>JAAGKN010000143.1_pt1 | contig 104623 bp, 104 predicted proteins | sample 6206371 | NCBI WGS metagenome assembly JAAGKN01 (sample SAMN11533720, study PRJNA540317) | gut metagenome | isolation source: fecal pellets from male and female animal of same cohort | host: Peromyscus leucopus | place: USA:CA | collected 2017
AGTCGGATGTTGAATTTAATTGTACGTTTAAAATCAGCACAAACTTTCGGTTGAAAGGCTTGATTTTTCATCTTGCATTTTGTTGAATTTAAAGGTACCTTTAAATTCAACAAAAAATATCCGCCAAAACCTTGGCGGATATTGCTTTTTCAAGAATTTTCACTGCAAATTGTCGGGAACAATTTTACTGCCAAAAGGTGGCGGCGTACCTATTCCGCGGCGTAAAGCTTTGGCAGGAACAAACCCCATTTCGCCATTGTCAATCATAATGCGGTACCATGTTTTATCCGGTATAAATCCTGTTACACGGACAGTTTGTCCGTTTTTGCCGGCAGACATTACATCAAATTTAGCTGACGGCCCGTACATAATATCCGTATCACCGGCCAAATGGTACAGCTTGCTGCTGTCCGCAACATCTACCGGAATTGAAAACACTTTTGATACGACAACATCATCAACAATCTCGCCACCGCTGTTAAATTTAACTTTTTGAAAATATGTAATTTCATTTTCTTTTTTCATATAGCGTGTCAAATTCATCTGACGCGCAAAAGGATAAGACACGGCCAACAGCAGCAAAAACGGTACAATAAATTGCAAAAGTTTTAAAGGTACAAAATGCCAATTGGGAATTTTGCCGGGGCGTGGCACATTCAGCCCGTCCATAAAACGTGTCAGCAACTCTTTTTGCTTTTGGTCAGCATAGTCCAACGCCTGAACAGCCGAAACCATCGCCTGCCGATCTTTGTTCTCCTGATGGAAAGCAATAGCATTATGGACCAAAAGCATCAAATTATCCTGCCTATTGGTACCAATATTGCGAATATTGGCTATCAACGCTTTTGCATTTTTTACAAAAGCTCTCGGATGCCACCAACCCAAAAACCAGTTGGACAAGGAATAGCGCAGAACTTCCTGTCTTGCTTGCTCGTAAGTGCAAACCAGCTTGTCTTCCACAGAATTGTAACGGATAACTTTTCCGATAATTTTATGCAGCGTAACAACCCTGACCAAGGGATTTTCCCTGTCATATTTATCTTTCAAAATGTTCAAATTCTGCATATCCGGAAAATTTCCCGCCGTATAAATTTCGCACAACAAATCATAAACCAAACGCGTATCATCATTTTTAAGCACATCATAAGCAACTGACAGCTTCTGAAAATGCTCCATTGCATTGCTGCTTTTATTTGAGTCCGGATGCCAATGTTTGGCTAAATCGCGATATTTAATTTTAAGTGTTTTGCCATCGGTTGAAGCATCTGCCTCAAGAACAGCATAATAACCTAAAGCATCTCTCATTTTTTCAATACCTTTCGGGCTATATTAATAACATCGGCCGCAGCTTCGGATGTGGGATAGCGGCTGATCAACGGCATTTGATTGCGGATTGCATCGCGGATGCGCGCATCCCGCCGCACAATTCCCAATAAAGGCGGCGAAATTTTTAAGAAAGTTTTACAAGCCTTACACAACACGTCATAGGTACGCGTTCCCTCTTGCACGGAATCAGCCTGATTAACCACAATCGAAATTTCACACTTAGGATATTGGGCAGACATAACTTTTATCAGCGCATAAGCATCCGTCAACGAAGTAGGCTCATCCGTGCACAAAACAATAATATGTCCGGCAACGCCGGAAAGAATGCGCACAGACTTATCAATTCCCGCTCCCATGTCAAGCAAAACCTTATCATAAGAGCCGGCAAGCAAAGTTAAATCTTCAGCTAAAATCTGTAACCGCCCGACAGGCATGGACGCTAATCCCGAAGAGCCGGAACGTCCGGCTATAATGTCAAAACGGGTCTTTTCACTGGTATGGACAATCTGGTTTAAAGTAGTATTGCCGGTTATGACGCACCCCAAGTCGTGTGCAACCATTAACCCCAATTGAACATCCACATTAGCCAACCCCAAGTCACCGTCAAACAGAAGCGTTTTTTGTTTCAGGCCGCTTATGGCATGCGCCAAAGTAATCGAAAACCACGTTTTGCCGACACCGCCTTTGCCGGAAGCAATAGCAATCATATTACGGCGAGAAGGAAATATATTTCCGATTTCGGCTCTGGGAGCAATATGCAGTTCGGGAGTTTCCATGACCTACTCCGTTATCAGGCGAGTTAAAGCCGAGCTGTTGACCTTTGCCAAACCTTTTGCAATATTTGAACCGATTCCGGCATAGCCAAGCTGCAGCCTGCAAGTTGCTGCCGTCGACAGAACTGCACCGATACGCCGGCTGATATCCATTTTTGTCGGCAAGATCCACTCTGCCCCGAGTTTAGCAAAAACGCCGACAGCTTCAACAGCATCTTCAGCATTCCATCCGGCATCCAGCGTTATTATTTTATCGCAGCTGACAACATTACAAATGGCGTTTAAGCGTTCAATATCTGCCGACTGAAAAGGATTAACGCCTGCCGTATCAATCAAAACCATTCTGTTATCGGATTGCGCTGCCAATATTTTATCAAACAAAACATCATGGTTGCGAATCAGGCTGTATTCTACCTCAAGAACAGACGCAAAAGCCTGAAGTTGGCTGTTTGCTCCGGCACGCACCGTATCCGTACTGATTATGCTTACGGGAATGCTGCGAAGGCGTGCCATGGTTGCAACTTTGACCAAGGACGTGGTCTTGCCGCTGCCGTGCGCGCCGATAAACATTTTAACCGGACAAGATAAATCAAAGAAATCGCCATAATGAAACAATTGCTCAAAAGCCTGCGTTAAAATGTCACCGTCAGCGGCATATTTCCGTTCTGCTGCAATACGGCGACAGGTGGAAAGAATTACTGCTTGAGCCTGCACCGTCAGCTGATGATATCCCAGACATTCACGGAGAAAAGCGTCATTATACGACAAAGTATTTTCGCGTTGCCGGCCATCGTCACCAAAATCATCGTCAAAATTGTCCAGCGCTGCAATCAGCTCAGTTTTTCCGTCGCTCAGCACAGAAGTGGAAATAATGACGGCATCTTCGCCCAGTTCTTCCTTTACTCTGTTTAGCAGCAATGACATGTCTGAAGCTATAAATTTCTTAATTTTCATTTTCTTCGCCGCCGATTGCTATTTCAGTTATATAAACGCCAAGCTCACTTCCCGAAAGCATCAGCTTTCCTCTGGCAGCCAAAATATCGTTGACATAAAGGTCAACGGGCTCCCCGACCATTTTATCAAGCTCCAGAACGGAACCTTCTCTCAAATCGGCAAGCTGCTTTAAGGTCAACCTTGTTTTGCCGGCAACGACAGACACCTGAACATCAACATCTGCGGCGGCGCCAAACATGGAAATATTGTCAGTTTCCGTCATCGGCAATTACTCCGTTTAACTGTTCCCGTATTTTATCCAAAATCTGCGTTGTTGAAAATTCTTCTTCGCCGCCTTCCCAGGCAATGCGGCATTCACTGCGGGAAAGCCTGCCGTCAGATCGAAGATTTATCCGTCCTTCATAGGCATTTTTTGCAGCAAGCCGTTCCAACAAAGCCCTAATATGTTCAACATTATCCGGATGAAGGCTTATATCCAAATTCTTATGCCCGTTCAATTCCGGAAAACGGCGCGAAAGATAGTCTTTAACTGCCTCATCACCGTATTTCTCGGCCAACGACGGGGCTATCTCCGCAAGAACCATTTTTATAAAGCGCAGATTTTGACGGCTTTGATCGCTTAACAATATTTTCAGGCGGGCATTAATATCCGATAACAGCGTTTCGTATTCTTTGCACATGGCGCTATCCGCCCGTCGGTTAACTGCCAAATCCAAAACGGGGGCATCGCCGCCCTCAACAAAATTATCAAAAAGGAATGGCGACAGCTCAACCATTCTTACGGCTCCCCAATACATCGGCAAACAGGTTTTTGCAGACCGAAACCATTTCATCCTGAGCTTTTTCAATATCACGCAACCGGATCGGCCCCAATTGCGAGAGCGCCTCCCGTAAAACTTTAGCCTGACGAACGGGAAGAGCCGCATATATATGACGACGTAAGTTTTCAGAAGCTCCGCGCAAGGCTATGACCAGTTTGGGTTCTCCGATTTGCGACAATACTTGTTCCAGTTCCGACGGCAACAATAAAACAAAGTCCTCAAAAACAATGTTATTTTCCTGCAATCCCGTCAACACGGAAGCATCATGCTTTTCCAAAGCGGACATAATCCGCTCTTGCCCGCGATTATCCATATGTCCCAAAATTTTGCCGACTTGCAGCGATATATCATTATCCTTTGTATTTTCAATATTTTCGGCTACCGCCTTGCCGATAGTTCCGGCTAAGCCCGCATCCAACGGGCGAGAATTAAGCATGGCAGAAACCGTTTCTGCAGCAAAGCCTGCCGGCAGCAATGACAAAACGGCGGCACTCAGTTCCGGTTTAAGCCTAAGCAATATGACAGAGGCCACCTGCGGATACTCATTTTTGAGATAACGCGCTAAAAGCTCCGGCTCCAACGCATTCAGACGCAACCATCCGTCAGCATCGGGATGGCGGCGGCAACTGTTCAAAACGGATACAACTTCATTTTCATCGACAAAAGCGCTTGCAGACGGTGCTTGCGGCAAGACCGGTTCCGAAACGAACCTGCTCTCGTTACGTTCGGGGCGAGGTGCATGTTTCATCTTTCTATAGCTCAAGCGAACCAGCAAACCGACGGAAAACAACAAAACCATCACAAGAACGAATATCCATACAACTTCAAAAGCCGGATGTGCGGACAGGGTTTTCAGCTGTTGCAGCCAAACATATCCTCGGGTTGCAAAGAGAAAATCCTTTACCAACAGATAACAGCTGCCGGCACTGCTCAGCAAAGCCAAACAGAAAGCAAAACCGCAGGCAAAAGCTGCCACGGCGCAGGCAAAAGCGGTACAAACGGCAGATTTATCAAGTTTATTGTTCACTTTTTTTCTCTTTGTTTTTTATAATGTATTCAGGCTAACCGATTTTCAGCGTTTATAGAACCTTTTATTGTCAGATATTCACAATATTTGCAAGCGAACAGCGCAATTCCGAAATCGCAGCATCGTCATTCAGGCGATGATTAGAATCTTTGAGCAGCTTGACTTCAACTTTGTCAGACACAATCCGCTCAGCATATTTCAGCACTTCATGCCACGGAACGCTGGCGTCTTTCATCCCCTGTATTAAATGAACGGGACAACGGATATCCCATGAGGTTCCGTCTTCGGGAAAACAGGAGGCCATGGCTGTTTCGACAAACCGCGACGTTATGGTATAGGCAAAATCATTATTAGAAATAACGAATTTTCCCGTCGTCTCAAGTTCGTGCCGCTGCTCCGGCGTAACTTGTTTTTCGAACCGGCGAACAAAATTCGGTGCAGCAGCCAGCCCTATCATCCCCTTAACTTTTTCAGGATAGCGCATAGCGGCATACATAGCCAGCCACCCGCCCATTGACGAGCCGACAACAATGCAATCGCCGTCAACAATTGTGTCAACGGCCTCAAAAACCTGACTTTTCCAAACTTCAAAATCAGTTTTTTCAAAATCGGCAAAACTGCTCCCGTGCCCCGCAAAATCAAAACGGACGAAACCAAACCCCGACTGCAGACAAAACTCTTTGACGGTTTCCGGCTTGCGCCCCCATGCGTTTGAGCAAAACCCGTGAAGATACAGTACTGTCGGCTTGTTATTTTTCGGCGCAATATATTCAAAATCTGTTGCAAATTGAGATTTAAAAGTGTATTTTGGCATATTGTTGCTTAACTTTCATATATTTACGAAAACACTAAAGGATTATAAGGATAAAATGGTCAAAGGTAAAGAAGAAAAACCGGTCGTTTTACAGGTTTTGCCGGAATTGCAGCACGGCGGAGTCGAATGGGGAACCATACAGGTTGCCGAAGCCCTCAAGCAAAACGGATATACCAATTTTGTCGCTTCATGCGGCGGACGGCTGGTCTATGAACTGGACAAGATGAAAATTAAACATTTCACTTTACCGCTGAAAACCAAAAATCCCGTCAAGTTATACCTCAACTCGCTTAAACTGGCAAAAATCATTAAGGAAAACGGCATTAACATCGTTCACGCCAGATCACGGGCACCGGCATGGAGCGCCTATTGGGCAGCCAAAAGAGCCGGCGTCAAATATATGACCACGTTTCACGGCACGTACGGGCTGGGGCCGAAAGGAATCAAAAAATTCTACAATAAGGTTATGACTTTCGGAGAACTTATCATCGCCATTTCTCAGCATATTAAATCGCATATGCTTAAAAATTATACCGTTGACGAATCGAAGATCCGCCTGATTCCCCGCTGCGTGGACATTGAAAAATTTTCTCCTTCCGCCGTAACACAGGAAAGGATCATCCGTGCCATTTCTGACAACAATCTGCCTGAAGACCGTCCGATTATCTCTCTTATCGGGCGCATCACCCGTTGGAAAGGACAGCATCTTCTGGTGGAAGCAATGTCAAAAATAAAACACAAAGAAGCCTATGCCCTGATTATCGGCTCTGACCAAGGGCGGGTAAAATATACGAATGAACTGAAAGAAACGGCCGAAAAACTCGGTGTTGCCGACCGCATTCAGTTTATCGGCGAAAGTTTTGATATTCCGGCACTTTTAATGGTGTCGGACATTGTTCTTTCAACAGCCGTTGAGCCTGAGGCTTTCGGGCGGGCGGCCATTGAAGGACAAGCAATGGGCAAAATCGTCCTTGCCTCTAATATCGGCGGTTCCTTGGAAAACGTCATTGACGGGGTAAGCGGACGCTTGTTCCAAAGCGGCAATGCGCAGGATTTGGCGGAAGCCATAGACTGGGCGCTTGATTTGCCGGCAGAAAAGAAAAAGGAAATCTCGGATGCCGCAATCAAAAACGTACACGATCATTTTACCAAACAACAAATGTGCGATAAAACGATTGCCGTATATAAAGAACTGTTAAAAATGAACTCATAAGAAAAAGGATTAAAAATATGGTTGCTATAAAATTACCAGACGGTAGTGTTATGGATTTTGAAGGCAGCGTTTCAGGACGCGAAATTGCCGAAAAAATCAGCGCCGGTTTAGCGAAAAACGCTTTAGCGGTAAAGGTTAACGATAAATTGCAGGATTTGGACACAACAATCACTACCGACGCAACCGTAACCGTTATCACCGCCAAAGACAAAGAAGGCCTTGAGATTATCCGCCACTCTTGCTCCCATGTCATGGCTGAAGCCGTTAAGGAGCTGTGGCCTGATGTTCAGGTAACAATCGGACCGGCCATCGAAAACGGATTTTATTATGATTTTTCACGCAAAGAACCGTTTACAACCGAAGATTTTGAAAAAATCGAAAACAAAATGCACGAAATTGTCAAACGCGATGAAAAAATCAGCCGTAAAGTTATGCCGCGCGACGAGGCTATTGCCTATTTCAAATCAATCAACGAACATTATAAGGTTGAATTAATTGAAGATTTGCCGGAAGATGCAACAATTTCATTGTACAGCCAAGGTAACTTTACCGATTTATGTCGCGGACCGCACGTGCCGTCAACCGGCAAAATTGGTGACGCCTTCAAGCTGACCAAAGTTGCCGGCGCTTATTGGCGCGGAGACTCCAGCAAAGAAATGCTGCAGCGCATTTATGCAACGGCTTGGGCTGACAAAAAAGATCTCAAAGCTTATCTGACCATGCTTGAAGAAGCCGCAAAGCGTGACCACCGCAAATTAGGCCGCGAAATGGATTTGTTCCATTTTGAACCGGAATATGCCCCCGGTGCCGTATTCTGGCATGACAAAGGATATCGTATTTACCGCAAGCTGATTGAATATATGCGCAATCGTCAAGAACACAACGGATATGTAGAAGTTGCAACACCGCGCATTATGGATCGCTGCCTGTGGGAAACTTCCGGACACTGGGACAAATACGGCGCCCATAACTACTCCGGCAAAACCGAAGACGGTAAGATGTTTTGCGTTAAACCGATGAACTGCCCCGGTGGACTGTTGGTCTATAAACAGGGTATCAAATCGTACCGCGATCTGCCTTTGCGCATGGCCGAGTTCGGCATGGTTAACCGTTATGAGGCTTCAGGTTCTCTGATGGGGTTGATGCGCGTTCGCGAATTTACCCAAGACGATGCTCACATCTTCTGCACACCGGAACAAATGGAAGAAGAATGCATTACGACTTTGAAACTGATTTTGGACATTTACAAAGATTTCGGCTTTGAAGATGTTAAAATTTATCTGTCAACCCGTCCGGACAGCGTTTATCGTATCGGTTCCGACGAAATTTGGGATTTGTGTGAAAATGCTTTGGCAAATGCCCTGACTTCTCACGGCTATAAATTTGAAATCAATGCCGGAGAAGGCGCTTTCTACGGTCCGAAACTTGAATTTATCTTACGCGATGCTATCGGACGCGAATGGCAGTGCGGTACAATTCAGGTTGATATGAACCTACCGCAACGCTTTGACATTTCATACATCGGCGAAGACGGCGAAAAACACCAACCGGTTATGTTACACCGTGCACTGTTCGGTTCTATTGAGCGCTTTTTGGGCATTTTGATTGAACACCATGCCGGCAAACTGCCTCTGTGGCTCTCGCCGGAACAAGTTGTTGTTTCTCCGATTGTAAGCGAATTTGACGGCTATGCAGAAGAAGTTACCAAAAAGCTGAGAGCCGCCGGATTAAATGCAAAGTCCGACTTGCGCAATGAGAAAATCAACTACAAAGTCCGCGAACATTCTCTGGCAAAAATTCCGGTTATTGCGGTTGTCGGTGCCAAAGAAAAAGAAAACGAAACCGTTACGGTTCGCCGCTTGGGGTCAGAAAAGCAAGAGGTAATGAAAGTCGAAGACTTTATTGCCGCTTTGGTTGAAGAAGCAAAAATGCCTCATATCAACGAATAGTTTTCTCTGACGTTCAGCGAACATAAAAAAACACGGTGGATTAAATTCCATCGTGTTTTTTATTGCTTTGAAGCGCCTCTGTTTAACGGTTGTCACCGGGTTCTACACCGCGCCAAAAGCGCAGAGCAACAACGACAACTCCGACCAAATTAAAAAAGATTCGCATGGTACAACATGCAGCGATGTGGTTAAATTCGCCGGACGGCACAGCGGTCATTATACGGATAATGTCATTGACCGAATAGGCAACGACTGCGCAAATTCCGATAATAACGGCAGCACAAGCTCCGATATCCACAGTTGACATCGGCCATATTAAATGGCTTGCAAACATTAAGACACCGCCCCATGCAATTGTCAAAACGACGCACTGCCAAGACAGCATGTCGTGGCGAAAAACTTTTCCAGTTCCTGACATTGCCACGAACATTACCGCAGCTATCAACAGGCATCGAAAAATATCTGCCTTAACATAAACGACAAAAAAGCCGCTCAGCGCCGCTCCGATTAAAGCGCAAAACAAAGCCATCAACAGCATAACGCCGGGAAAGCTCATTTTTCGCAATTCTCTGGGAGCGGAAAGGAACATAACCAGCGGCAGAAACAGAAGAATCCAGCCGCCATCACTCAAAATCATCCGGTTATTCGCATCATACAGATACAGAAAGTCTCGATAGGCCGGTACAGATGTCATCAGCCAAGAAACTCCGGAAGCAATGAACACACCAATCCCCATAAAGCTGTATAAACGGGTGACGATGCGATTTTCCAATTGTTTGGTTAAACGTTTCATAAATAATATCTTTTAATAATTTATACTCAAAAAAAGATATATTCATTAATTTGTGAAATCCAAGGCACAAAGGTTGTTCGGTTTATAAAAAAACAAAGCGCAGCATTTTGCCGCGCTTTTGAACAAGATTTATTTGTTCGGACGAGCCGGTTGTTTTTCCGTAACATAATCCGCCAAGTTAACCCCGAACGTCTGATGTACATAATTCGTGATTTCGGTCGGTTGCGCTTTATAGCTTTCGGCGGCGGCCTGAGCCTGAAGCACTTCTTCTATTTTTAGTTTTTTCTCCAGCATATCACGTTTTCCTGAAGCGCTGGCAGCATCATAAACAGAAGCAATATTATACCAAACATACGCCAGATATTCATTTTTCGGATAGCTTGTGCCCGCTGCCAAAATGTCACCCAACCAAAGCATAGACGGAATATGCCCCTGTTTTGCAGCTTTGTTCAGGTTATTAACGGCATTGCCATAGTTGCGGGGCGTTCCCTCCGCGTTCATGTAGCGCAAAGCCAACTGATACTGCGCTTCGTCATATTGGGATGCGGCTTTTTTCAAATATTGAAAAGCACGATCGTCATTCTTGGTAAGGCCGTAACCGTTATAATAAATCATTCCCATCATATATTGAGCCGTGATATTTCCGCCCTCTGCCGCCTGATTAAACAAACGAACGACTGTGCTGCGCAGATTACCGTTTCCTCCGTTGGAAGAGGTCAGATAAACAAAGGCCAGATTTACCGCAGCTTCATTATTGCCGAGACGAGCAGCTTCTTCAAAAAGCTTTACAGCCTTCACAACGCTTTTTTGGGTGCCTATACCGCTGTAATAAAGGCTTCCAAGGTTATTTAATGCAATCTTGTCTCCTTGATCTGCCGCCAGAGTATAATATTTAAAAGCCTTCTCGCTATCCTGCGGCAACCCGTTTTCGCCATATAAATACATATAACCCAAAGTCAGACAGGCGTCCGCATCGCCATTGTCAGCCAGACGCAGCATACGTTCCTCGTAGCTTTCCTGCGGCTCGTCGGCTTTACGGGTAAATTCCTTAGCTTTGTCTTTATTGCGCAGAAAAGAAAAGTTCAAAAAAGAAAACATGCCTTCATCGTCAACTTTTACCTTTTCATCGGCAGAAGACGCCTTTTCCCGAGACGTCTCTTTGACAGCCTGCTCTTTTGCCGACTGTTTGACTTCTTCCTCGCCGAACAAATCTATAAGCGACGGGTCATTGGCGGCAAAAGCCGGCAAAGCGGCAAGGGCAGAAAGAATAAGAATAAAAATATATTTTGTCATGGCATATCCTGCGAATTTTAATTTTGTTTTATAATATACGTTTTTCAGCTATCTTCAACTGTATTTTCATTTTCCTCATAACAGAAACACAGGTTATTATCGCTCTTGTCATTTTTTGTTTATTTTTACGTTTGAAACGCTATAATGCGGAAAAATAAAATATCCGAGGAAAGAAATGCCGACATTTGAGCCGCCGATATATACTTTGAAAGACATAAAACTCCGTTTCGGAACCAACCAGCTGTTTCGCGGCGTTGAACTGTATATTAATCGCGGCGATAAAATATCACTGGTCGGGCGGAACGGTTGCGGCAAATCTACGCTTTTGAAAATCATTGCAGGTTTGCAGGAGCCGGACGACGGCGAAATTTTTATTCAGCCCAATACAACTATCGGATATATGCCGCAAGATGCCGACCTCAGCAGTTATAAAACGCTGCGAGACGTTGTACTCTCCGGCCTAAAAGAGGAAGACCGCGCCTCACAAGGTTACAAGGCACAAATGTTAATAGAGCAGCTTGAAATCGCCGAAAATCAAAATCCCGAAATATCTTCCGGCGGCGAACGCCGCAAGGCAACCTTGGCCAAAGCCCTTATCGGCGAACCGGACATTTTGCTGTTGGACGAACCGACCAACCATCTTGACATGCCGACAATTGAGTTCTTGGAAAAATTGATTGCCTCTTATGCCGGTGCTGTCGTCGTTATCAGCCATGACCGCCGCTTTTTGTGCAACATTTCGAGAACGACATTTTGGCTTGACCGCGGAACAATGCGCCGCAATAATAAGGGTTTTCAGTTTTTTGAAGAATGGCAAGACCAGATTATCGAACAGGAAATTATTGCTCAGAAACATTTGGACAAGAAACTGGCCGAAGAAACCGAATGGCTGCATAAAGGCGTAACGGCGCGCCGTCGGCGAAATCAGGGACGTTTGCGCAGACTTATACAACTGCGGCAGGAACGGCGCGAGCAGATAAAACAAATCGGCTCGGTCAATATGGATGTTGAAAACACGCCGTGGAAGTCAAAATTGGTGATTGAAGCCAAGCATATTTGCAAAAAATTCGGCGAACGCGATATTGTTAAAGATTTTTCAACAAAGATTATTCGCGGCAACCGAATCGGCATTGTCGGACCGAACGGTGCCGGAAAAACAACGCTGATAAAACTTTTGACCAAGAAATTGGAGGCCGATTCCGGTTTTGTCCGTATCGGTAAAAATTTGGAAGAAGCCTATTTTGACCAGAATCGGTTCAGCCTTAACCCACAAAAGACCCTTTGGCAGACTTTATGCGCAGAAGGCGACCATATTTGGGTGCGAGGTTCATATCGCCATGTTGTAGCTTATCTGAAAGATTTTCTTTTTACGCCGGAACAGGCAAAATCTCCGGTGGCAGCTTTATCCGGCGGAGAGAAAAATCGTTTGATGCTGGCAAAGGTTTTGGCTCAGCCTTCAAACTTTTTGCTGCTTGACGAACCAACCAATGATTTGGACATGGATACACTTGACTTGTTACAAGAAATGCTCAGCGATTATGACGGTACGATGCTGATTGTCAGCCATGACCGTGATTTTCTCGATAAGCTGGTTACTTCAATTATTTATATGAAGGGCGACGGCAGCATTGCCGAACACATCGGCAGTTACAGCGACGTATTGGCAAAACTTGCTCCCGCACCGGAAAAAGAAAAGGTTTCCGTAAAAAACAAACCCGCAGAAAAAGCGGAAAAGCCCAAAATGATAAACACCCGCAAGTTGACCTATAATCAGCAACGCCTGTTGCAGGTGCTTCCGGAACAAATTGAAGAGATAGAAAAAAAGATTGCCGCCATTACCGATAATCTCGCCGATACAGAATTATACCAAAACGACAAAGAGCGTTTTTTTGCTCTCAGCGAAGAGTTAAAAGAATTGGAAAACCAAAAATCCGAAGCGGAAAATCAATGGCTGGAGATTTCGTTATTGGCAGAAGAAATCGGCTAAAGCCTACCAACGTAAACTGGAAATGACATAATCGGGATAAGCTCCGACCGTTGTCGCCAGCTCGCGGGTTTTAGTCACATCAGGAATATAACCTTCTCCCAAAAAATTTACATGAATCCCTTTGCTGATAAGGGCACTGGATATACCGGCCGCATTGGCCGCCTTTATATCGACAGGTATGCTGTCGCCAATCATCAAAATACGCGACGGTTCAACGTCTTTATAAGTTTCTAAGGCATAATCGACAATTGTTTTATCCGGTTTGCCAACCGTTACTATTTTACCGCCCAAGATAGCATATTGCTCGGCAAAAGCTCCCGATGCACTGCGAATTTCGCCATCAACAAAAGCCGAAGTATCATTGCCGATACACAACATGGGAATGCCCAATGATGCCGAATGGCTTAAAAGCTCCATACTGTCTTCAGCCGAAGATCCAGGGATTGTACAAGTCTTTCCGGCATACAAAAAATCTGCACGGGCAGCATTTTCTGTACTTTGAAAACCCAGCCCCTCAAAAACGCCCGTATCTGAGGCATCACCCAAATTATAATAAATTTTGCCCAAAGCCGCATAGCGGTTGTTCGGTGATTTGAGCTGATAATGAACCACTTCACCCATTGTCACAACATTGTTAAACAGCTTAGGAGAAATTCCCGCCGCATAAAAAGCATCCGCCAATTCTTTCAGGCGCATTGACGTATTGCTGAGCAGCACAATCTGCTTACCGTTTTTACGCAGGCGGATTAAAGCTTCGATTGCCTCCTGCTTAAATTTGTTTCCATCATAAATGACGCCATTTAAACCACACACAATTACATCATGAGCATCCATGATTTTAGAAATATTAACAACGGGTTTTATCATTTTCATAACATATAACCTCTTAATTTAATTTGATAATAGATTATCAATATTAAAAAATTTTTAATGCTGAAGGCCCGAAAGCGAAAGAATTACGGCATTTGCAATTGTCAGGCCGAAAATAGCCGTTATGGTCGGCAATGATCCCATGGTGTGCCTTTGTCTGGTATTGCCTTCAGGTTGATTTTCTTCATCAATAAAAAGAGCTGTATCAGGCAAATTAACTTGTTCATCAGAGGCGACGCACAAAATTTTGCTTATATCGACATTGCGGCGTTTCAGCCGTTTGCGAATAAAACGCGCCAAATGGCAATTTGACGTCTTATCAAGGCGCTGCAGGCAAATACGTGACGGATCCGTCTTTAATGCTGCTCCCATTGAAGAGATAAACGGAATACTTTTATTTGCAAGAGCTTCCATCAACGAACATTTGGGATTGAGCGAATCGATAGCATCGACGACAAAATCGACCGGCTCGGAAAGAATTTCCGGCAATGTTTCATTATTGACGAACAATTCTTTAATCTCAACTTTGCAGTCCGGATTTATGTCTGCAACGTGAGCAGCTGCCAACATCGCTTTGGACTGTCCGACAGTTGAGCCTAACGCTAAAATTTGACGATTGATATTTGTTTCATCAACCTTGTCAAAATCAACCAAAACCAACCGCCCTATTCCGGAACGGGCAAGTGCTTCCAAAGCATAGCCGCCGACTGCCCCCAATCCGATAACCATAACCGATGATTTTTTAAGACGGGCAAAACCTTCCGCGCCAAGCAGTGCTGCGGTACGCATAAAACGATGGTCAGACATTGATAAACTCCAAAGAATTTTGATAAACCCTTGCCGCCAGCTCTTCGGTATTTTCCCCGCGAATTGCAGCAAAAGCAGATATAAGCTCGGAAATAAAAAACGGTGAGGATATTCCGCCTTTATCACGCGGCTGATACGGACCGTCGCTTTCAAATAAAAGACGATCAGCAGAAACAGATTTGACAATCCGTTCACAATCACGGTTTCGCAAAATCGAAGCATTGAACGAAACATATCCTCCACGGCGTAAAATGTCTTGCAGCTGCTCTGTTCTGGCATTGAAAGAATGGAACATAAATTTTTCAGGCAGCGCTTTCCATAAGCTGTCGAAAAAGGCAAAAGCTTTAACGGCGTGAATTATTAACGGACGGTGAAATTCGTTTGCCATCCGAATATGCTGCTCAAAATATTTTTTTTGCATTTCCATATCCGGCTTAAGACCGTCCAGTCCGGTTTCGCCGATTAAAGCTTTGGGGTAAGCCGTCAAAAAAACATGCAGTTTTTCTTCCCAGTCCGATTGCTCCTTCGTTACATGCCACGGGTGCAGTCCGAAAGCCGGAATTATCAACTCAGGATTTCGTTCGGAAAGTTGAGACACTTGCTCCCAATCTCGAGACGAAGTTCCGGCGCAAACCATTTTTTTTAAACCGGATTTTTGCGCTTTTTTAACTATATCCGTTGCAAAGTTCGCTTTATAATCTTGCAAGTGGATATGCAGGTCGATAAACTCCATTTAATTTTGCTTTCAATCAATTTGATATAAAAAAGGATAATAGGTAGTTATGAGTATTTTGACAAGACCAATTTTAGAGATAAACCTCGACAATATCGTCAAAAATTATACGCAATTACACCAAATTGCGCCTAAAGCCGTTGCCGCAGCCGTCGTTAAGGACGATGCCTACGGAATCGGTGCCGTAAAGGTTGCCGAAAAGCTGTATAAAGACGGCGGTTGCCGCTGCTTTTTCGTCGCACACGGCATTGAAGGGGAAAGAATACGCCCCTTTGTCGGACAATCTGACATTTATGTTTTGCAGGGAATCGGCGAAGACAGTTTGGAATCTTTTGAAAAAGCAAAGTTAATACCGGTTATCGCCTCGCCGCAACAACTTGCTTTTTGGAAAGAGCATAAAATAAAAGGCATTAAACCGGCCATTCAGATAGAAACCGGATTAAACCGCCTCGGATTCCGCGAAGAAGAGTTATCGGCACTCAGCAACGAAGACAAAAAAGAGTTTTCGGTCGTTTTGTCGCATTTGGCCTGCGGCGATGAAAAAGACCACTTTATGAACGAGCACCAACTCCTACGTTTTGAAGAATTGAAAGAACGTTTTTTCCCGAAGCTCAAAGCTTCTCTTTCGGCATCAGACGGAACCTTTTTAGGCGAAAGATTCCAAAAGGACATCGTTCGATTGGGAGCAGCAATGTACGGCATTAATACGGCTCCTTATCGTGAAAACCAAATGCTGCCCTGCATAAAAGTATCGGCTCCGGTTTTAGACATTGCAAAATTAAAACAAGGAGATTTTGTCGGATATTCCGTAACTTACCGTGCCGCAGACGATCGCCGTCTGGCGGTCGTTTCCATTGGCTACGGCGACGGCATTCCACGCTCACTGTCAAATGTTGGCAAACTATTTTTTACAACCGGACAACGCGTTCAGGAAGCTCGCATTTTGGGACGCATTTCAATGGACAATATTATCTGTGACGTTACGGATGTCGACAATTTACAAGTCGGAGATATGGCTATTATCATTAACGAATTTTATACATTGGACGATATCGGACGCGATGCCGGCACAATCAGTTACGAGGTTCTGTCAAGAATTGGCAAAAACACAAGATTTATCCGTAAATACATAGGATAATAACCCAAAAAGAAATCTGATAAATTATAAAAAAGCCCGTTCAAAAAACGGGCTTTTTTTAATGATGCAATTTATATTAATCGCGTTCACGTTGAGCGACAACCGGCGCCGTTCCGTTCTTAGAGCCATTAGCTTCAGAAACAATACGGTCATATGTTGCCTGATCAATACGTCCGGCTTTCAGAGCTTCTCTAGCCATCTTAAGGGCTTGCTTCTTTTGAGCGCCGGTCAAGCCGGTATCACTGCCGTTTTGTCTGACAGATGCTGCATGGCTGACACCTTCCGCCCCCGGACGGTCACTAAGGTTAGCACGAGATCCGATGGCCACATTCCCTTCAGGTTGAACAGTAACCGGTGCCGGTTTATGGCGAACAGTATCCGGCTGCTCATTGATAATGATCGGTGCCGGTTTACGGCGGACAGTATCCGGCTGCTCATTGATAATGATCGGATCCGGTTTACGACGAATAGTATCCGGCTGTTCGTTGATAATAATCGGATCCGGCTTCGGTTGTACAATTCTTCTTTGCTGAACTTTACCGCCCATACGGAAACCAACTTGGGAGTTAGTACCGCATTCATCATTAATATCAACCATTACGTTACGGTTATTGCCGATAATCCACCCATTAGCATCATGGTTATTATATCTGGAGCTGCCTGAAACCACTTTATCAAGCGTAAAGACATTCAAGCGGCCATCATTACTTACTGCACTGAGCAGGGTTTTGGCTTTTTCAGCTGTTACAGCATCAAGCTGATCGCCACACTTGATAACGCCCATCAACGGACCGACAATATCACCATATGCACCGCTATAGGTAGATGCCCATTTGGCACCATGTTCGCCGCAAGTTTTGCCGTTCAAAGCATTTGTCCATGCTGCAAGCCGCATTGTCTTGTAAATAAGTTCCAATCCATCTTGCATTCCTAACTGTGCAGCATTGGCATTTGCATTATTATACATGCGATTCCACATTGAGCCGTCCGGACTGTGCTTCAGTGTGAGGTTATACATATTGTTGAATTTGTTTGCATCTCCCCACATCCCCGGAGCCCATTGGGTCGGGGCATCGACAAAGTCATAATCGGAAGCAGACAAAGAATCTACATCTTCAACCGTTGAAACGATACCGTCCGTCGAAGCCGCAGAAACGACATTTTCAATTCTATGAGACGGATCATCATCACGGCTTGTATTCTCGGCAGGATTTCCGCTGCATGAGCGTCCGGCAAAGAAAGAAGCCAATACGGTACCGGCAATAATAGCACCGGTCTTAACTTTGTTTTTCCATTTGTTCCAAGTTCTGGATAACCAGCCCTGTTTTTTCTTCGGTTCTTGTGCCGGTTTTTCTTCCTGTTTCGGCTGAACCGGAGTTTTCTTTTCTTCGCCTTTGTCAGCAATAGGATTTTGCTGAATCGGTTTTTCGGGGGTTTTATCCGTTCCGTTTACAGGTGTTGCTTTCTTGTCTTCTTTCTCGCTTTTTTTATCAGCAACCTTATCACCGTTCTCTTCACCATAAGGAATAAACGTTATGCCTGATACAACTTTTCTCTGTGCAGGCTGTTTATCTTTGCCCTGATTATCATCCGTTGATTGCGCGCCGGAAACCTTATCCGATGTATCAACCGAAGGTTTGTTATCTGTCTGAGCAGCAGGCATACCTTTCGGCTGCTTGTCATCAGTTTTGTTTTGACTGCCTTTATCCTCATGTTCGACGGATTTATCTTCTGTTTTTTGAACCTGTTGTTGTTTTTTGCCGACAGGTTGTTTGTCAGCGTTCTTTTTATCTTCAGCTTTATCTTTGGCCAGAGCTGTTTTATCACTGTTCACAACCGTTTCTTGTTTCTTTTCCGGCTGCTGAGTATCAACTTGTTTTTTGTCAGCAGTTTTAGAAACCGGTGCGTCAACACCTGCCGTTTTTTCTTCAGTCTGTTTTTTAGCACCAGGTTCTGCAACCGTTTTCTGAGTGGTTTGTTTTTTATCTTTATTAAGAGTTTTTTGAATCTGTGCCCAAGTCGCATCATCAACATGGCTGAAACGATCTACCTCAAAACCGCTGTTGTGCAAAACTTCCAATTCGACATCCGACAATCCGCCCAATGAATGTCCATGTTGGACGCGAACGGCATAAGGCTCATCCTGTTCGGCAGATTTATCGACTGCAGCCAGAACCTTATTTATTTCGGCAAATTGTTTGTCAGTAACATGACTGTATACGTCTACTTCGAATCCTTTTTCATGTAATAAATCCAATTGTTCTGCCGTAAGATGTCCAAGTGAATGACCTCTGTTTACGGCAGCTGGAGCAGATTGGGGTTCTTCTTTGGCCGGCTGGGCATTTTCGGCATTGACTTTTGTTTCCGCCTTAGCTTCTTTGGCCGCAGCATGCGCTGCTACAGCGGACAAAACAGTGCCGATACCGTTGTCAACAACCGGTTTTACATCGGCAGCCTTGTCATCATTTTCTGTTTCCGCTGCAGTCGGAGTAACCTGACGAACATCGGTTTTGCCTGCGGTTTTATCATCAACGGCGTTCAGCTCTTTCTGCTTTTTAGGCAAAAACTTCATATAGCTGTCCAAATCTTCAAGAGACAAATTGCTGATTTGAACATTGGCTTTAGCGCAAGCCTCAATCAGGGCAAAACGAAATTCCGGCGTCATATTTTCGCCGAGTTTTACTTTTTTCTTATTCTTTTTAGCCAAAGCGATAACAACATCAAAATTCTGTGCCTTAGGTTCTGCAGGAGTTTTTACGGAAACGTGGTTTTCGGCAACAAAATTCAGTTGGGTTCCGTCTTTGAACTCTGCATGTAACCCCTCGTCCGAGGCTTTTACCTCAGGAACTTCATGCGTTTTTGTTTTAGCCGCCCACTGCAGAATATCGTTGCGCGCCTGAACTTTCCAAGGCTCTACATTATGGTTCTGCTTAACAACATCTTCACGTTTTTTATCAGACTGTTCAACAGTTAAAACATCATCACGGGCTGAAGCGCCGGCCTGATTAACCTCAAGGCTGTCTCCTTTGGCATATGCTTCAAGCATTTGTTTACGCAATTCTCCGAATGCTTCGGCAAACTCCGCTTTCCCGGCAAGAGCAGCATACAATTCCTGAAAGTCAGATGGATTTACATTTCCTGACTTAATGATGTCGGCGGCCTGTTTTGCGTCCATTGTTTTGTCTCCTATATAAAACCTGATTTTGCAAGCACTATAGCACAAAAAATACATGCGCTCAAGTGTTTTTTGTCAATTTTCGTTATTTTTTTACAGTTTATTAATAATAGAGAGTAATCTTTTGAATTTCTTCGTTTATTTAGCCTCCGAGAGATGTGCCTCTTTGAGCAACGGCAGCTTGACGAACTGCGGCATTGGCATTTTTCTTTTCAACACCTTCCGCCGTCTTTTCCTGAGGCTGCAGTTTTTGAATAGATTCCTCAATTTTTGCCTTTTCTTCAGGAGTATAGCTGCCATAATCTTTTGATGTAATTTCTATCTGACCGTCAGCTCTATCGGGATTGCGCTTTACAGATTCAACACCATATTTTTTCAAAACATTGCCCAAATCCTGCATTTGCTCCGTTTTATTTTCTTTCATTGCCTGAGCATATTCAAACAAAGCCAATTTAGCACTATCTTGATCAGGATTTCCAATAACAGCTCCTTTTTGTTTTAAATCTGCAATTTTTTCGTCAAGCTCGTTAGAACCCAAAGCCATTTTCATATATCCCCTAGCAGAAACATCACTAAGGGTATACACACCCTGTCCGGGAACATGCTGCAGCGCCATTGTTTGTTCTTCTACAGGAGCTGCTTTTGCCGAAGCATTCTCTTCATTCGTTTTTTCCGCTTCCGCATCCGGACGCCCCTGGATGGTTACGCCCTGAGCCTCGCAGGCTGCCAGCATTTTAGCTTTAAACTCGTCGCTCCACCCTTCGTTGAAAGCAATATCCTGACCGGTTTCTTTAGCTAAAGCAACAATTGCATTAATGCCTTCAGCGTTAACAACAGCCTTGTCCTCAGACGTAAAATGGAACTTTGCCTCTCCGATGTTGCCTTTCAAGCCTTCAACGGCAGTGCCGTCTTCATTTTTTTCTTCGCGTTTCCATTCCTGGTTATTGGCATCGGCATAACCTTTCAAAATGGTTTCGTAACGGCTGACCCAATCATTTTCGTTGTCAACTTGCATTTCTTCTTTGGAAAGCAATTGAACTTCCTCACCGGCAGGTGCCTTTCCGTCCGGCAAGGATATGCCTTCTGCTGCAGTTTTTTCACCGTTTTCGGGAGCTGTTCTAATTATGCCTCCGGCTTGGCGTTTGGCGGCAAATTCCTCGTTTTCCTTTTTTAATTCTTCAATTTTATCCTTAGATACAGTTCCATCCGGTGAAATTTCTTTACTTTTCAGAAATTCCTCATCCAGTCCCAACTCCGAAATTTTTACCTGTTCAGCGTTATTTTTGTCTTCAGCCATAATTTTCCTCCATGGAGCGAATTATTTATATTTAAAATAAGGATACCACAGGCAAAATATTTTGTCCAGTTTTTTGTTTATACCATTATATGTATTATTTTCTGATGTCAAAAGTACCGAACTTTGAACGCAAATATGCAATCAACTCATTATTCATAAAAAATTTTTCACATTCAGCGTCTTCTGTCTGCGTATCTTCAGGTATCGGGCGATATTTTTGCAAGAAATATTTATTTACGCCGGCATCAGCCAAACTGTCACCGATTTCCTTGACATCCGATATAGACAAAATTCGAGGATCACATGTTGTCCGGCATTCAAAATCAATTCCACTCTCCAACAAAAGCTGAAGCGAACGGCGAATGTGCGGAAGCTGAGGTTGCGCATTTATCCCGATCGCACGGGTATACCGTTCCACATCCAGCGGCGCTTTTATATCAAGCCCGACCCAATCAAGCAACGGCAGAATTTTGGACAAATGTTCCGGACGATAGCCGCCGGTATGCAGTCCGATTAAAAAGCCCAAATCTTTTACTTCCCGAATTGCGTTTTCCAAACCATCCTGCACCAGAGGTTCGCCGCCGCTGAAAACGACACCGTCCAACACTTTTTTACGCGTTTGTAAAAACTCAACAAATTTCGGCCACAAAAAGCCACTGTCAGCTGCCGTATCCTGCAAAACGGCATTATGACAGAAAGGGCATCGCCAAGGGCAGCCCTGCATAAACACTACCGCGCTTATTTTATCAGGAAAATCGACGGTGCTGAAAGTTTCAACACCGCCGACTTTAATTGGATTCCGCGTCATAAATTACTCGGCAGCAACATCCATATGATCACAGCTGCAACCCAGAACAGCCTTACCTTCAGCAAAGTATTTGCGAGAATAGAACTCGGATTTTTTACCTTTGTTGAATTCAGAAACCGGACGCAGATAACCCATAACTCTGGTCCAAACTTCGCAAGGCTGTCTTTCGGCATCGTTCAATTTTACGTCTTCAATATTTACAACTGTCATTTTTTTATCTCCAAGTAAGTATTAGTATATCACGTTTTTAATTGCTAGGCAACTTCTGCAGAAGCGGCCGCTTTTCTTTTTTCTGCCATTTTCTCCTCATCGCAGATCGGGCAGTATTTGTGTTCTCCGGAAATATAACCGTGCTTGGGGCAAACGGAGAAAGTCGGAGTGATTGTAATGTACGGCAAACGATAGTTGGTCAACACGCGTTTTACGATATCGCGGCAGACTTTGGCCGAAGAAATACGCTGTCCCATATACAGGTGCAGAACGGTTCCTCCGGTATATTTCGACTGCAGGTCAGCCTGAAGCTCCAATGCTTCAAACGGATCATCGGTATAGCTTACCGGCAGTTGAGAAGAGTTTGTGTAATAAGGATTTTCAGCGGTTCCCGCTTGAATAATGCCGGCATAGCGTTTTTTGTCCTCGCGGGCAAAACGATAGGTGGCACTTTCGGCCGGAGTGGCTTCAAGGTTGTACATATGGCCGGTTTCTTCCTGAATTTTAACCAGTTTGGCACGAATATAATCAAGGAACTTCTCGGCAAACGCACGTCCCCAATCGTCGGCAATATCATGTTTGCCGTCAGTATAGTTGGCAATCATTTCATTAATACCGTTAACACCAATGGTAGAGAAGTGATTGCGCAAAGTTCCGAGATAACGCTTGGTGAACGGGAACAAACCGTTGTCAATCAGGCGCTGAATAAGTTTGCGCTTGAGTTCCAAAGATGTGCGGGCAATGTTTAACAGTTCGTCAACGCGGGCAAACAAACCGGCTTCGTCATTTTTATAGACATAGCCGAGGCGGGCACAGTTGAAAGTAACGACGCCGACGGAGCCCGTTTGCTCGGCGGAACCGAACAAACCGTTTCCTTTTGCCAAAAGTTCACGCAGGTCGAGTTGCAAACGGCAGCACATTGAACGAATCTGCCCCGGTTTCAAAACAGAATTGATAAAGTTTTGGAAATAAGGCAAACCGTATTTTGCAGTCATTTCAAACAACAATTCAGTGTTTTCGTCTTCCCACGGAAAGTCCGGCGTCATATTGTAGGTCGGAATCGGGAAGGTAAACGGACGTCCCTTGATATCCCCTTTCATCATAACCGTAATGTAAGCCTTGTTAATCATGTCCATTTCCGGTTTCAAATCGCCATACGTAAACGGCTGTTCAACGCCGGCAATCATCGGATGCTTATCACGCAAGTCATCCGGGCAGACCCAATCGAAAGTAAAGTTAGTGAAAGGCGTCTGCGACCCCCAGCGCGAAGGCACGTTCAAATTATATATAAGCTCTTGGAAGCATTGTTCAACCTGATCATAAGATAGATTGTCAGCTCGAACATAAGGAGCCAAATAGGTGTCGACAGAAGAAAATGCCTGAGCACCAGCCCATTCATTTTGCAGGGTTCCCATAAAGTTGACCATCTGACCGACAGCAGCAGACAAATGTTTTGCCGGACCGGCCTCAGCTTTTCCGGGAACACCGTTAAACCCTTCATGCAAAAGGTTTTTCAGCGACCAACCGGCACAATAGGCTGCCAACATATCCAAATCGTGAATATGGATATCGCCGTTACGGTGAGCTTCACCGACATTGGCCGGATAAACATGGCTCAGCCAATAGTTAGCCGTAACTTTGCCCGAAACATTCAAAATCAAGCCGCCGTTAGAATATCCCTGATTGGCATTGGCATTAACGCGCCAGTCTAATTTTTCCAGATATTCGTTAATGGAGCTTTCCACGTCAACCACAACCTTTTTATCGCCGCGGACACGGTTACGCTGGTCACGGTATAAAATATATGACTTAGCCGTAGCAAAGTAGTTGGCCGAAATCAAAACCTGTTCAACCACATCCTGAATACTTTCGATTGACGGAAGAGAATCAGAAAATTTATGTTCAAGAACTTTTAAGACCTGACCGGTTAGCAGATAGCATTCCTGCTCACCGAATTCGCCGGTGGACTCGCCGGCCTTGCGAATGGCATTAAAAATTTTATCACTGTCAAAGGGAACCAGTGTGCCGTCTCTTTTGGTAACGCTGGCAATTTTTCCGCTGTCAGCCATCTTTGACGCTTCGTATTCGTGGTTAGACATCTCGCTTTTATTCCTTCTAGTTTAAGGGTTGCTCATTTAACTTCCGATATACTACATTTAGTGTTAAGAAAAAGTAAACAGACTATATATAGTATGCACAGCTTTTTTTATTTATCTTTGAAACAGGAATCTGTCCGAAGAATCTCTGTTACCGATAGTGCAATAAAACCTCTCTTTCAGCAAGAACGATTTGCGCATTTCACAATCTGAGAATCGGGAAAAACATCTACCTTATTATAAAAACACCAAAAATATTTTTTTGCCTCGGTGGATTAAATCAAAGGGCATTTTGGCCTCAAATATTGTCAATAAAAATCGGCAAATTTTAAAATATTGTCATACCGGTAAAAACCGATTATATTATCGAAAAATAAATTTTAGGAATACCGCAATGAAAAAAATCTTTTTAGCGCTGTTTTTGTTATCCGCTTTCGGAACGGCACAAGGGCAAGCACAAACAAAAAACGATATCCAAAAAATCGAAAATTATCTCAATTCGATAAAAACCCTTCAGGCCCGTTTTGTGCAAAATGCCAGCAACGGCAATGTATCCGAAGGGACGCTGGCAATCGAAAAGCCTAACAAAATCCGTATGGAATATGCCGCACCGACCAACGTGCTGATTGTCGGCAACGGCGATTACATCGTTTATAACGACAAAGACTTAGATCAAATCAGCAATATTGATTATGATGATATTCCGGCAACGCTCATTCTCGGAAACGACATCAAAATCGACGGCAAAACCATTAAAGTAGCTTCTTTTTATAAGGACGCCGGCACCACGATTATCGGTCTCGACTATAAAGGAAAAGGTGATTTGGGAACGATTACGTTAACTTTTAACAATTCGCCGTTCGAACTGCGCCAATGGAAAATTATTGATCCGCAAAGCGTTGAAATTTCAGTTTCGCTTTACGGTACAAAAGTTGACCAGCCGCTCGACTCATCCATATTTAAATTCCGCAAAAAACAGAATCCGTTAAAAAACAAAGGACGCTAATGCTCAGACTCGCGACTTGGAACGTCAATTCGGTGCGAATCAGAACGGCGCTGCTTGACAAACTTGCCAAAGAAGAAATGCCGGATATTATCTGTTTGCAGGAAGTAAAAGCAAAAGAGGCAGATTTTCCTTTTGAAGACATCAGAGCCTTGGGATACTGTCATATAGCTTTATACAGTATGCCCGGTTATAACGGTGTTGCTATCCTGTCAAAAACGCCGCTGCATAACATAGAAAAGCATATGCACGTCGGCCGCAATGATGCCAGACATATCAGCGCAACAACCGAAAACGGACTGGAAATACACAATATTTATGTTCCCGCCGGAGGTGACATCCCCGACACGGCAACAAATCCGTCTTTTATTCACAAATTGGCTTTTGTCGATGAAGCGGCTGCCTTTTTTAAGCAACGAAAAGGAAACAGGCTGCTGGCCTGCGGCGATTTCAATATTGCGCCATTGCCGGACGACGTATGGAGCCATAAGGCCATGAGCAAAATCATATCCCATACGCCGATTGAAATAGAAAAACTGACCGATTTTTTCAATCAGGGAAACTTTACCGATGCCGTCCGAAAACATTATCCAGAACCGCAAAAACTATATTCATGGTGGAGCTACCGGAATCCGAACTGGCTGACAAACGACAAAGGAAGACGGCTTGACCATATATGGGTTCGTCCCGAGATTTTACCTCAGGTTGCTCAAGCCCAAATATGCAAGGATTTCCGATCTGCCGAACGGCCCTCCGACCATGTCCCCGTCATAATTGATTTAGAAATTTAGGGTATATCCTGCTTCCTCGGTTATGATAACCGGCTCATTACAGCCGTTTTCCTCAATTTTCTGCCGCAGACGGTAAATATGCGTTTCAACCGTATGGGTTGTGGCATCAGGATTATATCCCCACACCTCAGACAGTAATTCTTGTTTTGAAACAGTTTTTTCATGAGCTTTATACAAATAGCACAAAATCGCGACCTCGCGCTCAGTCAGCTTGACGGTTCTTCCATTGTATATACAGGTAATTTCCTTTTGAGCACAATCGAGAGAATAACCGCCGAAGACCAACATCGCATCTCCGCTGCGGGCAAAAAGGTTAATGCCGGATAAAACGGCATCCAACAGTTTTTCCAAACGCACAGGTTTTTCTATAATGACAATTGAGTTACGTTCTGCCGAAATATCGTTCCCTAAAAAAATTATCGGCGCATTACGCAGTTTCCCACCAAGCAGACAGGCTTTGTCCCAGTCTTCGTCAACGATGGCTGCATCAAAGACAACACCTTCCGACCACTCGCTAAACACGGCGACATCCGGTGCATACAAACCGAATTGCTCCTTTATATCCGCAGCAAAATCATCAGATGGCGAAATCAGCAAAAGATTAGCCATAGCCCCTCCTAAAACTTGACACCGACGCCGGCAATATAAGCATATCCTTTATTGCTGTCATCAGATGTTTTACCGTCAAATTCCCCTCTTGCGGCGGCAGCATAAAAGGTCAGATAATTATTATACTGATAAGCCCCTGAGAGCTGGATAATCTCATCCTCATAATTTTTGTCATCCGCTTTTGAATAAAAATAAGTCAGAGCCGTTTTTAATGGCCCGATTTCATATCCGATACCGGCATTGTATGCCCAAGCATCGCGATAAGCGTCATAATCATCAAATGACTTCCGCACCGGACGGTTCATCCGAGCATCATAATGATTCACCCATGTACGGCGAACACCGCCGCCTAAAGTCCAACCTTTGCGATAAACATTGGCACCCAATGAAATTTCCTGATCATTATCGGCAAAATAAGCACCGCCTAATGATCCCGAAAGCGTAAATCCGCCGACCTCTTCCGAATGATAAATCGAAGCAATGTATCCTGCCTTGTTTTTATATGAAGCATTACGGTTAATCAAACCGTCTCGGCTATAGCTATCCGGCACATAAGACAAACCAAACATTGTGCCGCCGTTAAACTCCGGTGAAATATAAGTTACTTTTGCCGCCGTACCATCCGTGTTGATGTCCGTGGAATTTAACGTACGATAGCCGGTTCCCAAATGGTTGCGCTGCCAATTGGGGTTGGCTACAAAATTAACAATATCGCTTTGGTTAACACCCAAAACGCCTATCGACGGAGCACTGATGCCCAATTGATACGCAGCATTGTAACTCTGGCCAAAAATAAGTTTTCCGTAAGGCGAATCGAAAATGCCGTAAACTTCTTCTCCCCAAATGCCGTGATTGTAATCTTTAAGCTGCTGGTCAGCACCGTAATGCAAATCGGCATAGGCACCTATCTGATATCCATTATCAAACTGATATTGGGCAATAACACTGCCGGTAATACGCGCAGGAATATGATTGTGTGACTGCTTATATCCGTAAGCCGAATCGTGAGAACTGTATCCGTATAATATTTTTGCCTTGCCAAAAGCTTCAAAGCTCCATTCTCCGGCCATTCCCTCAGGCGCAAACGCCATAAGAACGACAGTTGCTGCCACAATTTTTTTTATCATTATTTTTCCTTTTCTTTAATATTGTCCATAGACAAAAATTTTTAATCTGTTATATTTATGGTATCTTTTTATCTTTTATAAATTATTAACATCAATGGCAAATATCGATTTTGACGAGCTGGATGCAATACGCGACAGTTATCTTGATTTTTCCTGCACCGAGCTGCGTGAGGAAAAGAAACGACTTTTATCGCAAGACAACCCTGATGAAGCCCGTTTGGAGATTCTGGATGAACTGATAAGAGACGGTATCTGTGAAAATTTCTTCGGACACGAAGAATAAAACACTCCACAACTTTAAAACTTCCGTAATACAATTACGGAAGTTTTTTTATTGGCAAAAACTAAAATAGTCATATATAAATAAAGGTAATATAATATAAAGGAGAAATATATATGAAAAAACTGTTTTTAGCTCTTATGGCAGTGACATTGGCCGGTTGCGGAAACAAAACCGAACAACTGAATGGAAACTTATATAAAACGGATGGCGGCGCAGACTTGGAAATCAGCCTTGGTTTTGATGAAAACGGCAAAGAGTTTCACGGACAGGCCGTAAATAATTATTTTGGCTCATATCAGGCAAAAGGCGGAAAAATAAAGTTTTCATTGGGCGGTTCGACAATGATGGCTGCACCGGAACCGATGATGGAAGCCGAAACGGCGTATTTCCAATTTCTTGACTCCGCCGAAACATATAAATTTGAAAACGGAAAGCTTATCATAAGTACACCTGATAAGACCATGACTTTTGAACCGACTGACGGAGAATAATAAATGTGGAATACTGCAGAATCAGCTGAGGCGATACGTCGCAAAATTGACGACCTTTACCATAAAGTTACCGAATTGCCATACAATAATACCAGCGCCATATTGCGCATTACGGCCGAGGTTGAAAAAATTGCAGCCCAACACCGCGATAATACGGAATTGCTGATTTTGCAGACAAGACTGCAAATTATGAACTCACAGGAACAACGAGCCCGCGCCTTAGCCAACCGGGTTTGGGAAATCGGCGGCAACATCAGCCTGATGTTCGAAAAAATGTATTTGGATGACCTGATTAATCTCGGAATGATAGATATGGCTACCGTGTTAATCCGTCCCCGTTTTGAAAATTTGCAGGAAGGGTTGAGATTTTTTCCGCTTGAAATGTTGCGTTATGCCTTAATCACCGGAAAGAGCGACTTAATCAGGCGCATGACGGCGGAGGCTGAGCCGAACCGGCTGTTCAAAGCATTGAACCAGTTTGCCGAAACTTATCAAAAGACCAAATATACATCGCATTTTTCCAATATTGCCCGCATTGTGCTTGATAATGTCGGCGGACTGATGTGCGGATATGACTTTAATTTTTACACTGACCGTGGTTTTACCGACGTTGAAATTATCCTGTATTTCAACAACTATGACTTCAATATCAACAAATATGTGCAACTGATTAACAGTAAAATTGACGGCTATTGCCTGACATCAGGTGTCAAACGTATAAACAACCTCAGTTTTGCCTGCAGACACATTAAAGATCGGAGCTAGCGCTTAGCCGGCGTCAGAAACGGGCGGTCTGCCCGTTTCGCTTCGTTCTGCTCAATACGGATAATAAGTTTTTCTCCTGATTTCTGTAGCAGCTTTTTAAGCAAATTCATTGCTACTTCTTGCTCATTTTCTCCGTTTTCAAATAAAACGAAACGATTTTGATGATCACTGATTGCCCCGTCAGCTCCGTTTATTTTCAACTCAACGGAAACAACCATCTGCATTCTGCGCGTTTTTTGGTTAATGGGGTCAATTTTAGCCTTCAGTACTTTGGAGGTAATCATATAGTCTGCACCATCCGGATTTTCCAATAGGGTATAAATATCCTCGTTTACAAAAAAGTCTTTAAGGACGCCTAAAGGTTTTGACGTATGGGTGTTATTGTTGAAAGCAACCGGAGCAATATAAACCAAAGCCTTCGCCGGTTCATCATCAAAAACAGGAATGACAACGTCTTCTTGTGCTTGTGCCGGCACCGGTTCAGGTTCAGGAGCCTCGGCAGTTTGCCCTATTGATTCATCGGATATATTTTCAGGAGCATAAACTTCCGGAGCCGAAATTTCCGCTTGTACTACGGGCTCTGGCGGAACATCCTCCGGTTCATATGCTATTTCAGCATTGCTCGGAGCGGCAATTTTGTCAAACTCCTGCGGTCCGTTATACATGACTTCGGCTTCGGAGGGCTTGTTTTCTTTTAAAGGCTCATGCTTTTCCTCAACAATGCCGTTGGCTTTTTTAAAATCATATTCCGGTGCCGGATTGGTCGGAGAATAATTGGCAATAACCGTTACAATATCGGCGGCGGGAATAGCCCCCGTTACCTCGACACACAATTCATTCGTATCCTGACTTGTGGTTCTGACCGCCATATTCTGCACATAATTGTCAACTAAATTGTAGATAATAACATTATAGTCATGTTCCAAAATCTGAGAACGCAGCTCCAGTAATGACGGAATCTGGCTGACGGCATTATAGCTGGCTTTGTCAGTAACGCGGACACGCACGCTCGATTTTGACTGATTACTGTTAAAAATTTCACATGCCGATCCGGTTACTTTTACCATATCCTCTTCAGCAACGGCTGACTTAAAAACACAAGACAGCACTAACAACAAAGTTATAAATAGCCTTTTTCTCATTTACCACCAGCTCTCATCATCATTTATTATCGGGCTGAGCGTTTCAACCCAAGCGCCTTTTTCATTTTGCAATTGATCCTTAAGGACGAGTTTATAGATTATCACTGACGTACCGCGGCTGACAACAGAACTGCCGCGAACAGAAATCTCCAGCAAATAATCGGCTCCGGACTTATTCTGCGCAAGGGAATAACCATGAGCCCCTGCAATTATATCTTTGGTAACCGCTGCAGCATATTCGGCATGATCCGGCACAACATTTTTCCCGTCAATAACAGGGGCGGATATATACAATGACGGTTTTTCGGCACCGGCGTAATTGGCAGCAGTTGCCATCAACATCTTATTGGTTGCACGCGAAGCTAATACCGTATAGATTTGTTTTGATGTCACCTCACGGTTGCGCCCTTGATGATAAGGAACATAATCCGGACGGATAGCAGCTCTGTCTGCCTCAGCCTGCGGCGGCAACTCAGACGGTGTTATTGCTGACGGGGTGTTTCCGAATATGGAACCGGAAGCGCAGGCTGACAGAACCATCAGCACCGGCAAAAGATAAAAACGTCTCATATTTTGCATCCTGTTTTGTAAATTGTGTTTATCTTAAATAATTTTTGCATATTTCTCATCTGTTTTTTACTACTTATCAAACAATTTTTTGCCGCATGTTGCCAAAGCCGATTTTATGTTTTATAGTGCCTGTGTTTTTAAGACACTGAGGATGATATCATGGTTCTTATGATTACGGCCGTTCTGCTCGGACTGCTTGCTTTGTTCCGACCGCTGCGGCGCAATAATTTCTATATGCTGCATGTCGGCCTTGTTGCCGCCGCTGCATGGTATATTGAAACGACATATTTTCCCAATATTGCCTTACCGATATTTGTAGCCAAATGGCGCAGCGTTATGCTTATTTTTATTGCGCTGCATCTTCTCTCAATCAATTTGGTAACGTTTATCGCTTACGGCGTTGACAAACGCGCGGCACAAAACGGTTCTTGGCGTATTCCAGAAGCACAGTTGCACAGCCTTGAGTTTTTGGGGGGCTGGTGCGGCGCTGTCTTGGGACAAAAAATCTTTCACCACAAAAGTAAAAAACGCAGCTACCAGTCTTTTTTCTGGGCACTGTTTTTGGCTGAAGCAGCCATTATCTTCGGCATTCTTAAATTTCTCAATTTTATTTAAGGCTATTATAAATGAAAAACAAAGAACTTATCGGTAAAGAACTTAATTTTACTCAGCACTACAAAGAAATGTGGCCGTTCGTAAAACCTTATTGGATAAGAGCCTTGCTGGCCATCTTAATCTGTATTCCCGTCGGCGCGTTAGACTCGGTTGTCGCCTTGGCGCTTAAGCCGTATATGGATAATGTCTTGGTTGACAAATCTGCCTCTTCTCCGGCTTATATTCCGGTTTTAATTGTCGCTTTTACGACCGTACAGGGCTTTTTAAATTATGCCGCCACTTATTTAAATACATGGGTCGGAACAAAAATAAACCACGACCTGAAACGTGCCCTGTTTAAAAAACTGATGTCGTTTGAACCGGCTTTTTATGACAAAAATGCTTCCGGATATGTCATTCAGCGTTTTACAACCGATGCCGATACCGCTTGCACGGGGTTATTGGACAATCTGAAACTTTTTGTTTCGCGTTTTTTCTCTTCTGTATCACTGATTGCCGTTTTAATCTATAATTCATGGCAGTTGGCAATTATCGCCGTCATCGTCCTTTTATGCGCATTACTGCCTCTGTCGCAGGTAAGGCGCCGAATTAAAGGCATTATCAAAAACACTATTGAGGAATCATCCACAATTCTTACCCATTATAACGAAAGTTATGCCGGCAATAAAACGATTGCCTCTTATAACCTGCAAGAAAAAATGTATCGTCAGTTCAATGAAATTCTGCGCTCATTATTCAAGCTGACGATGAAAATGGTACAAAAAACAGGTTGGATGACACCGATGATGCACATCGTCGTTTCCATCGGTGTCGGCGGCGTTATCGGTTACGGCAGTTATCTGATTGTCAACGGTTCGATTACATCCGGAAATTTTGTATCTTTTATCACCGCGTTAATTATGCTGTACACGCCGATAAAAGGCATAGGCAAAAACTTTAACAACGTTCAAGTCTCATTTTTGGCAATTGAAAGAATCGTCGAAATTCTGGATACCGAACCGACCATCGTAAACAAAGCTGACGCAAAAACATTAAAAGGCGTTAAAAAAGAAATTGCGTTCAACGGCGTTGAATTCGGATATTTACCCGATGTTAAAGTACTGAACGGCATCAACTTAAAAATTAAAGCAGGATCAACGGTCGCTTTTGTCGGCAATTCCGGCGGTGGCAAAACAACCATAGTCAATCTTCTGCCGCGTTTTTACGATGTATGCAAGGGTAAAGTTACAATCGACGGTATTGACGTACGAGATTATACGCTGGATTCCCTGCGTAACAACATCGCCGTGGTCTTTCAGGATAATTTTCTCTTTTCAGGCACTATCCGTGAAAATATTCTGCTGGGCAAGCCCGATGCCACCGAACAGGAAATAAGAAAAGCTCTGCAAATGGCTTATCTTGAAGATTTCGTAAATGAGCAGGAAAAAGGTTTGGATACGGACATCGGCGAAAGAGGGTCGGCTTTGTCAGGCGGGCAGCGCCAACGTTTGGCAATTGCACGGGCTATGATTAAAAATGCTCCGATTGTCATTTTGGACGAAGCAACTTCAGCTCTTGATAACAAATCGGAAGCTGTGGTGCAAAAAGCCATAGATAACCTGATGCAGGACCGTACGGTGTTCATTATTGCCCACCGCTTGTCTACAATTCAAAATGCGGATACAATTGTAGTTTTGAATAACGGTAAAATTGTCGAGACCGGCAACCACGATACCTTAATCAATAAGCAGAACGGAGCCTATCAAGCTTTGTATAACGCACAGTTCAAAACAAAATAGCTTTTTATTTATAAAGCTTGGGCAGTAAAGGAGCGTCTTCTTTACTGCTTTTTTTTGCGGCAGATAAAGATAATATGATTTCTTCAAGCCTATGGGAATCGAAGGCATCTTTTTTGCCGGAATACAACGCACTTCCCAGCTGTTTCAAGGCAGAACTTAACTGAGAACTGCCAAACAGCTCCGAAACGTCGTCAAGATTAAGGATAACGGCATCCGGATAGATATTCCGCGCCCAAATCAAAATCTGATTACGAATATCTTTCAGGTCGCCACTACGAAAAGCTGATTTAATATTCTTCTGCGGCAATTCTTCTTGTGCCGTTTCAGAGGTAGGCTGTATATTCGCCATACAACGGCTGCGCAAAACCAGCCAGCCGATACCCAAACCGGCGGCAAAAGCCAAAGTGACAAAAGCAGCGATCACTTTCAGCGGCAAAGGCTTATCAATCGGCACTATATCGGCATTGTCAACGACCGTTGCATTTTCGGCAATATTCTGTTTTTTCTCTACAGGAGACACTGCGGCGGAAGTACTGCCTTCAACCTGAATTTGGACAGCCGGAAGAACGGCTTTTTCCATTTGTTGCGTTTTGACATTGTACCACGGGACAACAACCTCCGGAACCGTCATTGCTCCGCCGCGTTCGGGAATATAAACGACATTAACGACCATTGACGATACAATTCCGTCCTCGGTTGCAATACTTGAAACCTCCGGCTTTTCCGGATATTGCTTCAAGCCGTCAACTTCTTTAAAAGCCAGTTTTGGCAGCTGACTATCGGCAACACCGGCAGCCGTCAGTGTAATTTTGCGATTGACGGCTTCACCGGCCTTAAAAGACGGCACGGATTTTTCCCAGTCAGAGCTTATTTCTACCTGAGACGACGGCAGCCACCAATACCCGTTATTGACGGCAGGAATCGGCTGAACATCGACTTCAAGCGGCTGGGCAGCCAAATTGATGCGGCTCAATCCCGGAGTTGCGCCAAAGCCGGAAATAAAACTATCATCCATAAAGGCGTTGAAAGCACTGCCGAACGGATCGGAACGCCGTTTGCTTTTATCAATATAATAGCCGTTGAAACGCAGTTCCGGAACGCTCAACTTTCCGCTTTTCTGCGGAAACATGGCATAACGGATTTCTATTTTGCGGACTTCCAAGCCATTCTCTATTTCCGAAGCAACCGTCGGTTCATCCAGTTGTTTGACTATCCAATCGTTGCCGCCGTCGGCAAACTGCGGCAGACTCCCCTGTATTTCTTCCGTTGTCTTTAAAACCAGCGTATAGATCATTTGTTCCTGCACCAAAGGCTTTTGCGTGTTGACTTCTCTGCCGATCGAAAAGCGGGGAACATTGCCGGTGCCGGCATCGGATGCAACTTTTACCGTTATCGGGCGACTGGATAGATTGCGAAAACTTATTGACGGAATGTGTGCTGAGCCCGAAACCTTTGGCGACATAACCACGTTCCAGCGATAGATGCGGCTGGTTTTTCCGTTTATATTGCTGTGTTGTTGCTCACGCCCGACGGAATAAACCGTAAAATCTTTGTTGAGCGGAGACAAATCCGGTTCCGCCTGTCCCGGATTGCCGTCATATTGGAGCGTCAGCACAAAAGTTTCACCCAAAGGCACCGGATTGCGATTAACTTTGGCAATAAAATTTTCGGCATAAACAGGGCACGAAAAAAACAGTATTCCGAAAAACCATACGGCAAATTTCAACATATTTATTTGTCTCCATATCTGTTTTTATTATATTCTTTACGGATAAACGCCCGCAACAGCCCGCCTGCGTCCTCGGGAATGTTGCGATAAGCCATTTCTTTGGCTTGGCTTTGTTCGTCAAAGTCGCCTTTTTCATCCTGACTGCGGCCGGCTGTTCCTTCGGCATCTTCATCGCTTTGCTCATCCGGATCGTTACCTGATGGAACAGAACTTTCCGTACTATCCGCCGATTGGCCGTTTTCGCTTCCGGCTTGAGCCTGTGCATTTCGAGAACCATCCGTCGGTTGCTGCTCTCCGCTACCGCCGTTATCGGAATTTTGTTCCGAAGAAGTACCGTTATTGTCAGACTGACCTTTATCGTTTTGGCTGTCTGAATCATTTTCTCCCTGTTCACCGTTATCGGTGCTTTCATTTGCAGAATCGCCGTTTTCACCGGATTGTCCCTGTGGTTGAGACTGTTGTTCATTATCCTTTTCGTTATCGGAATCGTTTTGATTTTCGGCTGATTGTTGCTGTTCTTGCTGCTGTTGCTTTAAATATTCCAAATTAAATTTCGCATCGGTATGATCAGGATTTTGTTTGAGTACTTCTTCATATTTTTTGACAGCGTCTTCAAGTTTTCCGCTTTTAGCCAAAGCATTTCCTTGATTATACAAAGCTTCAACATCGTTCCCTTTTTGATAATATTTTAAAGCTTCAACATAATTTCCCTGACGGTAAAGGGCTGCAGCTTTCCAATCCGGACGACTGAAATTCTGAGCCGCCGTTTCATAGTCCCCTTGAGCGAAAAAGTGTGCGGCATCCTGATTGCCGTTGGTAAAAAATCCGGCAGAAGCGGTTGCCGACATTGCCAGCCACACAACCAGCACCAATATGCCGCGACGGAAAAAGTACAAACAACAAAGCAGCGGAATAAACAGCAGATAATATCCACCGTCTTCCCAAATTTCGCGTTCATTTTCGGTCTTTTTCAGTTCCGAGGACATCTTACCGTTAATGGCAACCGCAAGTTTTCCCAGCCCGCCATTCACATTTAAATAAATCCCTTGTCCCTTGTCCGCCAGCATTTGCAATTTTTCATTGTTTCCCGACCGAACTCCGACGATATAGACTTGATAACCCGCCGATGCAGCCGCCGCGCAAGATTCCAACGCTGCGTTAAATTCCTGTCCGGCATCTGCGGTAAATACAACTATTGTCCCATTGGGATAGTTTCCGGATTTCAGCCTTTCGACGGCTAAATCAACCGCCCTTCCCAGCTTATCTCCGTTTGTCGGCATAATATCCCGATTAACTGCCGGCAAAAGGTTGGCAATAATCTGCCGATCATCCGTAATCGGGCTGATAAGATAAGGCTCGTCGGAATAAACTATCAATCCCATTTGAGCTTTTAATTCTCCGAGTAAATCATTGATGGCAAATTTTGCACGGGACAGGCGGTTGGGTGTTACATCGCCGATATCCATGTCAGATGACAGGTTCAGCAACAGCATAACCGGATCGGCCGGCGTAAATGCCGGCATATTCTTTTTTTGCCATGAAGGGCCGGATAAAGCAAGAACGGCGCCGACAATGCCTATAATTGCCGTATAGCCGATAAAGCTACGCTGGCGGGAACTGCCTTTTACCAACAAAAAATCCAGCAGTTTTTTATCGCAAACGGCTTCCCATGCCGAAATGTTCCGCATACCGGAAAAAAAGCTGCGGTACCCGACCAGAGGAACAATCAGCAACAAAAGCCACCAAGGGCGCAGAAAATGAAAATTGCTTATCAAATCTGTCATCAATACCCCCTCTTCCGCAGGACAAACAGCATCAAAACAATAAATAAAGCTGCCGCCAAAGGATAGAAAAACAAATCTTTGCTTTCCTGTACAAACTGTTCCTCGTCAAGAGACGGTTCCAGCCTGTCAATCTCCTGATAAATCCTTTGCAGCCCCTTAGTATCGGAAGCCCGAAAATAATTTCCTTTTGTTTCAGCTGCCAAACGGCGCAGGCTTTCCTCATCAAGACCATCCGTAACGGGAACGCTTATACCGAAAAATGAACCAATCATCCGGTTTTCGGAACCAACACCGATAGTATAGATTTTTACATTTTCATCCTTTGCCATTTTTAAAACATCGGGTATACTCAGGCTGCCGTCGTTATTTTCGCCGTCGGTCAACAAAATCATGACCTTGCCGGATGACGATGCTTTCTCGTCCCGAAGATTTTTTAACCCCAGCCCGACGGCATCGCCGATTGCTGTTGACTGTCCGGCCATACCGGCGTCCGTTGACCATAAAATATCTAAAACGGCCTGTTTGTCAAAAGTTACCGGAGATTGCAAATAGGCTCTGGTTCCAAACAAAATCAATCCTATGCGGTCGTTAGGGCGGTTACGGATAAAACCGTCCGCCGCCAATTTTACGGCAGTCAAACGGTCAATACGCTGATTTTGATATGAAAAATCAGGCTCCCGCATAGAGTTTGAAATATCGGTAACCAATAAAATATCGCGTCCGGAGTTACTGATACGCACAGGTTCTCCGACCCAAAGCGGACGAGCCGCTGCTAAACACAAAAAGAACCATGCAAAATACAATATAAGCCAATTACGACTTTTGCCTTCGCCGGATGGACTTCCCCACAAGGAACCGGACAAAACATTGATACGCGCAATTTCATGCAAAAACGGAACACGCAAAGCATCACCGTGCAAGCCGCTGACAGGACTTGAAAAACGACGAACGACAAAAGGCAGAAACAAAAGCAGCAGCGCCCACGGATATAAGACTGTTATCATAGGTTTTCTCCTATCCATGAGCGGCAGAAAACCTTTAATTTTTCAAAATCTGCCGGATTATAAACAGAAGTTTGAGGATTCACATAAGGAGCCTCAAGCAACAGACAAGCAGCGCCTCCCTCTAATTTCGTCCGGCCGTGACTATTGAGAAAATCAATCCATTCCTGCCCCGAAAGAGAGGACGCCTGCGGATATTTGTAAATGCAGATACGGCGCAAAATTTCCGACAGTTTGACCGCAGCGGACGGCGATTTACCATCCAGCCCCGAAAGCAACTTTAATGCATAAAGCTTTTTGCTTTTGCGTTGCCATAAGCGATAGAGCCATATTCCGCAAAAAAGAACGGCAATAAACGCGGCAATCAGCCACCATCCCCAAGCCAAGGGCCATATTGAAATGCCCTCGGCAGGAAGATGAATATCACGTAACTCCGGTAAGTTATTTTCCATTTATGTTAACCTCTTTCCGACTACCATAAATTTAGGTGGTAATCAGTCAAATATCAAGAGATTAAATCAGGAAGCGCTGGAAATTTGTTCAATCAGGATTGTCAGGTTGGTAATAAAAATTTTAACCGAAATTGCCAGCAGGATAATACCGAAACATTTTTTCAACACATAAATGCCGCCCTGTCCGATTTTGGCTTCAATAATTTTAGCAGCTCTGACCACAATATAAATGACAATGATATTTGCCAAAATGGCCAGCAATACATTAATATTTGCATATTGGGCACGAATCGACAACAAAGTTGTCAGGGCACCGGCGCCGGCGATCAAAGGAAAGACCAGCGGAACAAAAGTTGCATCTTTGGGCGTATCAGGACTTTCGCGAAAAATTTCAATATCAAGAATCATTTCCATCGCCATAATGAAAATAATCAGCGAGCCGGCAATGGCAAATGACGACAGGTCAAGATTGAAAAGGTCGAGAAAAAACTCCCCGATATAAAAAAAGCAGATAAACATCAGAAAAGAATACAGCGATACCTTTTCGGGATTTACTTTTTTGCCGTGTTTTTTTAGATTGATGATAATCGGCACGGAACCGATAACGTCAATAACGGCAAACAAAACGACAAAAGCCCCTATAAACTGCTGCAAATCAAAGTTTGAAAACATCTTAAAGCTCCGAATAACTATTTTAAACAGCATTTCTATTAACATTTTAAAACAGTTAGTCAACACATTTCAAAAAAATATTTATTCATTAAAAAAAATATGTTAAATTTGTTTTGTATTAAGGGTTTTTTATGCCAAAATCAAACAAACAAATATTAATTAAACCGATAGACATTGATAATCTGCAGATAAAAAAATGCCTTGCGGGCAAAATTGCCGTATATTCGCGCGACCGGCGTTTTAAAACCACCGCAAAAATTTATTTATGCCCAGACAGCCGTTTTAACGATGAGATGGAAACGGAATGCGAACTGTATAAAATCGTCATCAGAAAAAGACATGTAATCGGCTTTTGCCTGTTATATAAAGAAGATGACTATATCAAGGTACCGCTGATGGGGAGCACTGATCCGCATTATCGGGTCGGACATATCCTGTCGCAAATCATGATCGACCGCATGTTTGACATGAATTGTTCCGGAATTGAACTGATTGCCAGTTGGAACAGTATCCTGCACCATTACCGTAACGGTTATCGCCCTTATGACCAAAAACAAATCAATGCGGCAAGCTGCGATTATGCTCTGGCGCAAAACAACATGAAAGAAGTATTAAAGCTCGGATGTTTGCCGATGTATTTGCCTGAGCATGAGCTGACAGAAAAATACGCATCATTTTCCACGCCAATTCTCAATTATGAAAAAATAGCCGACGGCAGTTGCAGAGTCGGAAAAGTCAATTTGTACAACCACCATACCCGCCGACAGGAAACAATGTTTGTCTTCCGTAACGATTGCGATATCGAGGCGGAAACTTATACAATCTGCCGGCCAGCCTGCAAAGGATGTAAAAAAGTTGTTCTCGGCGAAATTGTCCTGAACTACTTCTATTGGAAGGAAGGCAAGTTTATAAGCAACTTTGGTTCATATCCCGAATGGTCAGTGTTTTCTTGGTACGGCAAAGAACGTTTTATTGATAAAACTTTTGCAGAATATTGGTCGGTAACCAACAGCGATTGCTATGATGACAACGATATTGTACAGAGATTGTTCCAAATTGCTTTGGAAGCCGGAAGATTTTATGACTGTCCAAGGTTGCAAATTGAAGCAGACTGGGACGAGCATTTGTCGATGTATGATTACGGATTTCGCACCCAACCTTTCAACAGCCCGAAAAACGCCGATGAAATCTGCAATATCATTGAGGAAGAAGCACAACAAAAAGCATCCGTCAACCTCAATAAACTGGGCAGTATTGAAATGTTTTTGAACAAAGAAAATGCCGAAAGGCATCACCATAGCCGCGTTTTATATCAAAAATGCCGCGTCAACCGCAGTAAACAGCGCAGTTTACACAAAAGGCGCCGATAACATTTTGGCAACTTTGCACATACAAAAAAGAGCCTTTGAAAGGCTCTTTTTTATTGGTGGGTGTGACAAGATACGCTGCTGCGCAGCTCGTTCCTTCGGTATCTAAATTCGCTGCAGTTGCTGTCGCGGCCTTTGCTCATTAAGATATTCCGAAGATGTTGCAGACAAAAACAATGCTCTGCATTGTTTTTGCTTAGCCATCTTTTGCAAGTTCGATCCTTGCACACATAAAAAAAGAGCCTTTGAAAGGCTCTTTTTTATTGGTGGGTGTGACAAGGATCGAACTTGTGACCCCTACGATGTCAACGTAGTGCTCATACCGCTGAGCTACACACCCGAAGTATCGATTAATGCTTTTACAGCATTTGTTTTAATTTGGCAAGAATTTTGTTATTAAAAATTTAATATTTCTCATCTACTATATATAAATAAGTCAAAATGAGGGAAAAATATGAGTGAAAAACATCTGGACTTTCAGGTCGATTATTCCAAAATGGACATTATCAGCGAATTTAATACAAAGAATCAGCGCTATCCTCTGGTTTTGTCCGTTCCGCACAGCGGCCGTTTTTTCCCGCAAGAATTTTTGGATAATGTCTGCGTAAGCATTGACGAGCTGCGCTCAAACGAAGATCCTTTCGTCGACGAGTTGGTTATGGATGCTTCCGATCGCGGTATTCCATTGGTACGGCTGAACATCGGACGGACATTTATAGACGTTAACCGCGATGCCATCGAAATTGATCCGGCCATGTTTTACAATTATCCTGAAGGCGACGTTGTTGCCGGCAACAAACGTTGCCGCGTCGGGCTCGGGTTGCTACACCGCATTACATCCGAGCGCAAAAACATTTATGACGGCTTACTGGATTATAACGAAGCCCAGGCCAGAATTAAAAACGTATATAACGTTTATCACCGGGCGCTGCAGAAAATGATTGACCGTACGGTCAAAAACTTCGGTTTTTGCCTTGTTCTGGATTGCCATTCCATGCCATCAAAAATCTGCAATATTATGCAAGACAACCGCCAGATTGAATTTTGTCTCGGTACTTTGTTCGAGCAAAGCTGTCCGGCCGAGGTCATTGAATATATGCACCAGTACCTCGGGCAAAAATATAACGTCAGCCTTGACTGCCCTTATTCCGGCGCTTACATCAGTTTCAACTATTGCCAGCCGCGCAAAAATGTATACACCCTGCAAATGGAGATCAACCGAGGCATTTACGAAGACGAGTCTGTGTATAAAAAAAGCGCAAATTTTCAATATATTAGCTCTGATATTTGCGATGCTGTAACCGGACTGGCAAATTTTTTGCTGGATTTAAAAAAATAGTTATGCTATAAGGTTCCCTGTTTTAATGATTTGCGGCTGTAAAGAAAGCCGTGTTATTTTAATAACCTGCCCCCGAATTTTTGTTGGGTATGGCCGTTAAGCAGATTGAAACCGTGAGGGCGGGGGATATTTGTGGCACTTCGGGGAAACAGAGGGATACTTTAATTTTATATAAGTATCAAAATAATTAATGATTTTTCTCATACTGCTGATGTTATTTCAGCCTCTGCCGGCAAAGGCGCAGGAAACTGCAATTGTCGATGAGGATTTTGTATGCCTGAGCGCAACGCTGAAGGCCGAAGAAAAATATCAGATACAAAAACATTTGCTCACGTCTATATCAAATGTTGAAACCGGAAGATGGAATCCGCGCCTGCAACAAAAAGCTGCTTGGCCGTGGACGGTTAACGTCAAGGGCAAAGGGTATTTTTATAAAACGAAAGCAGAGGCTATTGCCGCCGTAAAAAATTGGCAGCGCCGCGGTTATAAAAGCATTGACGTCGGCTGCATGCAAGTTAATTTGCGTTTCCACGGCAAACAGTTTGCCAATCTGGAAGAAGCTTTTGATCCCGAAAAGAATGTTGACGTAGCAGCACAATTTCTGAAAAAACGCCATAAAAGTCGCGGGGACTGGATGAAAGCGGCAACCGACTACCATTCTAAACGCCCAAGCAGAGCCAGCGTCTATAAGAAAAAACTGTTAGCGGCTTTGGAGACGGCTAAAGCCGGACGTAACCGCTATATGGCACAATATGCCTCAAACTTTCTTGTTGTTAAAGATAACCGCGGATGGTTCTCCCGCTGGTTTGACAAGAGCGACGACGTAACAGAGATCAAGCTGTCTCTGAGGAACTAGAAGATATGCAAATCAGCAAAATCGTAAAAGATTATCTTATACGCAGTTACGAATGCGACCGCAACGGGACGTTACGTATTGTTGCACTGATGAATATCTTTCAAGATGTCGCCGACTCCCATGCCTCACAGCTCGGCATCGGCATGGAGCATTGCCTTAAGCACGGATTGGCTTGGATCGGCTCAAATTATCATATCAAAATAGAACGGATGCCGGCATGGCACGAAAAAATAAGCGTTGCCTCTTGGCCGGCAGCCGAGAAAAAAATCGGCGCCGTTCGTGACTTTGAAGTGAGGGATGAGAAGCAGAATGTTATTATCAGAGCTTCAAGCCAATGGGTTTTGATTGACTTTGCCAAAAAGCGCCCTGTTGCACTACGAGATAATATTCCTGACTATCAGATTATCAGTGAACGGGCATTAGATACTGATTTTCCAAAGATTGATACACCGGAGCGTGCAGATTTTGTGAAGACGTTTAATGTCAGATATGATGATATTGACGTTAACGGACATGTCAACAATGCCATTTACCCGCTTTGGGCAACAGAAAGCACTGATGTTGATTTCCGCCTGAATCACAGCCCTCAGGAAATTGAAATATCTTTCAAAAAAGAAAGCTTGTACGGTGAAACGATTAAAGCCGTTTCCCAAATTAGCAACAACATGTCGCTGCATAGCCTTACGGCTACAGATGACAACAGAGAAGTTGCCAGGCTGAGAATTGTCTGGAATTAAGAAAAGTTTACGTTAATACACACAAAAAATCCCTTCATTTTGAAGGGATTTTTAATATTTAAAACTACCCTATGTAAAACCAATAGCTCAAGGCAATCGCTGCAACAATGCCGGCGACGTCGGCCAACAAAGCACAGGGCAAGGCGTGGCGGGTGTTGCTGATTTTAACGGCTCCGAAATAAACTGCCAGCACATAAAAAGTCGTTTCGGTAGAGCCTTGGACAACAGAAGAAACAAACCCGGGAAAACTGTCGGCACCATAAGTCTGCATGGTTTCAACCATCATTGCACGCGCACCGCTGCCGGACAGAGGTTTAAGCAATGCTGTCGGCAAAGCCGGTACAAAATCGGTATTAATATTAAAATACGCAAAAAACTTTTCAACGCCGAGAATGAACAAATCCAAAATCCCAGAACAACGAAACCATGCGATGGCAACCAGCATGGCAACCAAATAGGGAATAATGGATACAGCCAAATTAAAACCTTCTTTGGCGCCATTGATAAATTCATCGTAAACGTTAATTTTTCTCGACAAGCCGCAGATAATAAAAACCGCAATAATCGAAATCAGGATAAAGTTCCCTAAGTCAGAAGCCACAGCGTTGCGCAACTCTGCCCCCAAAAAGGCAAAGCTAATTCCGAGAGCGGAAATTATCCCGATGAAAACAGCCGAGTAGACCAGAAAAACACGGTTAAATATATTTAATTTTTGAATAAAAGCAACGCTCAAAAAGCCGACTATAGTTGAAATGGCAGTTGCAAATAAAATAGGCAAAAACACCAATCCGGGGTTGGTGCTGCCCAGTTCGCTGCGGTACATTAATATCGTTATCGGAATAAGCGTAACCGACGAAGAATTGATAACCATAAACAAAATCTGGGCATTTGATGCCGTATCTTTGCGTTTGTTGTCAGCCTGTAGCTGCTCCATGGCTTTAATTCCCATCGGCGTGGCGGCATTGTCCAACCCCAGCATATTGGCAGCAATGTTCATCACAATGGAACCGAGTGCCGGAGAGTTTTTAGGAATATCCGGCATAATTTTATGGAAAAGCGGATATAAACCGCGAGCCAGCCAGCCGGCAATGCCTGATTTCTCCGCAATTTTCATCATACCGAGCCAAAAACATAAAATTCCGGTTAAATGAAGCGCAATTAAAAAAGCTGATTTTGCCGATGAAAACGTGGCATCAGCCAATTGTCCCCAAACATCCATATTGCCAAGCGCAAAGCTTTGAAAACAAACTACGGCGTATGTTCCTACAAAGAAAAATGCCCAAATATAATTCATTTAACTATCCATAATATAATTAACCGACAAGCAGGATAACCATAAAATAATTGGTTAAATATTTGGTTAATGCAACCTGTGATGTTACTCCATAAAACCGGAAGACTGCATTTCATAAAAACCGTAATATATTCCTTTTTTAGCCAGCAGACTGCGGTGGGTACCGGATTCGACGATTTTTCCTTTGTCAAGAACGATAATCCTATCCATCTCCTTTAAGGTCGAAAGCCTGTGGGCAATGGCTATAACCGTTTTCCCTTGCATAAGCTCTTTTAAAGAGTCCTGAATATATTTTTCACTTTCGCTGTCCAACGCCGAAGTTGCCTCATCCAAAATAAGCACCGGTGCATTTTTCAAAATGGCGCGGGCAATTGCAATACGCTGCCTTTCACCGCCGGAAAGCATAACGCCGCGTTCACCGACTTTTGTTTCATAACCTTTCGGAAGCTTGTTGATAAAATCATGAATATGCGCGCGACGGGCAGCTTCATAAACTTCTTCATCAGAAGCATCAATACGCCCGTAACGAATGTTTTCCATAATCGTCCGGTTAAAAAGTCCCGGTTCTTGGGGAATAAGCGCAATATGGCTGCGCAGGCTTTCTTGTTTAATTTGGGTAATATCTGTTCCGTCAACAGATATTTTTCCGCCCTGAATATCATAATAGCGGGACAAAACTCGAACCAAAGTCGACTTGCCAGAGCCTGAATGCCCGACCAGTCCGACTTTTTCACCGGCTTTAATTTCCAAATTAAAATCATCAAATAAGGCATTGGCATTTTTATAATGATACTTAACCGCCTCAAACGTAATATTCCCAGCTATATTTTCCGGCTTTAACGCTCCAGCTCTGTCAATTACATCGCAAGGTTTTGACAACAAAACTAAACCATCGCGCAAGCTGCCGTAGAGTTTGAAAAATTGCATAAAATTCATTGAGAGCATACTGAACGTATTGTTCAAAATGGCGATAAGCGATTGAATAAGCACAAAGTCCGCCACATTGATTTTACCGATATACCAATACCAGACCGGCAACAAATAAAACAAAACCTGTAAAAATGCCCGCAAAAGGTTTTGCCAGATAAAAACCGTTCCAAACTTTTTGGTCTCTGCCCTATCCGCATCGGCAGCTATCCTCATATATTTGAAATAATACCTTTTTTCAAAATGATAGCGGCTGAAATTTTTGACAATTGCCGCATTGGTAATACTGTCAACCAATATACCGTTTGCTTCAGACATTGTTTTCGCGCGTTTTTCCGAAACAGGAACCATTGTTTTTGACAAACGGTAAATCACAAAAATCAGCAGCAAATTCAGTGATAACAGTAACAAAGACAAACAGATATTAATCTTAAATATAAAGAAAAAAGTCATTGTCATCGCAACCAACGGTGAGAAAAAGCCCCACAGCAAATTGTAAAACACCGGATAAATGCTGTCGATAATCGTTTTGACTTTACCCGAAATATTGCCGGCCATCTCTTCGGCAAAAAAAGCCGTTGAATGTTGGTGAACATATGAAAACAAATCTTTTGAAACCCGAACAATGCAATTCGGCATAAAACGGGCCTCAACAAAAACGGTAGCGTTCTGAACCAAGCTCCGCAGCAACAAAACCGTTGACGCCCAAACCGCAGACCAAACGGCCATTGACAAGCGAATTTCCATATCACCCTCACCGGAAATTGCTTCGACAATCTGTGCCGCAAAGTACAGTGATATGCGCATTAAAAACTCACCCAGCACAATTGTCAGGATTATGCTGAAAAACAGCACGCGCTGCGCAGACAGATAATGCCAAAGAAATTTCCAGACAGAAGAAGGGATAGCCTTTATTTCCATTTCAAGCGTCTTTTCTTCAGTTTGGTAAGTTTTTCGCTGACAACCGCCGTATCACTGCCGGTTTTTGCTAAACGTTCATACATACGTTCTATTTCTTTTTCCAGATAAGCCTGTTCAATTTCGTTATCCAACTCACGCTGCTGCTCTTCCGTTCCGTTGGCGCGAATATTATCCATTTCGGCAATCAAATCCTCAACGTGAATGCTGCTGTCGATCTTCTTTTTAAGAAAATACGGAATTTCATATATAAGCTGGCGGGTATTGCCATAAGCCGTTTTTGAATCTTGGCTGTCAACATAACGCAATTTCAACAGGCGGAAAACAATTTCAAGCTCATTGGAATTGTCAACCACAATAAACGGCAGCGGCTCCGCAAAGCCTTTGGCTGAAATCTGTTTTAAATATTCCAGCAAATGATAGAAAAAGCCGTCAATATTATAAAGAATAAACGGTTTAACATCCAAAAATCCGTCTTGCATTGCCACGCAATCATATGCCAACTCGTCAAGCGTTCCGACACCTCCGGGGGCAAAGACCACAAAATCGGCTTTGAGCAGTTTTTGCTTTCTTTCTTCCAACGTTTTGGCAAGTATAACCTCGCCGATTTGCTGCAACAGCTTGTCATCTTGCGGATATAGGCAAAAATAGCTGTCGGTCGTAACCGCATTAATCGGACTTTTAACCTCTACCCCACAATGGCGTTTGTTCCATTCATCAACTACGCCGCGGGCAACAGCTCCCATAATCCCCGAGTTTGACAACCCAAAATCAAGGCGCAGGTTCATTTTAACAATTTGCCGCCCTAAACGATAAGCCTCTTCAACATAAATTTCATCATTTCCTGAACGGGCACCGCCGGCCACGAACACCCGCAACCCGTCACTGGAGTTTTCGCGGGCAAAGGCTGTTGCCGGTTCAGAATGAAGTACCGTTTTTTTATTATCTTCCGCCATGGTTATAACTCCTCAATGTCCCCTTGTTGCTGATCGGCATAAAAACGGGCGGCAAAGTCCTGCAAGGTATCGGTTTCGATTGCATTGCGCAACCCCGCCATTAACCGCTGATAATAACGGATATTATGCCAGGTCAACAACATTACAGCTAAGATTTCATTGGCTTTCTGCAAATGATGGATATAGGCACGGGAATAATTGGTACATAACGGGCAATCACATCCTTCTTCCAAAGGGCGCGGGTCTTCGCGATGACGCGCATTGCGGATATTAACCGTTCCAAAACGTGTAAAACCTTGGGAAGTGCGTCCCGAACGGGTAGGCATAACACAGTCAAACATATCAACGCCGCGCAGAACGGCACCGACAATATCATCCGGACGCCCAACCCCCATCAGATAACGCGGTTTGTCTTCCGGCAGGCATTGCGGTGCATAGTCCAAAACCTTAAACATGGTTTTCTGCCCTTCACCGACGGCCAAACCGCCGATAGCATAACCGTCAAAGCCTATTTCGCGCAGTTTTTCGGCAGAAATGCGGCGTAGGTCTTCATAGTCTCCCCCCTGCTGAATACCGAAAATGCCATAACCGTCTCTGTCAACAAAAGCTTCCTTGCTGCGTTTTGCCCAGCGCATGGACATTTCCATAGATTTAGCAACAACGTCATGAGAGGCCGGCAGTTTAACACATTCGTCAAAACACATTGTAATATTAGAATCGAGTTTGTGCTGAATTTTAATCGACTCTTCCGGCGACAAAAAATAGCGTTTGCCATCAACATGCGACGCAAATGATACGCCATCTTCGCCGATTTTGCGCAAGCCGCTTAAGCTCATAACCTGAAAACCTCCGGAATCGGTCAAAATAGGCTTATTCCAGTTCATAAACTTATGCAGCCCACCCATTTTTTCAACCAAATCGGCGCCGGGGCGCAACATAAGATGATATGTATTTCCAAGCAAAATTTCCGCACCGGTAGCGGCAACAGATTCCGGCATCATAGCCTTAACTGTGGCGCAAGTGCCGACCGGCATAAATGCCGGCGTATTAATTGTTCCGTGTTTTGTATGAAGTTGTCCGCGGCGAGATTTGCCGACGGTTTTTAAAATATCAAATTTTAAGGCCATCGTTTTTCTTCCATTTAATTATAGCGCCTATAATGCCGCAATTGAAAAACATTGGCAAGACATAATACACAAAAAACCGCACGGGTTTGTGCGGTTTTTCAGAATTTCAGATTTTTATTCCCCATCGCTTTCCGCCGGTTGGGCATTAACATCAATGGCATATCCTGTAGCACGAACCGTACGTATATAATCCGGGCCATATTCGTTAAGCGATTTGCGCAAACGGCGAATATGTACATCAACCGTACGAGACTCAACGTAGATGTTATTTCCCCAAACGTTTTTAAGCAAAAATTCGCGTGAAAAGACCTTCCCCGGCGTTTCCATGAGCATTTTCAGCAAACGAAACTCCGTCGGCCCGAGGTGAATATATTTGTCGCCGCGAAAAACTTTGCGCTCAACCAAATCCATACGAATATCTTCAAAGACGTATTCTTTCTGTGATAATAGTTCCGGTGACCGCCGCAGGTTGGTTTTAACGCGAGCCATCAGTTCCGGCACGGAAAAAGGTTTGGTCACATAATCATCGGCACCGGCCGTCAGCCCTTTTATTTTGTCTTCCTCTTCCCCTTTGGCCGTAAGCATTATAATCGGAATATCTTTAATATCCGGCTTATTGCGAATCATCTTGCAGATTTCAATTCCCGACAACTCCGGCAACATCCAATCAAGCAGAATGACTGAAGGGCAATACTTTTCAACTGCAGACATGGCTTTATTGCCGGAAGTTTCCCACACAACTTCATAGCCCTCTTTTTCAAGATTATATTTCAGCAAAAGCCCGAGAGCTTCTTCATCTTCAATTACCATAACCGTCGTCATAAAAAATTCTCCTTTTATTTTCTAAGGGCTGCAATATTAGCCGCATAATCCGGTGTTTTAAAAACAGAACTGCCTGCCACCAGAACATCGGCGCCGGCACTGCGGCACAAAGCCGCTGTTTTCGGATTTATTCCGCCATCAACCTCGACCAAAATATCGCGTCCGGCAGACATTTTCCTGATTTTTTCTATTTTCGCAAGCTGATCCGGCATAAAGGCTTGTCCGCCGAATCCGGGATTGACTGTCATAACCAGAACCAAGTCTAAATCATCCAGCAATGGAATAAGGACTTCCGGCGGCGTCTGCGGACGCAATGAAATTCCGGCTTTTTTGCCCAAACGGCGAATTGTTTGTAAAACGGAAGATACATCGCGGCAAGCCTCGCAATGGACAGTAATTATGTCAGAACCGGCCTCGACAAACCATTCCAGCATTTTTTCGGGATGTTCAACCATGAGGTGCGTATCAAACGGCAACGGTGAAAACGGGCGCAAAGCTTTGACAGCCTGCGGCCCAAAGGTAAGATTAGGCACAAAATGCCCGTCCATAATATCGAAATGCAGCCAATCGGCGCCAGCAGCGCCAAGTTTTTCAACCTCTTTCCGCAGTTGCCCGAAATCGGCAGCCAGCAAACTCGGAGATATAAGCACCATATTTTCCTCCATTATTATTAGAAAAGTATAGCCCCGATATATTGATTTTTCTTTAACGACAATTATCTCTGATAGCAGATTCAATATTTATTAAGGAGATTACCATGGGACAATCAGCAAAAAAAATCAGCAAACTCGACAATAAAGAACTTTTGGATATTCTCAATCGGGCATACGGCGAAGAATGGCTGGCCTATTACCAATATTGGATCGGCAGCCAGATTATCAGTGGGCCGATGCGCGTAACCGTTCAGGAAGAATTTATGAAACATGCGAAAGAAGAACTTGAACATGCCGGCTGGCTGGCAACCAGAATTATCCAATTGGGGGGCACGCCCCTTCTGAACCCCGCAGAATGGATGGAAAAAGCACGCTGCGGCTACGAAACGCCGAATGATGATTTTGTTTTGGCTCTGCTGAAGCAAAATTTGGATTCGGAACGCTGTGCAATCGCCAGATATCAACAGATTTGCGAAATGTGTTTCGGCAAGGACTTTGAAACTTTCGACGTTTCTGCCCGTATCCTGCATCAGGAACTTGACCATGAACAGGATTGGGAAGATTTTATTCAGGATTTACAGGAAGGTGCCGATTATGCCAAAAAAGCCGCAAAATAATTTGTTGACAAATTAAACAAAAATTATAAGATAAGACAAAACGAAATATATTGAACTTCGTTTTCTCCCTAATATATCGCAACTCCAAATAATTAGTTTTAGGGAAAATAAAGGGTGCCAAGCATAATATGGCACCCTTTTTTTATTTTCCATTTTTGTCTCAAAGATTGACAAACTTTTCAAATAAAGGCATTATAACATATATTTCAAAAACTTTTCGAGGATTCGCAATGACCGACAATACTTCCCCAGAAAATCAGGAAACCCCTAAAGAACTTCATATTCCATGCCCACAACCGTTATCCGATGAGGAATTTCGCGAAAGATTGCTCGCCGAGACAAAAAGGCAAATTCCTGATGCTGAAGAAAAAACCGCCGAGGCTGCAGGATTGGATTTATTAACAAATGGCGAAATGATTGATGAGATGATTTATCAGGAAAGCCTGCACGGGCTTTATGAAGATATTGCCGATGCCAGACTGGACGGCGACACCGAACGCCTGCAAGACAATCTTATCTTTTTTGGCTTTTATGATAAGCAAGAGTTGGAAAGCATCACAACTTTGCGGCAATACCAACAGGAGGACACCTTAAATTCGGTTATTGTCAACCGTATTGCGCAAGTATCCGACATGAAACCTATTACCTCGTTTTTGCAAAATTTGACGGAATGTGAAACTGCAGAAACAAATTTTAAGCTTGATACGGCTTTTGAAAAAATTGAAGATTTTGCCGAGACGCTCCAATCCGGCGTGAAATCAAAAGTTTATCTGTCAGTGGCTCGCCAATATCGCCGGCTGCAGGAAAAAGAAGCCGGATATGCAACCGGTCAGGAATTAAATGCCTTAAAACATGCTTTATTTTATGCCAACGAGTATAAAACCATTAATGCCTGCGATCAACGCCTGCGCCCCAAAAGTGACGAGAAAAAACTTGTCGCCGTTGCATACAAACGGGCAATAAAGTCAACAGACAACCCTCGTCAGCTCTATAAACTGCATAGTGAACTGGGGGAGATTTACAGGACACAAGGATCTATCGTCGGTTATATTTCTGACAATTCGGAAAAAGCAAAAAACCTCGACAAAGCAGCTCATCACTATTCGATGTCTGCGCAATATGCCGCAAATGATGATGACAAGCTCTTATCTTTGCGTAATCTGGCACAGGTACAAATGATGGCCGGAAAAACTGAAGATTGGGCTGTTACAAAATTTCAAACAGCAATGTTGATTGATGGCTATGAAAGATGCAGCATGCTGCTCGGCACGGCAGAAAGATTGGGTAAAAACGGCCGATATATCGTTGATACGGCATTAAAAGAAATAAGAAAAGCAGAAATCACACCAAAGGAAAAACTTACTTTAAACGAGCGCGCCTATACCCAGCTGCTAAAATATTCATCACCGGAAGAAACGGCAGAAATCAATAAAAAAATGGCAGCGTTAGCAAAACGCAAAATAAATATATTGAAAAAGGATCCTTATACGTACTAAAAAAGCAAAATGTGAAACCGCTCTATACAGAGCGGTTTTTGTTTTGGGAGAAGCCTATCAATAGTTATAAACAGCACTGCCGTAAGCAGATGAATTGCCTTGAGTGTAATATTAATAAAGCAATCGGTGCTTAAAGCCTTTTACCCAAAGGCATTGACAATTCTTTTCCCTTCCCCTAATATCATTCCTGCACCCGAGAGGTCGGGTGTGGTGTCTCAAAAACATCTCCAGTTAAATAGTATCCTCCTTATGGGGGAGTGTCCCTAATATATTGAATAAGGACGACTGTTACTGGCAGTTTTTGAGCTCCCCGCCTTGTTTTTTACAGGGCGGTTTTGTTCTGACTACAAATAAGGAGCGATAAAATGCAAATAAAAAAAATCTTTAAAAGAAACAGGTGTGAAACGGCTTTTAACTTTGCCCTGCAGGTAAGGCAGCTGCGCGAGGAACGAGGGTTAACCGTCGAAGAGCTGGCGCAAGAATCAGGCATTCCCGTTTGCATCTTGCAGCGGATGGAAATGGGCTGTTTTGAAGATTGGGGCAGAAACTTCAGTTTTGCAAAATTCTTTGACCGAAAAATCAGAATTGAGTTTTATTAAAATGGAAACAGCCGCCCTTAATGAGCGGCTGTTTTTCATTTTTTTGCAGTCGAAGCTTAGAACTCTCCGGCAGCATAGCGTTTTGCCATTTCCGACATCGGAACGACTTTGATTTTGTCAGCTTGTCCGGCGGCGCCGAAAGCAATGTAGCGAGCTTCGCAAACCTTTTGCATTTCTTCAATGGCCGGTTTGAGATATTTGCGCGGGTCAAATTCTTTCGGATTCTCAGCAAACAATTTGCGAATAGCACCGGTAATAGCCATACGGCAATCGGTATCAACGTTAACTTTGCGAACGCCTGATTTAATGCCGCGAACGATTTCTTCAACCGGAACGCCGAATGTCTGCGGAATAGCACCGCCATAAGCATTAATCAAATCTTGCAATTCCTGCGGAACGGAAGAAGAGCCATGCATAACCATATGTGTATTCGGCAGCTTCTGATGGATTTTTTCGATAACATCAATTGCCAAAATGTCGCCGGTCGGTTTGCGGGTAAATTTATATGCACCGTGAGAAGTACCTACAGCTACGGCCAAAGCATCCAACTTTGTTTCGGCAACAAAGCGGGCAGCCTCATCAGGATCGGTAACCAAGCGTTTTTTATCAATAACGCCTTCAGCGCCGTGTCCGTCTTCTTTGTCGCCTTTACCTGTTTCCAGAGAACCGATAACGCCGAGTTCGCCTTCTACAGAAGCGCCGACAGCATGAGCACGTGCAACAACTTCCTTGGTAACATGGACGTTATACTCAAAAGATGACGGCGTTTTGCCATCTGCTTCCAGTGAGCCGTCCATCATAACGGAAGAATAGCCGTTTACAATTGCCGACTGGCAAATATCAACGGAAGAACCATGGTCCTGATGCAAGCAAATCGGCAGTTCCGGAAACATTTCAATTCCGGCTGCAACCATATGGCGAATCATCGGGTCGCCGGCAAATTTGCGGGCACCGGTAGAAGTCTGCAAAATAACCGGAGCATTAACTTTACGGGCAGCCTGCAAAACTGCAAGAATTTGTTCCATATCGTTAATGTTAAAAGCAGGAACGCCGTAATTATTTTCGGCAGCATGGTCGAGAATCTGGCGCATTGTAACTAAAGGCATGTATTTTCTCCTTAAAAAATTTTTAACTGTGCAGAAGTATAGTCAGCCCTGCTTTTTTTGCAAGTTTTTTTATTTTATGCTGGAAAAGTAATAAAAATAAGGATATACTTTTTGTCAAGAAAGGACAAAAAACGTGACTGAAGTAAAAGATGTTCTTCATAAATGCAAATGGTGGTTCTGCGGCGCTGCAATCGTCGGCGGCAGCTGCCTTTATCTTGCCCATAACAGCAAATTTCGGTCTCAACCACAGCCGGAACCTGAAAAAATGGAAATTTTTATACCGCCGGTACCGCAACGTACAGCTCCTGTGGAAGATCTTGCAGACAAAGAAAAACTTATCGGCTATTCTATGGTAGATGCCTTCAAATATGGTGTCATCAACAGCATAAGCGATTATGTCGATCGTGCACCGCATAAAACTGATACAATTAAATTTGCCGGAGAGTTCAATCAGGTCATTACTTATGGTTACCACCAAAAAATCAACGGCAAAAAATATGTTGTATTGAGCCACATCGAACCTGACACCATATCTGTTGCCGGCGCTTCATCAAAACTGAAAAAAATGATTATCAGTTTTGCAAAATATCACAATGACAGCACAAAAGTAAAAACCATTAAAGCTCATGAGTTGTGGCACCAAGCTTCAGATCCGGACGTTGAAAACGGAACGGACATTAATTTGGCCAATAAAAGCACACGCAGCATTTTTGACTATAACAGCACAACGGAAGAATTTGCAAAAATATGCGGCCATGACGAAATTTCATCCCGCCTTAACGGTTTGCTTTATCTGCGCGAGCAATATTTGCAAAACGGCAACTCTCGCATTTTCAAAGACGAATACAGCTTTTACGGAAGAGCTATCCGCAGCGGTAAAATTGACCCGAACAGCGAAAATGCCGCTGATGTTGAAAATGAACGGCTGTTTATGTTCAAGTCTCTGATTGAGCAGTGGGAAAGCAAGCATAAATATAACTACGAAGATTATGCCATTGCCAAACTTGAAGAACATCATCCCATGGATAAAGGGCAAACAAGCGAATATGACCATGCCTTGGACAGAGCTTATACTTTTATTTGGAAAACACCGTCGGGGGACAGCAAACTTGTGAATATGAATTACATCTCTGGAGAAATTGTACCGGATATTCGCCTGACCGACCAAGTGGAAGAAGCCGCCCTGTACAGACAACGTGTTGAAGAACATAATGCTTTAACAAAAAAAGAGCCTGCCCTTTCGATGCAAGCTCTCAAAAATCAAGGCCGATAAAATCAGCAATATTTTTTAACCGTTTTGGCTACTGCTGCGGCAGTAATGCCAAAGTGTTTGTATAACTCTCCGGCAGGTCCGGAAGCGCCGAATCCGTCAATACCGATAATTTCACCTTTATCGCCGAGATATTTATCCCAACCGAACGGCGATGCAGCCTCAACCACGATACGCGGCGCAGTTCCGAGAATACCATCGCGGTATTTTTTGTCTTGCGCATCAAACAACTCGGTACAAGGCATGGAAACAACAGCCGTTTCAATCCCTTTTTCACGCAGCAAAGCCTGAGCCTCAACGGCAATCGAAACTTCGGAACCGGTGGCAATAATTGTTGCCTGCCGTTTTGTTCCTTTGCTGACGTCAGAGATAACATACCCTCCTTTAGCACTCAGATTGTCAGTTACATCATGGCGCAAAGTCGGCAAATTCTGGCGGGAAAGCGCCAAAAGGCTCGGCTTGTTTTCGGTTTCAATAGCCAATTGCCAAGCTTCAGCCGTTTCAACAACATCACACGGACGAAACATCATAACATTTGGCATAGCCCGATATGAAGCCAGATGTTCAATCGGCTGATGGGTCGGCCCGTCTTCGCCGACACCGATCGAATCGTGAGTCAAAACATAAATGACCCGCAGCCCCATCAGAGCCGAAAGACGAATCGACGGACGCATATAATCCGAAAAGACAAAAAACGTGCCGCCGTAAGGAATAATGCCGCCGTGCAAAGCCATACCGTTCATCACAGCCGCCATGGCATGCTCGCGAATACCGTACATAACATTGTTGCCGCTGTAATCATCTGCGGTTATTGTCTGCATACCTTTAACAAAAGTCAGGTTAGAAGCAGCCAAATCTGCCGAACCGCCGATGATTTCAGGGACGGCCGGAACAATTTTTTCCAGACACATTTGAGAAGCCTTACGAGTAGCAACCTTAGTCTGTTCGGCAACAGCCTGTTTTTTCAAAGCATTTAACCCCTTGTCCCAATTACGCGGCAGTTTGCCGGCAATTGCATTGGCAAATTCTTTGTTTTTCTTGGCCTCATCTGTCCAACGTTTGTACTCATCAAGGCTGCGCTTGCCGACATCACGCCATGTTTGCAAAACCTCGGCAGGAACTTCAAAAGGTTCATAGTTCCAATTAAGTTTTTCGCGCATGGCGGCTAATTCCTCGGCTCCTAACGGAGAACCGTGGCAGGACGAGGTACCGCATTTGGTCGGCGCCCCAAAGCCGATGGTCGTTTTACAAGCAATCAAACTTGGTTTTTTCGATTTTTGAGCTTTGATAATTGCCTTGGCGATTTTCTTCTGGTTTTGCCCGTCAATCTCAATCACATTCCAGCCGACAGCCTTAAAGCGTTTGACCTGATCGACCGAGCTGGCTTTGTCAACCGTGCCGTCAATCGTAATATTGTTATTGTCCCAAAAAACAATCAGCTTATTCAACTTCCAATGTCCGGCCAAAGCAATAGCCTCTTCGGAAATGCCTTCCATCAGACAGCCGTCGCCGGCGATCACATAAGTATAGTGATTGCATAAAGCATCGCCGAATTTAGCATTAAGGTTACGCTCAGCCAAAGCCATACCGACCGCGGAAGTAATGCCCTGTCCCAGCGGACCGGTTGTCATGTCAATGCCGGAAAGATGCCCGTATTCGGGATGGCCGGCCGTCTTAGAACCGAATTGGCGGAAGTTTTTAATATCATCAAGGCTGATATCGGGATACCCTAACAAATACAAAACCGAATACAGCAGCATGGAGCCGTGTCCTGCAGACAGTACAAATCGGTCACGGTCAAACCAACAGGCATCGGACGGATTAAGTTTGATAAACTGCGTAAACAAAACCGTAGCAACATCTGCCATGCCCAAAGGCATTCCCGGATGTCCGGAGTTTGACTTGTTGATGGCATCGGCTGCCAAAAAACGGATGGCGTTTGCCATTTTGGAACTCGGTTTATTATGATTGTAACACATAAAATACACTCCTGTTAAAATTTCAGCCCTTGTTTTTGATTATATTGATATTGCTTTCTGCTCAGAGCCATTTCAAGATTTATCTGATAGCCGGGCTGGTCATTGGGAATACGGACTTCGATTTCATCTCCAGTTACCATGACTTTTTCGCCACGTTTTGCTATTTCGGTACGGAAACTGTGCGGCTGGCGTCCGAGCAGTTTTTCCGCATTGTAACCGGTATTGGCATAATATGGGATTTCAACCGTTTTGCCGGCAATATCCGAATGGCGCGAAATCTCAAAAATCGGGGCAATAACAGCAACGGTCTGTTCTGTTTTTTCGTTGTAACGGCAATAGCCCTCAAAACCTACTATTTCTGCCTTATACTGGACATCTTCGCCAAAAAAGCGGGTTACACGGCTGTAGGCCGGCGTAATTACGACATTCGGGCAGTAGCGAATTGTTTGTTTCGGGGTTGAACAGGCTGCCGTCAACAACAGCAGAGCACCCGTTAAAAGTTTTTTCAACATAAGTTTTTCCTCGCAGTTAAAGTTTAATATGCTTTTGACTATAAAGGTACCGGCACCTTTTGTAAATAAGGAGCTTGCAACTTGTTTATATCAGCAATCCTTTTCAAACAATGCGACCAGCTCGCTGTGCTTGGAATAAATAAACTGGTCTACCATTGTCACCGATTTCAAATTGTAACCGCCGCCGATCAGAATATCGGCATCACGGACAAAGCTGTGCGGATTGCATGAAACCGCCACGATTTTCGCCGGCTTCACGTCGTTCTCCAAAGCGGCTATTGCCGTTACCTGCTCTTTGGCACCGGCTCTCGGCGGATCAAAAACAATGGCTGAAAATCCATACAGCTCTTTGCCCGCAAGAGGATATTTGAACAGGTTGCGGTTTATGATTTCAATATTCGAAATCATTTGGCGGTTAAGAGAATCCTTAAAACCGGTCAGCAGTTCAGCCGAAGAATCGGCAGCTACGACCGTTACGTTCGGCAACGCGGACAAAGCATAAGAAAAAGTTCCGACGCCGCAGAACAAATCGGCAATATTTCCGGCTACGCCTTCCAAATTTTTCATAACCAGTCCGACAAGCACCTGTTCCCCCGCTTTTGACGGCTGCAAAAACGTTCCTGCGGGAATATAAACCTCACGCCCCGCTATCCGCAAATACGGCTTGATTTTTTCCATAACGGTTTCAGGTCGGTGATTTACACTTTGGCGGTGGGAAACACGGATGATTTCATCCTGCGCGGAAACAGCTTCAAAAATTATCTGTCTTAATTCCAGATTAAGTTCATAAGGAAATTCCAGCACCAAATCCAGACCGTTATCAGCTTCGGTTATCCAGACGTCGCCTTTTTCAATATGAAAAGTCCTGCGTGCCTTTTTACGACCTTGTTCCGCACAGTCAACCGATGTAACGTCTTCAAGCAAACGCCGGATAAAACCGAGATTACGGTTAATCTGCGGCGTTAACAAAGGGCAATTTGCAATATCAATGATTTCGCCGCTTTGTGCCGCATTGAACCCCAAAACCAACTTTCCTTTGCGGCGGGCAAAAGCCATACTGGCACGGCGGCGGCTGCCGTCCTGAATAAAAACAGGCTCATTAAAAACGAAATCTTGCCGGGTAATGAGCCGCAGCACAGCGCGCACCTGCTCCACTTTTTGCTGCTGATAATCTATTAACGGCAAATCACGAAAACTGCAACCGCCGCAGACGCTGCTGAAACTACAGCTCATTACTGTAAATCCCCCAATCTACTTCCGACATTAAAGCCAATTTAAAATGATTTGGTTAAAATATGATAAAAATAAAAAAAAAGATGATTATTTAAAAAATATGCTATAACATAGGTATTATTTTATTAAGGATGAAAGCGAAATGAAGCAACGATTTCCCAAACACCTGAGCTATAATTACAAACTTGAGATTGACCGCCTGCCGACACAAGCCGACGACCGTCTCAGCCTGAAAGTCATTCTTCCGGCAATCTTTATTGGCTTGTTAATGGCATTGCTGGGCGTATTCGAATTAAACAACGGCCTGTATAACGAGGAAGCTGTCACCATTTACAAATTGGCGGAAGACACGCATGAACCGCTGATTAACCATCTGCTTGCCGATTACTCCTTTATTATCATCGGGCTGGGCATTATTATCGGCGCAATTGTCGCTTATATCCGTTATAAAAAAATCTATTTCAACGGCCGTATTTTCAATGTTGACTTTAAAGGCGTGTTCGGCGAAGTTGAAATGTTCAGCGAAAACCTCCGCAATTATCGCGGTGTCAGAATGAGAGTGGAATTTTTCCAATTCGGAATTGTCAACAAAAACAAATATATTATTGAGCTGGAACATATTGATCCGGGCAAAACCATTCCGTTATATATCTCAACAGACGGCAACGGTGTTTACGATATTTGGCACTACTATGCCAAACGCCTTGAAAAGCCGACTATCATGGATACCGATGAAGGGCTGAAGGTTTTAGACACGCCGGATTTAAATAAAAACCTTAAAAATTATATCACATCCAACGGATTAGCTGCAAATTACACGGTTATTCCGCCGTTGCCGAAAGTGTTTAAATATGCTCAACGAAACGGTAAAGCCATTTTGATCAGCAAAAAGGCCTTTTGGGATATTTTAAGCATTATTGTTTCCGTTTGGCTGGCTTTTTATGCCATAATCTTAGGTGTTGCCGTTTATAATCACGATAAAATTGCCAAACTTGTCGGTTCGGCATGGAAAGCCGACAGTTGCATGACCGTAGCGGCCGTTATCTTATTTTTCTGCCTGCTTTGGCTGTTCAGAAGAGAAAAGATTGTCATCAAAGACAACAAAATCATCCTGATTTATAAATTCTTCGTACTGTCACGAAAGAATCAGGACATCGACATCGACAAGCTAAAAGATATCGAAATTATACGCAATCCGGTAAACAACCGCTATTACTTGGCCTTAATCACTCAATATAACGTTGCCGCATTTGGCACTAAAATGCCGCTCGAAGACTTGCGTTGGGTCAAAAAGTTCTTAATACATGAAATTTTGAAGTAAATTTCGGTTGATAACCGCAGAAATTACGTTATATAAGAAAAACAAAAACAAACTGGAAAGTAAAAAAATGAAAAAAAAGAACGAAGAATTTACATTGCAGGATGCATTTATCCGTGAAGTGGATGAAGACCTTAAAAATGAATCCATGAAAAAACTATGGGACAAATATGGACTGTTTGTCATTATCGTTGTCATTGCCTCGCTTACTCTGGCCGTCAGTTATGAATCGCTGAAAGCATGGTATATCCAACGCGCCGAAAATCGGGCAGACGCCTATGCCGCAGCGCTGAGTTTGCAGGGACAAGCCCGCTTTGCCGAAAGCGAAGAAGCTCTTGATATGGTTATTAACGAAGATTTCGGTTCTTTCGTTGAATTGGCTAAAATGCAAAAAGCCAACATCTTGCTTGAGCAGGACGATCCCCAAGCCGGCTTAGAGTTGCTTGAAAAAATTGCACAAGACAAAAATGTCAGCTCTCAGCTGCGTGATACAGCTTTAATAAAATTGGCATCTTACCGTCAGGACAGCGCAAGCTTTGAAGAAATGTCCGAATTATTGCAATCCATCGCAGAAAACGGCAAAAACGCTTGGAATGCCGTTGCCAAAGATATGCTGGCTACAGTCTTACTGCGTGATGGCAAAACAGAAGAAGCTAAGGAAATTTACAATTCTCTGCTTAAAAATCCCGATGCTTCTGACGATTTGAAAAACAGAATCAGAGATATTTTATCAGTATTATAGGATTTGAACTCATGGTATTGGGCAAAAAAACGGCTGTGGCCGCTGCGGTTATATTTGTTTTGGCCGGATGCGGCAAAGAAAAATTGGTTATTGACGGACAGAGGGTTCCTGTTCTGGATGCTCCGGAAGTAATTGCCGCCGATTATATGAAAGGTGACATCAAAATTTCGCTGCCGGAACCGACCATAACCAGCCACTGGTCGCAGGCCGGAGGAAATCCGCAGCACAATGCCGGACATATTGCCAGCAATGACGAACTGAAAAAATTGTGGTCGAAGAGTTTTGGTACCGGCAATTCCAAAAGGGACTATTTGATTGCCCAGCCGGTAATCGCCGAAAACAAAATTTTTGCCATAGATGCCAATGCCATTGTCAGCGCCTATGACAAAAAAGACGGCAAACAGCTTTGGCGCTTGCGCCTCAAGCCGCAACTAAAAGAAGACAAAGGCGTTGCGCTAAAAGGCGCCGGACTTGCTTATGCCCACGGAAAAATCTATGCGGCAACCGGTTTTGGCGGCGTTTTTGCCATTGATGCCGAAAACGGAAAAATCATATGGAAAAATTATGAAAAAACACCGATAAGAATTGCACCGACAACAGGCGGCAATAAAGTTTTTGTACAAACCATTGAAAATGTCTTAGTCGCCCTAAACCAAACTGACGGTTCCGAAATTTGGCGATATGCGGCACAAAATGAAGACACGGTTCTGGTCGGAGGAGCTGCACCGGCTTATGACGCATCTATGGATATTTTAATTGCAGGTTTCAGCAACGGCGAAATCAGGGCAATAAAAGCCAGCACGGGGTCACCGCTGTGGGGGGATTATCTGGTTTCCAGCTACCATAACAATATGCTGTCCGAAATTAATGCCATCCGCGCCAATCCGGTTATCGGCAACAGCATGGTTTTTGCGGCAGGAAACAATATTCTGACCGCTATTGACATGAGAACGGGACAGCGTTTATGGGAAAGGGAATTCGGCAGCAACAACCAGCCTTGGCTGGCCGGAAAAATTTTATATGTCTTGTCGGAAATCTCACACCTGTTGGCTATTGACACCGAAAGCGGAAAAATTATCTGGGATACCAAGGTACCTGCCGGTGAAAAAGTTGCAGATGCCGTCGGTGTAACCTTTGCCGGTCCGGTTTTGGTAAACAACCGCTTGTTGATTAACACCTCAAACGGATATACTTTTTACATTTCTCCCTATACCGGCGAAATTATGGGGTTCTTAAAACTTGACGACGGGTCGGCCGTTTCTCCGGTTGCAGCCGACGGACAAATTGTTATTACAACAACAGATGCCGAGCTTCTGGTTTATGAATAGGAGAAAGCAATGCCTTTAAAAGTAGCCATCATAGGACGTCCGAACGTCGGAAAGTCTACCTTGTTCAACCGGCTGGCAGGACGAAAGCTGGCAATTGTCCACAATAAGCCGGGCGTAACCCGTGACCGTAAGGAAACAGAGGCCAAACTTCAGGATTTGAAGCTGTTGATTATTGACACAGCCGGATATGAATATTCCAATGAAGACAATCTGGAAAGCCGGATGTGGGAACAAACAAAAAAAGCAATTGATGCTGCCGATGTCTGCTTGTTTTTATATGATGCTAGAGATGGCTTACAACCTTATGACGAGCATTTTGCAGATATCTTGCGCAAAGCTCATAAGCCGGTTGTCCTGCTTGCCAACAAATGCGAAGGCCGGGCACAGGAAGAAAGCCGATTTGAAGCCTATAAATTAGGTTTGGGAGAGCCCATCCCTTTTTCGGCAGAACATGGCTTAGGCATGCTGGATTTGTATGAGGCGCTGAAAAAACATTATCATGAAGAAGACGTTCAACCTACATCAGAAGATGATGAAGAAGCGTTTAAAGGTAAGCCGATACAGTTGGCAATTGTCGGGCGTCCGAATGTCGGAAAATCGACCTTAGTCAACGCCCTGCTCCAAGACGAAAGAATGCTGACCGGACCGGAAGCCGGCGTAACTCGCGACGCGATTGCATTAGATTGGCAATGGCGCGGACATAAAATTAAATTGGTTGACACGGCCGGACTGCGCCGCCATTCGAGAGTCAGCGACTCTTTGGAAAAAATGTCGGCAGCCAGTTCAAAACATGCGGCATTTATGGCGCAAGTCGTCGTTTTGGTTCTTGATGCCGATGCCGTTCTCGACAAGCAGGATTTAACCATCGCCTCGCAGGTGTTGGACGAAGGGCGCGCTCTGATTATTGCGGTCAACAAATGGGACATTGCCAACCGCAAAGAAGCAATCGAAAAATTAAATTACAAACTTAAAACATCATTGACACAAGCTGACGGCATTCCGACCGTAACAATATCCGCGTTGAAGAGCGAAGGCTTGGACAAATTGATGAGCGCAGTCCTAAAGGTGTATGAACGCTGGAATATGCGCATTCCGACTGCACCGCTGAATAAGTGGTTTGCCGATATGATTGAAGCTTATCCGCCACCGCTCGGCAAAAACAAACGCCGGATTAAGCTGCGTTATATCACACAGGTAAAAACCCGTCCGCCATCATTTGCTATTTTCTCAAGCAATCCGGAAGGTTTGCCGGATTCGTACTTGCGCTATTTGACAAATAATCTGCGCGAAACTTTCGGTATGGGAGGCATACCGTTACGCATTAATGTCAGAAAGGGCAATAACCCGTATGCTGACAAAGATTAGCAGTTAAAATTATAAGCAAAAGCCCTCTCCTAAACAGAAGAGGGCTTTATTATATACAGAAAATAGCCTTTGCAGGCTATTTTCTTTTCGGCGCTCGGGCTGTTAACGAATCATCCTCAAATTGATGAATTTCTTGGGCTTTGACGAAACCGCCTGAACATACCCCAAGAACGGCCCACAGCATATAAATGATGCAACTGCTTCAGCAAAACTGTATGCGCGGCATCCTCACGCCAAGGGTGATGAAATCCCTTTGTCATCTTTACAGACGGCATCCCACCTGATAAAGTAGGAAGATTGGCCAAAAGGCTCAATCTAAAACTATTATGCGAATTTTATTTTAAATTGCAACAAAAATTTGATTATTTTTTACGTTTCTCGCCAAGGTTTTAATTTTACAAAAAAGAAATATCCCCAAGCCACTCCAAAAAACATCTATGCCGGCAAAGTGCACATCTTTCTTATTGTTAAAATGAATGCTTTTATATAAAGGATTCAAAGAAAAACAACAATTCTTCTTGTCAGAATTTTGCAAAACCCTGATTAATATTAACAAAAAAATCCCCCTGTTGGTTAAGGGGGATTTGCTATTAAATTCTGGTATTATAGGTTTTCTTGCCTTTAAGGAACCATAGGACTCCCAGAGGAATGGTTACAGCATAAAGAATAACCATCGAACTTAAAACAAGCCACGGTTGGCTGAATACCAACGTTGCGCCGAACACCACCGCCACAAACAGAGGAACGACCATATAAGTCGGTACCTTCATATGCTTGGTCGAAATCGTCGGAATCCGGCTGATCATCAGCATTGCAACAACAAACATAACAATGCTGCAAAACCAGTTGCTGCGCAAAAACTCATATTCTTTGAACTCAAAACTCAGCATAATCGGCAAGATGCCCAAAGCTGCAGCGGCCGGAGCCGGAACACCGGTAAAAAAGTTATTCCAATACGGCGGTTGCGGTTCGTCTTCCAGCATGGTGTTAAACCTTGCCAGGCGCATAGCCATACAAATGGCAAACAGCAGACAAAAAAACCAGCCGAATTTCGGAAAATCAAACAATGTCCATTTATACATCAGAATTGCCGGAGCAACACCGAAACTGACAAAATCCGACAGAGAATCAAGTTCGGCACCGAATTTTGTTGAACCTTTAAGCATACGGGCAACACGACCGTCAAGCATATCAAAAAGGGCAGCAAGAAAAATACAGATTATCGCTTTGGAAAAATGTCCAGACATTGCATAGCGAATTGAGGTTACACCGGCACAAACGGCCAAAGTGGTAACAATATTCGGAATAATTTTACGAATAGGCAACGATGTTAATTTCTGCTTAGACAAGCGCAGTTTAGAGTTAATGTTTTCCATTATCTTGCCTCCCCTTTAACTTGTGGGGCAGAAGAATTGAGGTTGGCAATAATTGTCTCACCGGCGACCATCGTTTGTCCCAAACAGACTTGCGGTTCAACGCCTGCCGGCAGATAAACGTCTAAACGGGAACCAAAACGAATCAGCCCGAAACGCTCACCGGCCTTATAGGCACTGCCTTTTTTAGCAAAGCACAAAATGCGGCGGGCAACCAATCCGGCAATTTGAACAAAAGCGATATCCTTTCCGCTTTCGGTTTTCATAGCCAAGAGCTGGCGCTCGTTATCCTTGCTGGCTTTATCAAGCGTTGCATTAAAAAATTTGCCTTTAATATATGCTGTTTTTGTAATTGTACCGGCAGCCGGAGCGCGATTGACATGAACATTAAACACGCTCATAAAAATACTGACGCGGGTAAATTCTTCTTCATTCATCCCTAATTCGCGCGGGCCTTTCATTTTTGTAATCATCTGAACTTTGCCGTCAGCCGGAGACACGACTACGCCGTCAAGCTGCGGAGTAATGCGTTCGGGATCGCGGAAGAAAAAATAGCACCAAACTGTTAAAACCAAACCTATTACGCCCAAAGGTTCCCATATCAACGCCAATAACGCTGTTATTAAAGCAAAGGCGGCAACGAACTTCCAGCCTTCTTTGTTGATGTGCGGAAAAGCATAAGGAATAATGCTGTTGCGCAAAAAGTTTTCAAGATGGGTAAAATTGTTTTTTGTCATAAGTTTATCCTTTCTGTTTGCCTCAACATACCGAAACGCTGTTTCCGCCGTATGCGGGCAATCAATACAAGAACATATTTTCAATAAATAAGCAAGTTTAGTCTTGCATTTATGAAATTTTATTTGTATAAACTTTTTAGATTTAATGCGCTTGTGGCGGAACTGGTAGACGCTGCAGACTTAAAATCTGTTGCCCGCAAGGGCGTGCCAGTTCGAGTCTGGCCAGGCGCACCATTTATAAAGCTCCCGACAAGGGGGCTTTTTTGTAATATTAAACTCGACTTTAGTTTATATGTTTTTTATTGATTTCGGCCGTTCCCTGTGCTTAAATTTAGTAAAAGTCTGAAAGGAAGACAACGGAGTGAAAATTATAAAATATTTATTTGTTGTTTTATGTCTTACAAACTCTGTCAGCGCCGGAGAGTGCGACTTTATACAATTTAATAAATGTTATTCATGCGATGACCGATACGCTTTTTCCATAGGAAGCGATGAAACTTGTTCTGCATTATGCCCGAACAGAATATCTAATAACGAAGGAAGCGGATCGCATGTTATAGCTCATAATTGCGCCCTTACAATCTGTCCGGCAGATTTTCCCTTTCAATCATCTTTCGGCAGCTGTTTTGCAACGCAAGAAGAAGCCGACATCGACTATGGAGAAAACCAACAGGAAAATACCAATAATGACAACATTTTAGCCAATCATACCGATGATATTACCTGCCCAAGCGACAAACCTTTGCAGAGATGGGACGGGACGTGTTTTTCCTGCGATGAGAGCAAAGCCGTCAGGCTTCCGTCACATTGCAATATAAATGAAGACTGTGAAGATTTTTGTCCCAACCGTACGATTTTATATCGGGCGGGCGGAAATATTCCGAGTATTCCGAACTGCCCGCCGGACAAACCGCTGATGGACAGTGAAGGTATTTGCTATCCTTGTGATACGCCCGTTGCAGTAGGGCTTGATTATAATGAGCACCTTTGTCAACGTTTTTGCCCGAACGAAAGGGAAATTTCCAGCATTTACTGCATATTGAAGCGTGAGTAAGACCAGTTTTTATTCGCGAATGTCATTTTTGTCGACAAGATTAAACTCAAAGCCGAGATAATCGGCGATAGTACAAAGCGCATAAAGAGACGACATTTGTTTACCGTTGCAGATATTTGATAAAGAGCTCAGACTCAAACCGGTATCCACAGATATTTTGTTCAATGAAATATGGCGCTTGGTATATTCTGCAAATAAAAAATCAACCTGACATGGTTATGCTAACGTCTCCGTCCCCCATTTTCCCCTTAGTGATAATCTGAAGGGAATCAGTATTTTTGACTATGCTGCCGCTTTAGGTATTGATTATCAAATTTTGAGCGATATTGAATGCAGCAGTATCAATAGTACAATACACGAACTATAAAACACAACCATAAAATACAAAAACATTTTACACAACTCTTGATTTTAATAAAACTTTTTACCTATATAATAATTGATAGCGCTATCATTATGTTTAACTATTAGAATAAGAAAAGATGCGGCTGTTCCTAAAACACTAACAACTGGAAATAAAATGTTGGATTATGTTTTACAATCAAGAATAGCCAGTAAAGCACCTTACATTGGATACGGAATAAAAGCCATTAATATTCCGCCTCAAGTTGGGGCTCATGTTGCGCATGGTATTAATGCTTATAATGAAAGTTGCGATAATCGTAAGAAAAAATAAATAAACGTGTTATAAACTAGTTTGGAAAAGGAGTACAAGCAATGAAATTATGGTCAAAGGAAGCCTTAGTGTTAGGCGGTGTATATGGTGTTTTAGAAACTCCTCGTTCCTTATTAGGTTTTGAAAATCTTGCCGGTATATTTTTATTCTGTTCATCATTTGTATATTTATGCTTTGTTTAAATCAAACGTCTAAATTCCTATCATATTTTATATCTCACCACCCTAAGACATCCTACTATCTGGCTGCCACTGGCTGGATACCATACTTCATGTTTATTGTTTTCATTATGTTAATTGGAAGTGGATATATTATAGATTATTCTGATACTACAGTAGAATACAGTATGAATGTTATGTCTTATCCATACACAACAATTTATTTGGCAATTACCTCACTAATTATCGCCTTTGTCAGAAAAAGACAAATAAACAAATATTGTATTCTCCTATAGATATGCTAACCAATATATCCCGAACCCCAATAAGATTCCAACCAGTTAAAATACTTATAAAACAAAGAAACTTGAAAATAAAAGTCTGTGTAACGGCCCAAAAATGCGCTTATCAACACGACCTTAACAGACTGCAAACATTCTTAAGCTTATTGAATTTTACGTTCATCTATTCGGAAAAATATAATTTTGTTACCAAATTGTGAAATCATCCGGCAGAAAGCAATATCCGTTTGCCGCCTACAAATTTCTGTTATATCATAAAATTATGGAAAAATAGCGGCGGAGCACAAACATGAAATTAAGAACCGTAATGATTATGCTACTCTCGCTTTTATATGCCGACATCGTTTACCTTATCTTAAATCCGCAGATTTATGAATATTACGTTGATTATTACTTTTTCAACAACCGTGTCTTTTCACGCGGGGACGAGCGGGCATTTGCAAATAAAAATCCACAAAAAAGCATAAACTTTTTTACAGCTTATCAATTCAACAAAGAGCAGCCCGAAATTATGACATTGGGTTTTGGAAATCCCAAAAGTGACGGATGCTGGTCACACGGCAATCTGGCAAAAATTGCATTTGCACTTCCACAAACTAATGCCGACACTTCGGTAACTCTCAGAGTAAGCGCTTATGTTAATACAAAAAACAAAAAAATAACCGTCGTTCCGATTATAAACAATAAAGAATATGCTGCGTGGGATTTTCAAAACGGCAAAAATGACCAAAAAACCACTTTATTGATTCCGCAAAAGCTGGTTCCTCCCGACAAAAAAATTGAAATCGCTTTCAAGATAAAAGGATATAAATCGCCGCAGGAACTGGGATACGGCAACGATAAAAACAAACTGGGCATTTTTATCAGCGAAATAGCCTTTGCTCCGAAGTTTAAGTCTTAGACGCAGATACATAATTTTAATTTAAAAATTACACTTTGTCGTTGCAGAATATAATTATTTGGATTAAAGCTTGTCATAACATTAATCATTATGACAAGGAAAATATAAATGGCAAAAGTAACATGGAAACCCGGAACAATGGAATATCCCCTGCCTCCGGCAATGATCAGCTGCGGAACGATGGAAAAACCCAATATTATGACTGCCGCTTGGACGGGAATTATCAGTTCTGAACCGCCGATGACCTATGTTTCAATCCGCCCGTCACGCTATTCGCATGAAATTATTAAAGAAAGCGGCGAATTTGTCATCAATCTGACAACCCTGCCGTTGGTAACCGCTGCCGATTTTTGTGGCATTAAATCCGGACGTGACGTCAACAAATTCAAAGAAATGAAGCTGACTGCCGGCAAATGTTCGCAAGTTTCGGCTCCGCAAATTATTGAAAGCCCCGTATCAATTGAGTGCAAAGTCAAAAGCATTACAAATTACGGCTCTCATGATATGTTTTTAGCGGAAATCGTTGCCGTTAACGTTGACGACCAATACATTGATGAAAACGGCAAACTTTGGCTGGAAAAAGCCGGTTTAATTGCTTATTCGCATAATTACTATTACACTTTGGGACGCAATGTCGGCTTTTTCGGTTTTTCAGTTTGCCGCAGTGCCATGAAAGCCAAAGAAAAAATGAAAAATGTCGTTGTCGAAATCAAAGAACCAAAAATCATCAAAGAAGAAAGCGACAAAAAGAAAAAGTTTGCAACCAAGCGTTCTCCGTGGGGCAACAAACCGCAAGCCGACCGTGGACGTAAAAAATTTGACGGCAAAGATAAATTTGAGCGCTCACGCAGAAGCGAACGGAACGAAGATGCCGACAACAGAAAAAGTTTTCGCGGCAGCATGTCAAGAGGGCGTCCGGCAGGAAACAAACCGAATGGAAATTTCGGACGTGGCAAACCTTTCGGCAAAGATAAACGTTTCAATAAAAAATAACCGCTTTGGGACAATTTAGCAAAAAACTCTCCGCCTTTTAAAGACGGAGAGTTTTTTAAGGTGAACTTTCCCAGTCAAACCTTAACAGCGCGGATAATTGAACAAACCATTAACCCTGTGCTTCCAGCTGCAAACATCCAAGGCGTATACGCCCAATCGCCTATAACATATCCCGCTCCCAAAAGGGCAAGACAAGCAAGGATTGCACAACGATTTTTTAATCCGCTGTAATAATAAAGAATGACTATTGCCGCAACCAAAGCTGCACCGGGAACAATCACGCATACAGGTGCCGGTAAAAACTCAAAAAATACCGTACAGATAACCACCACCCCGACAACAAGCACAAACACACTCCAGATGGTTGGGCTGTTGCGGTAAGGGCTGCACTTTTTCAAGATTGCTTCGGTGTTCATAAGAACCGTTACCAAAGAAGCCAGCATCACGAATAAGAATAATACAAACAAGACCATAGTAGCTTGAGTTAAATTAATAATTGATTTTGTTCAATTTTAACAAAAATCTACTTTATTGTAAAGCTCAATCGACAATTATCTTCTTTTTAATCATATACCAGAGCAGCCCCAGAGCCGGTATAACCAGCGCTGCCGAAAACAAAAAGAAACAATGCCAGCTCATGTGTCCGGCGACATATCCGCTGCTTGAGGACAAAACATCGCGTGTCAAACTCATCAACGATGATAAAAGGGCGTATTGAGTCGCCGTATAGGCTACGCTGCATAGGGATGACAGATAGGCTACCAGCGCCGTCGTTGCCATGCCTCCGGCCAAGTTGTCAGCACAGATGGTTGCACCGAGCATATAAATATTATTGCCGGATGCCGCCAGCCCGATATAAACAAGATTGGTAATACCTTGCAAAATCCCCGTCAGCACAAGGCTGTAGCGCAATCCCTTGCGCCCGACAACCAAACCGCCGATAAGCCCGCCGATGATTGTTGCAACCATACCGTAAATTTTTGAAGCATAGCCTATCTGCGCTTTGGTAAAACCCATATCAGCATAAAAAAGGTTAGTCATCGGCGCTTTATAGTCATCGCTTAAACGAAAAAGCAAAATAAATACCAAAATCAAATACCAACCGCGGTGTTTCATAAAATCAGTAAACGGAGCAACGATTGAACGCCGCAAAAAACGCCGCAAACGAGGAAAAAACGGCAGGCGGTCAGCCGACGGCTCATAGTAAGACCTATCTTTTTCCGGTTCACGAGACAATAGAATTGTCAACATTCCGACAACGGCTCCCGCAGACATTAACATATAAACCTGATTCCAACTCAGATATTCTGCCAACATGAGGGCAAAAGCGCCAGAAAAAATCATTCCGAGACGATAACCTAAAACAAATACCGCCGAACCGGCTCCCTGCTCCTTGTCATCAAAACTGTCAATGCGAAAAGAATCCACAACAATGTCTTGTGAAGCAGAACAAAAAACGACCGCCATGGCGACAAAAGCGACCAACTGCCAATTTTCGGAAGACGGCGTCAAACGGGACATAATGAAAATAGAAGCCATCAGGCAAATTTGCGTAAACAATGCCCAGCCACGACGGCGTCCTAATCGATTGAATAACGGCAGGCGGATACGGTCTATCAACGGCGACCATGCCCACTTGAAACTATAGGGACTTTTAACCAGAGCAAAAGCGCCTATCAGCGCATAAGTCAGCCCGCAATCTTTCAGCCACAAAGACAATGTACCGGAAACCAACAATAGCGGGAAACCGCTTGAAAAGCCTAATCCGGCCATAACCAGCATTCGTTTATCAGCATAAATTTGCAGCGACTTAAACCATTGTTTGAACATTTTTCCCCCTATCCGTTTTAAACTAGCACAGAGAGGTTAATTTTTTATAAGCTGCACAGGCGTTCGATAATATAGTTTAAGACCTGCATACCGTCCGGCGTAGCACATACTGTTTGCGCATCATCAAACAATAATCCATCTTTAACCAGTTTTTCCAATTCCGCAGTGTCAACCGCTGAGGCAAAATCTATACCGCATTGGCGGATAAAACGTTGTTTATTAATGCCGTTCGCCAAACGAAGCCCCATTATGACCAGTTCTTCCGCCCGTTCTTGCGGCAAAACAGGTTCAGAACAGCGTGGATAAAAAGTGTGCAACAGGTTTTGTCCGTCACGGATACGCCCTATTCCGCCGTTGCCGATGCCGACATAGTCATATCCCTGCCAATATCCGAGATTATGGCGGCACTCAAAGCCCGAAAAGGCATAGTTTGAAACTTCATAATGCCGATAACCGTTTGCTGCCAGCAGGTTTTCAGATAATGAAAACAATTCAAGCGCCGTTTCATCATCTGCCGGCCGGACGCCTTTGCGGGCAAAAACCGTATTTTCTTCTATTGTCAGCTGATACAGGGACAAATGGCGAACACCAAAGCTCACCGCTGCTTGCAGCTCTTTTTCCCATTCTTCGGCTTTTTGTTCGGGACGGGCATAGATTAAGTCAATTGAATGGTTTTCAAAATTTTCCAATACGGAATCGATTGAAGACAAAGCCTGATTCAGCGTATGTGTACGCCCTAGGAATTTTAGCCCCCCGGCAGACAATGCCTGTACGCCCAAAGACAAGCGGTTAATTCCGGCAGTCCGCAAGTCTGCGAACAAGTGCCCGTCATCCGTATTCGGATTGGCTTCAAGCGAAATTTCCATATTCTCAGCACAAGGCCATAAAAGCGCAATTTTATCAATTATACGTTCTATCTGGCGCGGTTCAAGCAGTGACGGCGTTCCGCCGCCGAAAAAGATTGTTTCAACCTGATAGTTGTCATTCAGTCCTCGGTAATACTCCAAGTCATCCAAATAAGACGTAACCAGTTGCTGCTGATCAACATCTTTTTTGACACGGCTGAAAAAATCGCAATAAGGGCACTTGCTTTTGCAATAAGGCCAATGAATATAGATTCCGAGACGTTCCATTACAAAATAAATTTCGACAAATCGCTGACCGCCGTATATTTACTTAAACGTTCATCAACCAGCTGCGGCGTTATTACAACTTTTTCGCCGCTACGGTCAGAAGCCGTAAAGCTGATATCTTCAAGCAAAATTTCCAAAACCGTATGCAGACGGCGAGCACCGATATTTTCGACATTCTCATTGATTTGAACGGAAATATCGGCAATACGGTCAATAGCTTCCGGAGAAAATTCCAAATCAAAATTCTCGGTTTTAAGCAAAGCTTTATACTGCTCAATCAAATTAGCTTCCGGCTCCGTTAAAATGCGGACAAAATCATTATGCGCCAAAGCCTGAAGCTCAACTCTTATCGGCAAGCGCCCCTGCAATTCCGGCAATAAGTCCGAAGGTTTTGACAAATGGAAAGCCCCCGAGCAAATAAACAGGATATGATTGGTTTTAACCATGCCGTATTTAGTCGAAACCGTCGTTCCTTCTATCAACGGCAGCAAATCGCGCTGAACGCCCTCGCGGGAAACATCTCCTCCGCGGCGGTCATCGCGGCCGCTGATTTTATCAATTTCATCAATAAACACTATGCCGTCATTTTCAACCGACTTTACAGCTGCAGCGATAATCTTATCATCGTCAAGCAACTTGTCGCATTCTTCCTGAACAACCAATTTACGTGCATCGGCAACCGTCATCTTTTTTGTTTTATATTTATCACTAAACGACTTTCCAAAAATATCACCAAGACTTATCATTCCCATTTGGGCACCCGGCATTCCCGGAATTTCCATTGTCGGCATGGTATTGGCCTGCGTATCAATGACGCTGATTTCAATTTCGCGCTCATCAAGTTCTCCACTGCGAAACATCTGGCGAAATTTCTGCTTTGTTTCATCACTGGCAGAAACGCCGACCAAAGCCTCTAAAACACGTTCTTCCGCCGCCAAACCGGCTTTTTCTTCCACAGCTTTGCGCATATGGGTTTTGTTCTGGGCAATGGCAATATCCAGCAAATCGCGGATAATCGATTCCACGTCCCGACCGACATAACCGATTTCGGTAAACTTGGTTGCCTCGACTTTGATAAACGGCGCTTTTGCCAGTTTTGCCAAACGGCGCGAAATTTCGGTTTTGCCGACACCTGTCGGCCCGACCATCAAAATATTTTTGGGAACGATTTCCTCACGCAGGCGCTCATCGACCTGCATACGGCGCCAACGGTTGCGCAAAGCGATGGCTACGGCCTTTTTGGCCTCATTCTGTCCGATAATGTAACGGTCAAGCTCCGAAACGATTTCCTTCGGGCTGAAATTGGTGCTAGTCATTTTCCGAAACCCTTTCAATAATTAAATTGTGATTGGTATAAACATCAATATCACCGGCAATATTCATGGCTTTACGGGCGATGTCCTCTAATTTCAACCCGTCTACATCATATAAAGCTTTAGCGGCGGCCATGGCATAGTTTCCGCCGCTGCCGATACCGATAATGCCGTCATCGGGTTCCATAACCTCGCCGGTACCGGAAATAACCAAAGAAACTTCTTTGTCGGCAACAATCATAAAAGCCTGCAATTGGCGCAGATATTTATCCATACGCCAATCTTTTGCCAATTCAACGGCAGCCCTTTTCAGCTGATAGGCATATTTTTCAAGTTTGGCTTCAAGGCGCTCAATCAGTGTTATACCATCAGCAGCGGCTCCGGCAAATCCGGCGATAATCTTACCGTTGCCAATGCGCCTTACTTTTACCGATTTTGATTTGAATATGACCGTTTCGCCCAAAGTTGCCTGTCCGTCGCCGGCAATAACAACTTCGGAACCTTTGCGTACACATAAAATAGTCGTCATCTGCTGTTTCCTTAAAAATTAAATATACCTATATGTAAGTAAAAAATAAACGCTTTGCAAGTGGAGGCTACGCTTTTGTCAAAGGAATCCCTTCAAACAGAGTGGAAGCAACTTTTTCGGCATGTTTATTGAAGCTGCTGACTCTGAAACTGCGCCCGCCGTTTCGCCCCAAACAACAATCAATCTCCTGATGGCGGGCAAGATAATCCCGCAGTTTTTCGGCCATCAGTTCATCCTGCGAGATAACCCTTACTTCAGGCAGAAACCGACGAAAAACCTGTTTAAGCAGCGGATAATGCGTACACCCCAAGATCAAGCTGTCACAGTCGGCAAAAGACCGGCAATATTCCTGCACAAACTCTTCGGCATAGGCAAAATCATTATTTTCAATTGCCGGAACCAACTCGGGGGCGGCAATTTCCACAACCTCTAATACAGGATTAAGCTTATGCAATTCTTCCCTGTATATATGCGACCGCACGGTGGCGGAAGTTGCAACCACGCCGACGCGGTCAGCCTTGTGTTCCAAAGCTGTTTCTACTGTCGGAATAACCACGCCCAAAACTTTAACGTCAGGGGCATATTCCGGAATAAACCGTTGCTGGATATAGCGAAGAGTTATTGAAGTTGCCGTGTTGCAGGCAATAATGATGATTTTGCAACCGTTTTCTATCATATAGCGCATAGCCGCCAAAGTGTAACTCAGAATTTGTCCCGAGGTTTTGTCGCCGTAAGGAAGATGAGCAGAATCGCCGTAATATAAATAATCATATTCAGGCATTGCCGTGATAAAGGCTTTGGTTATAACCAATCCGCCCAATCCCGAATCAAATACGCCGATTTTCATTTTTCCCCCGTTGTTTTTTGATAAAATCAGCCGGATTTTAGCCCTTTCGGATTAATTTTTCCATTAAAAAATTTTAGCCACTTGCTTTATATGAAAATCTAATGTAAAATTATATCAGTTTTCTGCCATTTACAGTCTTGACCCCCAATCAACTTACGGCAGAGGACAGCACCCTGCAGCCCAAAATGCAGGGTGTTTTTTTATACATAAAAAATCCCGAAACTCGAACTGCTGCGTTTTTGACACGACAATTCAAGATTTCGGGATTATCGGTGATAATTAATAACCATTATACCGCTGCGCTCTGGCTTGCAGAATTTGGCTAATCCGCAAACAATCCGACGTACCGTACCACTGGGCACTTAAGGATTGCGGGGATTGAATCGGAACCAACACACCGTCCACATATCCGAGACCGACGGTTTTGATGTCAAGTTCAAACCTGTACATCCATTTCTGCTCGGCAGCCGAAGGGCTGTAGCCTCTTGCCATCTGATACCGCATATCTCGATAAACGATATCACTGCCGTCCAGATTTTTGCAAAAAGCGCTAAACTGGGCTTCTGCTTCATTGGGTGTACCTCGAATTGCTCCGCCGAGATATTCCACATAAGAAGCGTCACCGTTCCATTGATGAGTTGCCCTGAGGTGCTCGTGTAAATCCAGCCTTCGTGGAACATTATTCAAATAGCTGACGTCCACAATCGGAACACTGCCGCCGACGTCGACAAAGCTGTAATGACCTTTGACTCCCCTGTATTGCCAGATACGATGACGGCTGATAACCATTGACCTATGCGAAATACATACGGAAACATCATTGCCGATTGCAGTCCTGCCGGTATTACTTCTTTTTTCCGAACGATAGTAAATATCGTCATCATAGTAAGGATTACGGGATACCTGACGGCCGCCATCAATTTTGCCGATAACAGAAGGTTGTACTCCATACGTTGCACCCGAATAGCATTGCTGCGCATTTGCTGACATTGCACCTAGTACAAAAATCAGCGGAAATATCATTTTTTTCATAATAAATAAATTAATAATTTTTTGTATTATTTATTATAATTCTTTTTGAAGGAATTGTCCAGTTTGTTACGATTCCGGCAGCCTAAAATATTTCCGAACAAAAAAATCCCGAAAATTCGGGACTTTTTTTATTTTCTCGTCAGCGTCACCTGTTATATTGCTGAGAGCGGCACTGCAATATCTGGCTGGTCTTGATATTGTCAGAAGTACCATACCATTGAGCCTTCAAACATTGAGGCGACTGCACGGCCGTCAATTTGCCGTCTACATAGTCCAGTCCCATTGTACGAAGGTCTCGTTCAAAGCCTTGCATCCATTTTTGCTCAACGACCGTCGGCTGATAACCTTTTGCTATCTGGTGCTGCATGTCACGATAAACAACATCGCTGCCTTCCAAATTTTTACAAAAAGTCTGGAACTGAGCATTTACTTCATTAGGCGTGCCTCTGATGGCTCCGCCCAGATATTCTTCATAAGTGGCATTGCCGTTCCATTCATGCGTTGCTCTGATATGCTCTCGCAAGTTCAGCTGTTCGGGAATGTTGTTCAGGTGGGTAATATTGACCGTCGGCATATTTTCACCATTGCTGACAAAATTATAATGCCCCTTAATTCCCTTATATTGCCAAATACGGTGAGGTGCACCGATTTCCTGTTCATGGGCAATAGGCGCAGAAGTGTCTTCCTGTCTGGAATCTTCCAACTGACCATCCCCCACAGGCGTTGCCACGTCACGACTTGCCGCAGCCACACCGGTAGCGGCGGCAGCTCCGGTTGACGCTTTTTCCGGACGATAATAAATATCATCATTATTCCACGGGTCACGAGTGGTTGTTCTGCCGCCGCCGGACTTTTGAATAACCGGCTGCTGAACATCCTCTTGTCCGGACGTATGCGCTGTTGAAGCCGCGCTGTTTTGCGCCATCAGTGTTTCATTTGCGGCAGCATGCAGATTAATATTATGATCTCTTGCATAATCGTTAACAAAAACAAGTTCTGACTGCTTAAGATTGTATGAGCTGCGCAATGCCGCAAAAATTTCAGCTTCAGCTTTTGCCTGAGCTTCCGCGCTCAAAACTGATTGGTGAACAACATCCCCCTTGGCATCAATTTTAAAAGAATAGCCGGATTGGGTTGTTAAAGTTCCTCCCTCATTTTCAGTCAACCCGTTATAGACGGTAAACGGGCTTCTAACTTTGGGCGATTCCCACCAGCCTTCGCTCTCCGGTGTTGTATGGGAAGTAACGGCATGAGCATCCGTCACATGAACATCCATTTGCACTGCACTTTGCGACGTATGTTCAATACCGTATCTTGCCAACATATTTTCATGCGATTTTAAAAATGCCTGTTCCGCACTGCTCAGTTCCGCACCGGATGAACGCAGGTTTTCCGCTATGGCGTTTTGAACCGTAGCCTGTTGGCAAACCATGCTGATTTTTGAATTGACGATATTCAGGCTTCTGCTGCTGATAGCTCCGTTGGCTGCCGTATAAACACCATCTTTACAGGTTATTCCGTCACACATTTCTTTTAACATCTTCTGATCCGGTATTACCGATCCGTCATAACGAAGACGGAACCCGCTGCCGTTGGCGCCATCTTCTATGCTGTAGCTGATATTAACGCCCTTTTGATGTATTTCATGAGAAACCGTTTGATCAACAATCGGCGTTTCATTGCTCTTTGCCGTTTCATCCGAATCGGCACTGCCTTGACCGGAATTATCATTAACAGGCGTTGTACGTGTTTCATGCGGAGTATTATCCGGTGTGTTGTTTTCAACAACAGGCTCCGGAGCTGCCTGATGGTCGGCAACCGTATTAAGCGTTTTACTTTCAAAATTTGAGTATAAACTTTCCGTTTGCTTTGTTACGCCGTACTCCTGCAAATAACTTTCATGCCGGTTCAGAAAAGCTTGTTCGGCTTCTGTCGGATTGCCGCGAGCGGCAATGTCGGCCGCAATATAATTTTTTTTGGTTATTTCCGTGCAAAGCGATTTAACTTGTTCTCGGGCGATTTGAGGATCCGGATGATGAATATGTCCGTTAGCGGCAACATATTCTCCGTCCTTATACTCCATATCTTTACTCAACTGTTTGAACATTTCCCTATCGTACTTGGCATCGCCGTCTTGAACAAGGTTGTAACCGTCTTCATTATCGCTCGGTTCAATATGATAAGTTAAATGGACATCTTTGCCCGTCAGTTCATATTCGGTTGTTGTAACAACCGGCTCTGCGGCATTTTCATCTTTATTGTTATCTTCGTCCGAAGAGCTGTCACCGGAATCATCAGGCACATCGGCTCCGACATCATCTTCTGCAGATTTTCCTTTATCTCCTTGGCGCTCATCTTCGGTCTGCTCATTTTGATTGCCTTTATCCGCATTTTCTTTATCGGAAAGCTCTGTAGTTTTGTCACCGGAACTGTTTTCAGAATGTGTTTGTGAATGTGCATGGGAACGGGACCAATTTTCAGCTTCAGCGTTCAAGGCTTCTGCATCCGGACCAACAAAATTGCCTTTTGCATCAAAATGTTCACCGGCAAATTTAACCATATCTTCCAGCTTGTCGGCAGGAATGTTTCCTCTCTCATACATAGCTTGCAATTTTGCCGAGCTGACAACGCCGTTTGACGGAGAATCGGTTACCGACGGATTATCGTTTCCTTCCAAAATAAGGCTGGCAGCACGGGGATAGCGTTTGAACAACATATCCAAATCATGCTGTTGCTCAGAGCTGAGGTTTTGAACGTCTATTCCGCTTTCCATATTTGCAAGTGCAGCATCGCGCGGAGACATTTCTTCCGTACCTATCTGAGCACTGTCTGCCTGCATATCGCCATTGTCACCAAATATATTAAGACCAAATCGGTTATTGCCGAAAGAGTTGATTTTATTGCTGACTAACAAATCATCATTATTTTCCGCACCGAAAAGATTTGCATAATCATGGCTCTCGGCAGCAATACCGTTTAATTCCTGTGGCAACGTTTCCTGAGCGATTTCCGGTGTATTTGTCTGCAAATCTTCGGGTTTGGCGCCAAACATGCCGGCAAAAGCAAGACCTAACGCACTACCTTGGATAGCCCCCCAACGGCGCATATTCTTGTCTTTGCGCTTAGCATCAATCGTTTTCGTTATACTGTTCAGCGTTTTCAGCTGTTCACTATTCAGAGCAATAGTATTTTGTTTCAATACGGCAAGAGCATAAGCGGCCGGATCAGACGAACGCATTTTCAGTAACTTTTTATCGGTCGGAAGCTCTGAAACACCATATTGTTTAAGCAAGGCATCAAGTTTTTCCTCGGCTGCACGTTGCTCTTTAGCAACTTCGCGACTGACCATCATTCCGGTGAGCAAGCTGGTACCTGTTGAAGCAATAACACGGCTGTTGGTTGCGACGGACACAACAGCAGATTTAGCCAATGTTCCCACCTTTTCCCAGCTAGGATTGGCAACAACGTCTTTTATATTATCCAGCATAGCGCCACCGCCGAATGACAACCCGCTGAAACCGTGTTGGGCAATCTGCCCGCTTAATCCCGTAACGGCAGAAATACCATGCTCCATTGCGGCATGGACGCCAAATCCGGCTGACACAAGCGACAATACGGCTGCACCGCCAATCTGATAAGCTTCTTTGCGGTTCTCTTTCGCACAGAAATATGAACGGTAGTTTTTGTAAAATTCACGCCCTTCGGCTTTAGCTTTAGCAGCCTCTTCCTTATATTTATTATAATTCTTTTTAACCTCTTTATAAAGTTTGGCACCGGAATAGGCTAACAAACCGGCAACGCCTACGGTCGCGCCTATACCGGCAGAAATAGCCATACCTTTGGCCATAGGGTATAATTTCGGATATTTTTTTGTTACTTTATCATCCCAAGCACGAATCTTGCCCCATACGGCTTTGGCTTTTGTCTTGAAAGACAAGCGTTCGGCTTTGCCAGCCATAGCAGCGCTTCTGGCAGCTATGACCGCAGCCAGAGAAGATTTCAGAACTTTTTTGTTAGAAAAACTGTTGCGTTCAAATTCGACCGTTTGCTGCGACAATGTCTGTTGAAATTGGCGAAAAACGTCAAGATTGCCGCGAAAACCTCTCGGATGGCGGCGAGCTGCCGATAAAGTTTCTTCATTGGCAAGGCTTTTATATTCGGGAACCCGTTCAACTTCATCCAGCAAATATTGCAGAGCAACCAAATCGCTGCCTTCAATTTTTTCGGCAGCGGCAGCCCGCTCAATAACGGCCATAAGTTCCGCACGCGCCGGTTTATTGAGCAAATCGCGCACCTTGCACATACCGGCCATTTCGGTAAGACTTAAACTCTCGCCTTGGCGGATACGGTTGTCTGCATCTTTGACTTCTTCTTCCGACAGCGCCGTTACATATTCTTTAGGTTTATCCAGCTGCGGTTCAATCTGCATAGCCGCTTCAAAGTCAAAGCCGGATAGAAGCTCCGGATGCTCCTCGGCAAAGGCTTGTCTTTGATATTCCTGCCACAAATGAAAACCGGTTTGATCCAAAACACCGTTGAATTCTTCAATAAAAGCCTGACGGTTGGCTTCAGCATCTTCGGACGGAGCATTTACAGACAAATTCTGAATGGCTTCCAGCCGTGCCATTTCTGAAATTTCATTACCGGATTCTTTGTCCAGAGCTGCGAAGAATCCGCCCAAGCCTTCAAAACCTTTTGTTATACGATAGCTTTTACCACCGTCTTCCCGCGTAACTTCTTCAAAAGGATGAATACTTTCGCCAACCTTTTCCCAAGCTTCACTGTTGGCGGCAATATCGGTATTTTCATTAATATCGGGTATATCATTTTCTTTATCAAATTCTTCAAGTTTCGGAGCGATAGCTGCAAACACTTCGGCATCACGCTTTTGGGCTTTTTCCGTACGCTTTTCCGTTTTGAATGAAATGTCCAAACACCCTTGATAAAAAACGGCGCCTTCAGGCGTAATGTTCTCCGCGTCAAAACTATTCAGTTTTTCTTCGGCAAAATCGCGAATACGTTTTAAAGCTTCGCTTACACGAGAAGAAAGCGCCCCATCTATGCCATATCCTGCAAGTTCGGAATATTTTTCCGACAAGAAACTGACACCGTCAAGATTGTCAGGCAATTCACTCAAAAGTTTTTCAATTTTCTCATCGCTCTCAGCCATAGTATAACTCCGCCTTTGATTAAGCCATTTTCATAAAATTAATAATACAATAAAGTTTCAACCCCGTCAATTAATTTTGTCCCTTTTGGGCGCATTTTGTCAAAAAACATCGCAAAAATCAACTGGACAAGCCGAAGTATTGCAGTATATTGGTTAAAATATTATCAAACAGGAGAAAAAAGATGAAAAAAATTGTCCCTGAACTATTGAAATCCGGCGATGAAATCAGAATAATCGCTCCGGCGACCGGTATAAAAATTTTATCGGAAGAATGCGTTGCGTTAGCTAAACAGCGCTTTGAAACATTGGGGCTGAAAGTCACTTTCGGCAGCAACACCGTCGCCGAAAACTGGGACATGAGCGGTTCGACTTCCATTGAAAAAAGAGTTGAAGATTTGCATCAGGCTTTTACCGATAAAAACGTCAAAGCCGTCTTTACTGTTATCGGCGGCAGCAATTCTAACCAATTGCTTGATTACATAGATTATAAAACAATTGCCGAAAATCCTAAAATCTTCTGCGGATTTTCCGATATTACCGCCTTATTAAATGCCATTCACGCCCAAACGGGACTGGTTACTTTTTCGGGTCCCCACTTTAGCTCGCTCGGTATGTTGAAAGGCATTGAATATACGATTGAAAACATGCGCAGAATGCTTATGGAAGACGGAAAGAACCAGCTTTGCCCGTCGCCTGAGTGGAGTGACGACTTATGGTTTTTAGACCAACAAAACCGTGAGTTTATAAAAAACGACGGCTATTGGAAATTGCAGGAAGGAACGGCAGAAGGAACATTGATCGGCGGCAACCTCGGCACTTTCAATTTGTTGCTCGGAACAAAATATCGTCCGGAGTTCAAGCCGGACACAATTTTGTTTATTGAAGATACGGAAAGCACGAACGCTGCTATTTTTACGCGAAACCTTCAGGCTTTAATCCAACAACCGGACTTTCAAAACGTTAAAGGCATTTTAATCGGAAGATTTCAGAAAAAATCAAACGTTACTCGCGAACAACTGGAATTTATGGTTAAGAGGTTTGAAAACAATCTAAAGGGAATGCCGATTATCGCCAACTTAGACTTCGGACACAGCACGCCGCTTTTGACAATTCCGGTTGGCGGCACAGCAACAATTGGCGGACAGAGAATAAAAATGTCGGTTTAACGCCAACGATGATGACGGCGGTGGTGGTGATACCCCCAGACCGCTCCGCCGACAACGGCCGCAGTTCCGATAAGGGCTGCGGTTTCGCCGTCTATATAAACGTTGTCACTGCGCGGACGTCGAGTATAATATATGTCCTCCGAAGCAGGATTGTTATTGTTGACGACCACAACGGATTGTGCCGGAGAGGGATTTTGAATGACAACAACCTGCGGAGCTGCCGACGATGCTGCAGGTGTTGTCGTTACAACAGTTTCTGCCTTGGCACAGCTGATACCTGCAATCAAAAAACTTATTACAAAACCGACAATTTTCATAAACAAAACTCCTTACCGTTATGTTAATATTATATTTTCCGTTTTGAATAAAACAACTATTTTTATGATAAATGTTCGTATAAAATTTTACAGCCCAAAAAAATTAAAATCATGCCCGCCAAAACCTGCAAATAATACGTAGGAAATTTTTTAAGACAGCAGCTGGCATAAAAACCGCACAAGGTACAAACAAAACATATGCCGCCGATGACCAGACAGGCTGCCAGAATATTAACCGGCATAAAATACAGGCTGATGCCTGAGACACAGGCATCGATACTGGTGGCAACACCTATAACGCACAAGGTCTTGAAAGACAATTTTTTCGGAAGAGCGGAATTTTCTTCGTCACCGCAAAAAGCTGAATATATGACATTAAGTCCCAATACAAAAAATACAGAAAAAGCCAGCCAGTGGTCGACAGCTTCAATATATCGGTGCACGGAACCGGTTGCCAGCCACCCGATAAGAGGAAAAACGAATTGCCCTATTCCTGTTGCCGCGCCAAGCAAAACGCCATTACGCAAAACCTTCTTCTTAAATATTAATCCGTAAGAAAAAGCTACGGCAAAAGCATCAACAGAAAGCGCAAACGCTAAAAAAACAACACCAAGCATTGTCAGCTCCGTTAAATGTCAAACAATGTTTGGTGTTGTATTAAACTATTTTTGCAAAATCAAGCCTTAATTTCTTAAAACGCTGAGATTGTGCGCTTCCGGACGGCCGACCTTATCGGGAATAATTTCAAAAGAAAGTTCCTGCCCTTCACTGATGCGCTCCAAACCGGATTTTTGAATTGCGGTAATATGAACAAAAATATCTTTTTCGTTGGAAGGGGTTTTGATAAATCCGTATCCTTTTTTGTTGTTAAACCATTTAACTGTTCCATTTAGCATGTTAGTTCCTTTACGATATAAAAAAGTTAATCCACGTCTGCATTTCATGCAGACCATGCTCATGTAATCACTGTTTTTCGGTTTTCAACGGGCAAAATAATTATTTTTTTAATTTTTTTATTTTTTCAGCTAAAATTTGTGATGAAGAAATAATATCTTCTTCTCCCGCAACCCGCCTGTTCTCCATAATTACGCGCCCGTCACAAATGGCATCGCTGATACATGAACTGTCCGCTGCATAAACCAAATTGGAAATCAAATTATAATTCGGCGTCAAAAAAGGATTGTCCAAATCAACGAGCAAACAGTCGGCTAAAGCGCCTTCACGAATTTCTCCGGCATCAAGCCCAAAAGCCAAAGCTCCATTGCGGGTTGCCGCCTGAAAAACATCTGCGGCCTTTCCCGCCACTGCGGAACCGGCTTCAAGCTTGGCGGCAAGAGAGCAGATTTTCATCGCCTCAATCATACTCAGGTTATTGTTGGAACTGGCTCCGTCCGTCCCTAAAGTGACGTGTTCCGGCAATTCGCCAAACAGGCGCTCAAACATAAACAGTCCGGAGTTGAGTTTGAGATTGGACGTCGTGTTGGTTGACAGAAAACAACCGCGATCTTTTATCAACCGAATGTCATCATCCGACAAATGCACGGCATGAGCCAAAATCGTTTTCGGCGTTAACATCCCGAGACTGTCCAGCTTTGCCGTCGGAGACATTCCCCATTTTGCAAAGCAATCGTCATTTTCTTTTTTTGTTTCGGAAAGGTGGATTTGAATATGCCAATTTTGTTCGGCAGCAACCTGACGGGCATAGGCAAACAATTCATCCGAAACCGTATAAACGGCATGGCAGGACAGACACTTAATTATCCTTTCCGGACAAGGGTTGGGAAAATTGATAAAATCGGCTGTATCATTTTTTTTCTGCGCCGTTTTTTCCGCATCAAACATATCCATTTCGACTCTTGAAATCGCCGCACGCATTCCCATTTCATCGACTGCGCGCATTGTCTGTTCGCCAAAAAAATACATATCGGCAAAAAACACAGTCCCCGATTTTATCATTTCGAGCAAAGCCAGCCGGCTTGCCGTATAAATGTCTTCAGGTGAAAGCTGATCTTCAATCGGCCAAATGTCTTCCGTCAACCATTCAAACAACGGTTTATCGTCGCCATAACCGCGCAAAATCGACATTGCCGCATGGTTGTGCGTGTTATAAAATGCCGGAACCACCGCTTTGCGAGAACCGTCAATCACTTTGTCTGCCGAAATTTCAAAATCCGGCGCAATTGTCGAAAAACGGTTGTTTTTAATATACACGTTTGTTCTGTTGCCGTTGTGCAAAACATTTTTAATTAAAATTGACATCTTTTTTTCCTGTTTTATCCTACTTATGCAGATTAAATTAAAACAGATTGAAAAATTATGGAAGACAAAATTTTGGAACAAAGGCTGATTGATATTGAAATCAACTTGTCAAACCAGGAAAAAATGCTTGATGAACTTAACAGTGTTGTCATTGAACAGGGCAAAACCATAGACCTGCTTCGCCGACAGAATAAATTTTTGCTGGAAGCGCTGAAAGAAGATGCCGTTAAACCGTTGAGCGAAGAAACACCGCCCCCGCATTATTGAATTTGCAAGAGCCGTGTCTATATTAAAAACACTTTTTTAACAGATGAGGAGTACAAAAATGAGTGATGATAAACAATGGGTTTGCACCGTATGCGGTTATGTTTATGACGGAGAGATCCCTTTTGAAGAATTGCCTGAAGATTGGGCTTGTCCGGTATGCGGCGTCGGCAAAGAATTTTTTGAACTTCGTTAACCGACAACTCTGGCAACAGTCAGAATATCTATGGATTTGGCTCCTGCTCGGCGTAAAACACGAGAGGATTCTTTAAGTGTTGACCCTGTTGTCATAACATCGTCGATAAGAATAACTCTTTTGCCTTTTATACGTTCAGGGTAGCGAACGCTGAACACGCCTTTTACGTTAGCAACCCGTTCGCGTCCCGAAAACTCGGTTTGCGGACGGGTTCTTTTATGCTTAATCAAAGAAAAATTATCAACCGGCAATCCGACCATTTTTCCCAATCTGACCGCCAACAGAGATGACTGGTTATAGCGCCTTTTTATCAAACGCGTATAATGGAGGGGAACGGGGATTAGGACATCGGCGCCGGCCTCAAAAATATCTTTTCCGGCAACTTTAAGCATTGCTGCCAGCAAATTGGCGTTTTCGGTTCTGTCCAAAAACTTTAACCCCAAAATAAGATTTTTGGAACTTTCATCATAAATGACCGCGGAACGTGACAAACGATAAAAACTGCGCCGGCGGTCGAGGCAACCGGCACAAAGCATTTTTGAACCCGTATTTTCTTCATAAAGGGGATGTCCGCATTTTCTGCAACAATTCGTCCCGATAAAATTCATCGTTTCGCTGCACCCATCACATAAATACCCCGGTTCAGGCAAAACCCGGCCACACTTCATGCAGCGGTACGGCAAAATAAAATCAAGAATTTTTTCGAACAGTCCGTACAGCATTATTTAAAAAGAGCATTCAGTTCTTCATGTATTCGGTTAATATTATCAACGACAATCATGCCTGAATCGGACATAGATCTTCTTTTGCCCTCAACAGTTATACGCCCGCGGGTTATAATGTCTCCGGCATAACCGATATGGCGGCTGAAAGTCAAGTCATTGCCGGCAACAAACCCTATAACCGGCTTTTTATTCGGACAGGAAGCATACCATTCCGCCCCCAATTCCTCGAACTGGCTTCCCATCTGTCCGATAAGGACTATTGCTCTTGTATCCTCATCCTCATGAAATAGTTTAAGCGTTTCGACAAAATCCATCCCAATAATCATATCATCCCCCAACCCGACAACCGTTGACTGCCCTTGTCCGGCACGGCAGGTTTCAAGCACGGCCTCATAAGTCAAAGTTGACGAGCGCGAAATGATACCGATATGTCCGCGCTTATGGATGTTTTCGGGAAAAATTCCCAGTCGAGCCTCTTCCGGCGTTATAACCCCCGGCGTATCCGGCCCAATCAGCTTTGTCGGCGTTCCGCGCAGCATACTGCGAATTTCAAGCATATCACGAACAGGCACATTATCGGAAATACAGACGACCAGTTTAAGTCCGGCTTCTGCTGCCTCATTAACTGCCGATTTGACCGCGCGAGCCGGAACAAAAATGACTGAAGCCTCGGCACCTGTAGCGGCGGCAGCCTCTTTAACCGTATCAAAAACAGGAACCCCGAGATGTGTTATTCCGCCTTTGCCGGGGGTAACACCCGCAACCACGTTCGTACCATAGCCGATTGAGCGGCGGACATGAAAAGAAGCCTGCGTGCCGGTAATACCCTGAATCAGGATTTTGGTATTCTTATTCGCCAAAATAGCCATTACTCTCCCTCCTCAACGGCTTTTACAACCTTGCTGACAGCCTCTTCCGTACTTTCAGCCATTATCAGCGGCAGCTTTGCCTGTTCCAGAATATTACAGGCTTCATCGCGGTTAGTTCCTTCAAAACGCACCACCAAAGGAATATTCATGCCGACTTCGGCTGCAGCATCAATAATGCCGTCCGCAATCAAATCACACCGTAAAAATCCGCCGAGAATATTAATGACAATTCCTTCCACCCGCGGATTAGTCGCGATAATTTTAATGCCGGCGGCAATTTTGTCACGATCGACACTGCCCTTGACATTCAGCGTACAGGCAACGGAGTTGTCTCCGCCGTCCATCAATCCCATCATGGCCAACGCCAAGCCGTCACCGTTTACAATACAACCTATATTACCTTCATATTCATGATATACAAACCCGTAGCGTGAAGCCTTTAGCTTGCGGGTTTCAATTTCATAGTCATCTTTAAAGCGCATATTTTCACTATGGCGGTATAAGGCACTGTCATCCAGAGAAATTTTGGCATCCAATGCAATAATTTCGCCGTTTTTCAAAATACCGGCCGGATTGATTTCAACCATAAGCGCATCACTGCCGACAAAGGTTTTAAACATGCCGCGGATAAAATTATGAAAACTGTCCGCACTTTTACTTTGCAATTTAAGAAAGCAGGCAACCTGTCCGGTTTGAGCGCGAGTTGGTCCATTTAAATCAAGCGGAACGCGCAAAATTTTATCCGGTGAATCGGCAACAATATCAACAATGTCATCGTCTCGCGTATTAGCCGCCAAAAGCGTAACGGCCGGCAGTGTTCGATCTATTGCCATTCCCAAATAAAAAGTATGACCGACTTTATTGTAAGCTTCGACATAAATACGACTGACAGGCCGCCCCTTTGCGCCGGTTTGCGATGTTATCAGCGTTGATCCGAGCATTTCTTCCGCATTAGAATAAACATCTTTCAGATTCTCGACAATACGTATGCCGCCTGCGGTACCGTCCTTGCTCTCGGCAAAACGGCCACTGTTTCTGGCTCCTGAATGTATCTGTGCTTTTAACACCCACGGCCCCCGAACCGAAATGCGGCGGGCGGCGTTTTTAGCTTCTTGCGGCGTATAGGCAATGCTGCCCTTCGGAATTTTAATTCCGTTAGCGCTTAAAATCTGTTTGGCCTGATATTCGTGAATATCCATAAATACCTCTTTAAAGGTTAGTTCTGAGCATAAAACTTAATTTTTTCAACCATCGCGTTTAACCCGTTTCGGCGACTGGGAGAAAGATGCTCCTCCAGCCCCATTCTGGCAAAAATATACGTAACATCGGTCTCTTTGATTTTTTGTACCGAACAGTGGTTAAAAATGCTCAAAACCACAAAAATTAACCCTTTAACGATTGCAGCATCGCTGTCGCCCTTGAAAGTTATATTTTGTCTATCGGACAAGTCAGGCACCAGCCAAACCTGAGACTGGCAACCTACGACCTTCCATTCATCGGTTTTCAGCTTTTCATCCAACGGGGGTAATTTGCCACCCAAGTCAATCAAATAGCGATATTTGTCTTCCCAGTCATCCAAAAGCTCAAAATTATCAATCAATTCATCAATTTGCATATTTTCCCCTCGGTTTTATTTATTATGTTTAGCACCAATCTTGGCAAAGGTCTATTGTTTTTTGTTAAAGTAATTGACTCATTTCGACAAAAAATGTATAATGCGCTCCAATTTCAATCGCATTTTATGTAAGGATTAAGCATGCAGATTTCCATTCGCAGCCTTGAAAAAAAACTCAGCCAGATCTTGCCGCTGGCCGAAGCATATCAGCGTTCGTACAATAAATTATCCGACGGTTATAAATCGCCGGAAGAAATGGCTCTTTACACCAAAGGATACTTTTTGAAAAAATTATGGAAAATGGCAGAAGATAAAAATTCCGTCGTTGCCGTTTTGTATGTTAACGAACAACCGCGCGGTTTTGTGCGCTACTCCGCCATTCCGGAATATTATACTCAGGCCGTTGACGGACAAAGCAGAGATTTGGAAAAAGGCATGCTCGACGGTTATGAATTCGCTTGGTATCGCAAAGTTAACTTTGCCCGCGATGTTCCGCTCAACGACAAAACGCTGATTGTTAACCAAATCTATCTTGACCCACAGATTCAGCGGCACGGCTTGGGCACTTATCTGTTAAATAAAACAATTCCGGAGCTGAAAAAACAAGGTTATGAAAACCTGATTATTGAATATAACGCAAACAACATAAATGCCGAGAAGTTTTATCGCGGAATAGGGTTTGAACCTTTTGCAAAGACACAAGATTTTGACCATATAATCAAAAAAGACGGACGCACGACATTTTGCATCAGCGATGTCGAAATTGCGCATACGACAATTGACCATGCGCTTGAATCTATGCGCCGCAAACAACTGAACAAAACTTTTATTATGGTGCCTCAGAAAAATGGACAAGCTTATCGTTGATATTATTGATTTAATGAAAATCAAAAGCATTTCCGGCCGACAGGCGGAAATCAGAAAGGCTTTGGATTGGGTCAAGAGCCGTTATGGCGTTGACGGCATATTCGTCAGCGAGTGGGAATTTGAAGGCGCCTCGCCGGTTATGCTGTTGGCCAATTGCGAAGGATATGACTTTGATATTGCGACTATCGGACACTTGGATGTCGTACCCGCAAAAGATGCGCTTTTCGAACCGCGAATCGACGGCAACCGCCTGTACGGGCGCGGCGGACTGGATATGAAAGCTTCCGTTACCGTTTGTTTGGAAACTTTGCTTTATACACTGGGCAAAAACATTCGTTTCGGCGTTTTGATTACAACGGACGAAGAAACCAGTTCCGGCGGCATGAAAGCTATGCAGAAAGCAAATCTGATAAATGCGGAAACCGTTCTTGATCCGGATTCCGGCAGTTTGTACAATTTGGTTGAAAAATATAAACATCCGGTTAGTGTTGAAATTACGGCAAAAGGTGAAAACGCTCACAGTTCCCGCCCGTGGGAAGGCATAAATGCCGTCAACGCACTGATTGATACGATTAAAGAACTGGAAAAAACATTTCCACGCTATGAAAAAGGTCAAGCTCCGAAAACAACATGGATTGATACGATGGTTGTAACGGCTTTAAATTCCCCAACCACCTATAATGTTGTTCCCGATACGGCAACTGCACGCCTTAGTTTTCGCCTGACAGAAAAGACATCTCTTTCCGATTTGGAAAATATCCTGCAGCGAGCTGTTAACAAATACGGTTGCAATTATAGCGTTTTGTTGTCAAGCCAAGGCGTTTATATGGATGCTTCGGCTCCGGCAATACAACAATATATCAAAATCGCCGAGAAAATTACCGGAAGAAAAATTGAGATATCAACCAACTGCGGTGCAACAGATTCTCGCCTTTTTGCCGATAAATCAACAATTATCATGCACAGCATTAACGGCGCAAACATGCACGGTGACAATGAATATGCCGAAATCGACTCAATTTTGACTTTGGCAAAAATTCAAAAAGCTTTTGTGGACAGCCTGATTTAAATTAAAACATCTCCAGCATGGCTTTGGCCTCATCGCTCAAGCGATCGGGCGTCCATGCCGGCTCCCAAACAACATTGACCTTTGCCACACCGACACCCGACAAAGAGGAAAGAGCTTCTGCAGCCTGTTCGGGCAAAATGCCGGCAACCGGACAAGTGGGCGCCGTTAAAGTCATATCCACTTCGACATTACCGTCAAGATTTTGCCGAATGTCATAAACCAACCCCAAATCATAGATATTTATCATAATTTCAGGGTCACATACCGTGCGAAGTGCTTCAATCAATTCATCCTTTGACGATAACGGCGTTTCGTCAGCCAAAGGTTCGCCTCGGCTGACGGAGAAGTCTTCAGCCGGTGCCTGCGCCGCCAACGCCTGCAGCAATTCTGTCTCGTGTTCGATAATATCTTTTTCTTCACTCATAATCAGTCGGCCTCTTAAAAAAATGTTTTTGTTTTTTCTAAAGCTGCGGCAAAGCGGTCAATATCCGCACGGTTAGTATAAAGCCCGAAAGATGCCCGCGCCAAGGAGGAATATCCCATCCTGTTTACCAAAGGCTGGGCACAATGGTGTCCGGTGCGGATAGCTACGCCTTCCTTGTCCAAAATAAAAGCGACATCCTGCGGATGTATATTTCCTAACGCAAAAGAAAATACGCCGCCCTTGTTCGGAGCCGTGCCGATAATTTTCAAATCTTTTATGTCCGACAGACGCTCCTCGGCATATCTGACCAAGCTGCGCTCATGCGCTTCAATGTTTTCCATTCCGAGCTTTTGCATATAATTTAATGCCGCCCCCAGACCTATCGCTTGAACGATTGCCGGCGTTCCTGCTTCAAAACGGGCGGGAGGAACGGTAAAGGTTGTTTTTTCGTAAGAAACATCTTCTATCATATCTCCGCCGAATTGATAAGGCTGCATTGATGCAAGCAGACCATATTTGGCATAAAGGCAGCCAATACCGGTCGGTCCGTATAGCTTATGTCCCGAAAAAGCCAGAAAATCACAATCAATATCCTGAACATCGGTTTTGGCATGAACCGCACTTTGGCAAGCGTCAACCAAGCATAGCGCTCCGGCAAGATGGGCAGCATTAGCTATCTCTTTTACGGGAAAAACCGTCCCCAAAACGTTTGACATCGCCGTCACGGCAACCAGTTTAACTTTGGGATTGAGCATTTGATAAAAACTATCTTCGTTAAAACTGCCGTCATCGTTAATTTTGAAATATTTCAAGGTACAGCCGGTTTTGTCCCGCACATTTTGCCAAGGTACCAAATTGGCATGGTGTTCGGCTTCAGAAAGCAAAATTTCATCACCGGCATGAAGATTATTCATTCCCCAGCTTGCGGCAACCAAATTAATTCCTTCTGTCGCCGAGCGGATAAAAACAATTTCATTTTCGCTCTTGGCGTTAATAAACTGCCGGACAATTCCGCGAGCCTTTTCATATTCCGCCGTTGCCTGCTCCGAAAAATGATAGCTGCCGCGGTGAACGTTGGCATAATCATAAATATAGGTACGGACAATTTTATCAATGACTTCCTGAGGTTTCTGCGCCGAAGCCGCCGTATCCAGAAACGTATTGGGATGGCCGTTGACCTCCAAAGACAAATTCGGAAAATCAAGCCGGATTTTTTCTACATCATACATTTGAGCGTATCCACTCCCTGACTTCTTCGTTATCAATCAAATTTACAACTTCCTGTAAATAGGCATCAATCAAAATTTGTTTGGCCTCATCCTCGCCTATTCCCCGTGAACGCATATAAAACAACTGGTCAGCATCAAGTTCGCCACAAGCTGCGCCATGAGAACACTTAACATTATCGGCAAAAATTTCAAGTTCCGGTTTCACATCAATTTCGGCGGTGTCACTTAACAATAAAGCTCTGTGGAGTTGACGCCCTTCGGTTTCCTGCGCGTCTTTGACAATACGGATTTTTCCTTGGAACACGCCACGAGCCTCGCCGCCGACAACGCCTTTAATCAATTGGGAAGACATCGTTTTGGCAGCCATATGTTCAACGTCGGTGGTCGTATCCAAAGTTGCCCAGCCGTTCATAATATAGGCTGCGTTTATTTCAGCACAGGCGCCTTCCTGCAGCAAATCGGCTTTTGTTTCATTGCGCCCCAAATCGGCACCTTTTTGCAGGCAAAAACTTTTATATTTTGCTCCGGCTTTTATCCTAACGTAATTCAGCCCGATATGGACGGCCTTAAAAGCCTCATCCTGAAATTTGCAATGCTTAACGTCCGCCTGCGGCGCAAGATAAAATTCGTTTACAATATTATTAAAATAGCGATCCTTATCAGCACCGACATGGAGATAATATTCGACAATTTCAACTGACGCATTATTCTCGGCAACAAAAACGTTGCGGACATGGCTGGCCAAATGTTGTGTCGTATTTGTATGATAAATAATCGCTATCGGCTTAGAAAGGCATAAATTGCGTTCAAAAACAAAGAACAGCCCCTCTTCCAAAAATGCGCTGTTCAGTGCTGCAAAGGGATATTGCTTCAAATCAATATATTTTCCGGCATAATTTCGCGCTTCGCCCTCGACCACCGCCTGCATCAGTGTCATAACTTCAACGCCGGCAGGAAAAGCCGGATACAACGGAACAAATTTGCCGTTGTAAAAGTGGAGCTGATAGGCATCAAACGGCAAATCGACAAACAAATCCAAGTTATGATGCCCGCAGGAACAACCGCCCTCACGATTGCCGCAATGACATTCGCCATCATGGTGATGGCAATTGCAGTCTCCATGACAGCAGCACTCTTCAGATTCAGCAGTCCCTTCAAGCTCTTCCAAAAACTTTGACGGCGCATAAATAAAATCGTCTTCCGCCAAACTGTGCAATTTGGTATAGCGCCAAGCTTCCGACTTTGCCGTCGGCAGGACAAAGCTGCTGCGACCGCGTTCCCTCAGCCCTTCAAGCCACGGAATATCTTGACCGAACAATGAAATTTCAGATAATAATCCCGTCATTATTTTTCTTTCACATACGCGGCATAACCGTTCATCTCTATTTCTTCCGATAAACTTTTGCCACCGGACTTAACGATATGCCCGTCAGCAAAAATATGTACAAAATCCGGTTCGATGTAGTTCAAAAGTTTCTGGTAATGGGTAATGACCAAAAGCGAACGGCTGCCGTTAAGCATCGCATTGACCCCTTCAGACACAACTTTTATGGCATCAATATCCAAACCGGAGTCCGCTTCGTCAAGAATGGCCAACCGCGGTTTCAAAACTGCCATTTGCAAAGCCTCCAGCCTTTTTTTCTCACCACCGGAAAAACCGACATTGACCGGACGTTTCAGCATTTCGCCGTCAATTCCGAGCTTTTTGGCTTCCTCGCGCAGCATTTTGATAAATTCCATCGTATCCAATTCCGGCTCATTATGATACTGGTGCTGCGCGTTTACGGCATGTTTCAAAAAGCTCGTTACCGGAACGCCGGGAATTTCGACCGGATACTGCATAATCAGAAACAGACCTTCACGAGAACGGTCTTCTACTGACATTTTTATTAAGTCTTTGCCGTTAAAGCGGATATGTCCCGACGTAATCTCATAACCGGGTTTGCCGGTCAGGACATATGACAGAGTCGATTTACCGGCGCCGTTAGGTCCCATGATGGCATGAACTTCCCCCTCATTAATCGTAAGGTTAAAGTTTTTAATGATCTCTTTATTACCGACACGGGCGCATAAATCTTCAATTTCCAATAACGGCTTTTTCATTATTTGTTTTTCTCCCATTCGTCGAGGCGTTCGTCAATCTTCAACAGTTTAGATGCTTTATAGGCCTCAACTTTCTGTTTTATTCCGTAGCAGCATTTAAGCTGTTCCAACATAATTTCGACATCGGCGGTTTCTTCAACCAATTCGGTAAGATTATCTTTTTTGCGGTTTACGTTTTTAAGGATTTCTTTTGTAAGTTCGCTCATTTCTTCAATAACCTGCAGCATCTGGGCTTCTTTGCCCCAAGCTGCCAGCGCGCGTTCATAAGTATTCATTATCCGACACTTCCTTCCAAACTGATATTGATTAATTTAGCTGCCTCAATGGCAAACTCCATCGGCAGATGCTGCATGACCTCTTTACAGAAACCGCTGACAATCAGACTGACGGCATCTTCTTCGGAAATACCGCGGCTGCGGCAATAAAAAAGCTGTTCATCGCTGATTTTGGACGTTGTGGCTTCATGCTCCAAGCGAGCCGTTTTGTTGCGGTTTTCAACATAAGGAACCGTGTGCGATCCGCAGGTTGAGCCAATCAGCAGACTGTCGCATTGCGAATAGTTGCGAGCATTGTCCGCATTAGGCGCAATGCGCACCAAACCGCGATAGGTCTGGTTGGAAAAACCGGCGGATATGCCTTTGGAAATAATCCGCGAGGAAGTATTTTTCCCCAAATGAATCATTTTGGTTCCGGTATCGGCCTGCTGGTAATTATTGGTCAATGCCACCGAATAAAATTCTCCGACGGAATTGTCGCCCTGCAAAATGCAGCTCGGATATTTCCATGTAACGGCAGAACCCGTTTCAACCTGCGTCCAAGAAACTTTAGAGTTAATCCCGCGGCAGGCTGCACGCTTGGTCACAAAATTATAAACGCCGCCCTTACCGTCCTTATCTCCGGGGTACCAGTTCTGAACGGTCGAATATTTTACTTCCGCATTATTCAGAACCACAATCTCGACAATAGCGGCATGCAATTGATTTTCGTCACGCTGCGGCGCCGTGCAGCCTTCAAGATAAGACACATAGCTGTCATCATCGGCAATAATCAACGTGCGCTCAAATTGTCCGGTATTTTTAGCATTGATCCGAAAATAAGTCGAAAGTTCCATCGGGCAACGTACGCCTTTGGGAATATAGACAAACGATCCGTCGGTAAAAACCGCGGAATTAAGGCAGGCAAAAAAATTGTCGGTATAAGGCACGACCGATCCCAGATATTTTTTTACCAAATCGGGATGTTCGCGAACAGCCTCAGAAATTGAGCAGAAAATTACGCCTTTTTCAGCCAGTTTCGCACGATAAGTGGTAGCAACGGAAACACTGTCAAACACGGCGTCAACAGCCACGACACCGGACAAAATCTCTTGTTCCTTAAGCGGAATGCCCAATTTATCATATGTCTTGAGCAGTTCGGGATTAACTTCATCAAGGCTTTTCGGCGCAGCTTTTTGGCGCGGAGCCGAATAATAGTATAAATCCTGATAATCTATCTTATCATAACTCAGCTTTGCCCACTCCGGCTCTGCCATTGTCTGCCAAAATTCAAAGGCTTTCAATCGGCGCTCAAGCAACCATTCCGGTTCTTTTTTTTTGGCAGAAATCAGCCGGATAATATCTGCATTCAACCCCTTTGGAGCCGTATCAGCTTCAATATCGGTCACAAAACCATATTTGTATTTATCGCCGCTTTCGTCGATTATCTGTTTTATATCAGCGTTTTTACTCATTTTTCGCCTGTTTTATATAGCTTTTATTATCGTTCGCAATGTACTTTTTTTTATGGGAAATTGCAAGTTCTTATTTATATATAAATAAAAAATTAAGCATATTGAAGCTAGACTGAGCAAAGTGGTTTGAAAGGTTTGGAATTTTGCGCATTTTATCCGCATTGTTATTGTTTTTCTGGTTGGCAGGATGTGCCGGTTGGTGGGGAAACACGCCGAATGAAATTGTTGTCGGGCGCGGCGATACTTTGTACAGCCTGTCCAAACGCCACGACATCCAACTGCGCGACCTGATCGACGCCAACAACCTGACACCGCCATATACGCTGAAGGTCGGGCAAGTCCTAACCGTTCCGGCCAGCAATTACCACATTATCGCAAAAGGCGATACATTATACAGCATTTCGCGCCAATACGGCGTTGACGTCACGACCCTTGCCGCCAACAACGGCATTGAACCGCCATATACGCTGATTGTCGGACAACGATTGAATATCAAAGGAAAGAGCGCTGCAGCCACCCCCCATTTTCAACCGGCAAAATCAGCAACAAAACATTCGCCGTCAGTGTCGACACCCAAAACGGCAACAAAACCCCTATCGGCCAGAAAATCAGCAACAGCAGCAAAATCCGTTAAAAAATCCGCATCACCCCAAAAGAGCAAAACGGTTTCAAAGTACCGCAAAACAAAATTCGCATGGCCGGTCAGGGGAACAATTGTCTCAAAATACGGAACCATCGGCAAAGGACGCGCCAATGACGGCATTAACATAAAAGCTGCCAAAGGAACTGCCGTCAAAGCCGCTGACAAAGGAACGATAGCTTATGCCGGAAACGAACTTAAAGGTTTCGGCAACCTGATTTTGATAAAGCACGATGACGGATGGATTACCGCCTATGCTCACAATGACAAGCTGTTGGTTAAAAAAGGGCAAAAAGTGGCACGCGGCGAAAAAATCGCCACAGTCGGAACAACCGGCGGCGTCAGCACTCCGCAACTGCACTTTGAGACACGTGCCGGCAAAAATCCCGTCAATCCGGTTTCATATCTGCAATAGCCCTAAATTTTTGTTGAAGATTTAACTTTTAAATATTGTTATCTGTGGATATTGGTGTATATTCGTGCCTAGTTTATTAGTTTTAAGGAGAAAAATATGTTTATAAATGACGCTTTTGCACAGACTGCCGGTGCTGCCGCCTCCAGTTCTTCCGTCGGGATGATTGTGCAGCTGCTCCTGATTTTCATTATTTTTTATTTTATCTTAATCCGCCCGCAGCAGAAAAAAATTCGTGAACACGAAGCTATGCTGAAGGCTATTAAGAAAGGCGATAAAATTATTACCGGCGGCGGCGTTTATGCCGTGGTTGAAAAAGCAAACGACGAACAGCTTGAAGTAAAAATTGCCGAGGGCGTCAACGTCATGGTTTATCGCGCAACGGTTCGCCAGGTTGTTGATGAAAACGTCACCCTGCCGGCTGCAAAAAGTGAAAAAACTTCTAAAAACAAAAAGAAATAAGAGGGGTTTTAATGTACAAACTATCAAAAACCAGAATTTATATTATTTTGGCTATTTGTCTGGCCGGAATATTTTTCGCGGTTCCGAACTTTGTCGGCAGCAATGTTAATCTGCCAAAATGGTGGAAACCGGTTAACCTCGGGCTTGACCTGCAGGGCGGATCAAACCTGTTGTTGCAAGTGCAGATTGATGACGTTTTGAAAGACAGAATGTCAATTATAGAAGAATCTGTCCGCCAATCTCTCCGCGAAAACAAAATTCGCTATCAAAACCTGAAAGCAGGAAATGACAGCGTTAAAGTAAAAATCGACAATATTAACGCACGCAGCAAAGCTGTTTCCCAATTCCACAAAATTGAGGAAGGCCTTGACGTCAACGAACGCGAAGACGGCGTTATTGAAATTACCTATTCGGAACAAGCACTCAATCAGCTTAAAGCGAAAGTTGTAGACCAGTCTATCGAAATCGTCCGCCGCCGTATTGATGCCGCCGGCACAAAGGAACCGTCGATTCAGCGTCAGGGTTCCGACCGTATTACGGTTCAGCTCCCAGGCGAACAGAATCCGGAATATGTTAAATCCTTGCTGGGAAAAACCGCAAAACTGTCATTCAACTTGGTTGACAGCCGCACCACCGCTGCCGATGCCCGCCGCGGAAAAATCAGCAGTAGCTCACGCCTTATCACCGGCGAAAGCGGGGAAACGCTGGTTATCAGCCGCAAATCCGTCGTTACCGGCGAACATTTGATAGATGCAGCAGCTTCGTTCCAAGACGGACAGCCGGTTGTCAGCTTTAAATTTGACAATATCGGCAGCAAAAAATTCGGCGAAGCAACGTCTAAAAATGTAAATGAAAGACTGGCCATTGTTCTTGATAATGAAGTTATTTCAGCCCCCAACATCAACAGCCCGATCACCGGCGGTTCCGGTATTATTTCCGGCAACTTCACCGTTGAATCGGCCAACGAACTGGCAATGCTTCTTCGTTCAGGTGCCTTGCCCGCTCCGTTGGAAGTTATTGAAGAAAGGACTGTCGGTGCAGGATTAGGTTCAGATTCGATCAATGCCGGCATTACCGCCTCAATTATCGGGCTTATCTGCGTTGTTGTCTTTATGATTGCAGCATATGGTTTGTTCGGCATTTTCACGACGGTTGCCGTTTTCTTGAACTTGTTCTTGATGCTCGGCGTTTTGAGCATTATCGGCGCGACTTTGACACTTCCCGGAATTGCCGGCGTCATCCTGACCATCGGCATGGCCGTGGATGCTAACGTGCTGATTTTTGAAAGAATGCGCGAAGAAGTCAAACTCGGACGTTCGACAAAAGATGCTGCCGAAGCCGGCTTTAACGAAGCTTGGGCAACGATTGTCGACTCCAACTTAACAACTTTGGTTGCCGCTTTCGTCCTGTTGTATTTCGGTACCGGACCGGTAAGAGGTTTTGCCGTTACTCTGGCTATCGGTATTGCAACCTCAATGTTTACTTCAGTTACCGTAACCCGACTGATCATTACCGGCTGGATTATGAAGTATAAACCGACAAAACTGCCTATTTAACGTGAAAGAGGATGATATAAAATGAAAATGTTCAGTTGGGTAACAAAAGATACCACTATTGATTTCTTAAAATACAGAAAGCTGGGTTATGCCTTGTCTATCGCCATGTGCGTCATTTCAATTTTGAGCATCGCTTTCAAAGGTTTCAATTACGGAATTGATTTTTCCGGCGGTATTTTGATTGAAATAAAAAGCGCTTCGCAAATCAACATGGAACAAATCCGCAAAGATCTGGAACATGTTGCTCTGGAAGACATCAATCTTCAATCCATCGGTGATACCGGCGATGAAATGATGATAAGAGCTCAAACCGTTGATCAGGACGAAAAAGCTCAGATGGCTGCCGTTAACAAAATCAAGGAAGTTTTGGGAGACGGCTACGACTACCGTAAAGTAGAATTGGTCGGACCGCAGGTTGGCGACGAGCTGAAACGGGCGGGCATAATTGCGTCTTTGATTGCCGTTTTGGCGATTACGCTGTATATCTGGTTCCGTTTTGAATGGCAGTTTGCCATCGGTGCTATGGCCGGTTTGTCGCATGACCTGTTAACAACGGTCGGATTGCTGTCACTGTTAGACTTTGACATCAGCCTGACAACTGTTGCAGCTATTCTGACTTTGGCAGGCTATTCGGTTAACGATACGGTTGTAAACTATGACCGTATTCGCGAAAATTTGCGCAAATATAAGAAAATGCCGCAGTATGAACTGTTAAACAAGAGTACGAATGACATTTTCTCCCGTACGATTTTGACAGGTATTACCACGCTGCTGGCATCAGTCGCCTTGTTTGCTTTCGGCGGTGACGCTCTGCGCAGTTTTTCTTTCGTAATTGTTTGGGGGGTTATCGTCGGAACTTATTCATCAATCTATGTTTCAACAACAATGATGAATTTGTTTAATCTCCGAGCCAGCCAAAATGCCGAAAAGAACGTAAATCCTTTCGGAAATGTGGAATAAACACATAAAATAAAAAGCAGCCTTATCTAACGATAGGGCTGCTTTTTTATGTTTTGTTAGTCGTAATAATGATTCCAAGTCTTCCATATGGAAACAAGCCAGAGCAGCAGACAGATTGTATGCAGCCATTTGACTGATTTGGGAGCCGGAATTAATGCATCGCGAAGCATTTGCTGGTTCATGGGCTTTTGCGGCAAGGCTATCATTGATGCAATATAGACACTGTCGCCACGGTGAAAATTGATTTCATTGCGAATGTTATAAACAACCGTATCCCCCAAAAGCAAAAGCCCCGAAGCTCTGCCTGAAGAAAAATCAGCACCACTGACAAATTCATTCTCTTGCTGATCATAAACCACACGATCAAATTTTCCAGCAGCTTGGATAGCTATGGAAAAATTTTGTTTGTTTATCCATCGTTGGTGGCGATTGACCGCAATTGCTTGGAAGGTCATCAGCAAAGTAATGCTCCACAGCAAAAAAAGGCCGGCTTTACCTGACTTTTTGTTCTCACTCATATGTTTGAATTTAATAGTTAATAAATAATTGTGCACTGGTCGCAGTATATGCCTTTTAGACATTTAGTCAAACATTTAAAAACCTCGTTCAACGGACATTATAAAAAATATTGCATTTTTTGATTTTTTTTGCTATAGTGCTGACTTAGTTTGTAACTTTGGATATGGAATATGATTATCGATAGTAGCAACGCTAAACAGAAAAGTATCTTAACAAACAAATACTTTTACCAAACAACTGCTCAGATTATGTATGACTTTGAAACCAAAGGTTATGCTAATTCTGCAGATGAAACGCTGAAAGTGATTAATGCGTATCACGATGTCGTGAAGAAAAAAGCCAAAAACACCTTCAGCGCCGATTATAATGCCGCGTTTGAAAAAATTGACAATGCTATAAAAATGTTAGCAAACAAGGTTTTTTACAACTATGACAAACAGAGTTATGACGAGGCATATCGCTCTTTTGCCGAATTTGACCATGTTAACGCCATTATTGACCGTCAAAGAATAAAGAAGGCTTTATAGCTTTTGCTTGTGAGTTATTTATATTAAGTTGCATATAGCATTTTTTTGAGTTATTTCTTAAAGCATAATTGTTTTAACTATAAAGGAATGCTGTTATGAAAGATATTTCCGTTATCGGCTGCGGCCGTTGGGGAACATTTTTAGCTTGGTATGCAGCTAATCGCTGTCCTGAAAAAATCAAATCCGTTTTAATGTATGATTTGAAAATTTCTCCCAATTTCATTGAACTGCGCGACACGCGCAAAAATGAATATCTGTCTTTGTCAGATAATATGTTTTTATATGACACGCTGGATAAAATTCTTGTAAATGACACGGTTATCATTTCCATCGGATGCCAGCATCTGCGCTCTTTGGCGCGTGAACTTAACGGTTATGACCTGACAGGCAAAACATTTTTGTTGGCCATGAAAGGTTTGGAAGAATCCAGCGCTAAAATTATGCATGATGTTTTTAAAGAAGAGATTTCTCAAGATATTCATGTTGCTTCCCTATCCGGCCCCGGACATGTTCAGGATTATATGCGTAATGTTCCGTCAGCAGCGGTAATTGACAGCCTTGAACCGGAAACGCAGGATTATCTGATAAAACTCTTGCAAAGCGATTTAATCCGTTTTTATTACGGCAATGACCTTATCGGCGACCAAATCGGCGCAGCCTTGAAAAATGTTATCGGACTGGCTGCCGGCATTTTGGACGGTTTGGAATGGTATGGGCTTAAAGGCGCTTTAATGGCGCGGGCACCGGTTGAAGTCGGCCGCTTAATAAAACACTTCGGCGGAAACCCGATGTCTGCGTACGGATTGGCTCATTTAGGCGATTATGAAGCGACTCTGTTTTCTAAACACAGCCACAACCGCATGTTCGGCGAAGATTTTGCCAAAGGGCAAACTTTTGCAAAATTGGCTGAAGGGGTTCCGACACTGAAAGCCGTTAAACTCATTGCTGACAAAGAAGGCCTAGATATGCCGATTTGCCAAGCATTGTATCGGGCAATCTATGAAAAGGCTGATATCCAATCAACAATTCGCTCTATTTTTGAGAGAGATTTGAAAAAAGAATTTATATAATATATCTGCACGATTTAAACCGCCGATTTTATTCGGCGGTTTTTTGTACAAAAACATATTGACAAAAAATACTTTTTGGTCCATAGTTAACTTATCAAGCAATTATTAACAGAATTATAAACCTCAAAAAATAAAGATATGAAAAAGAATGAAGTAAAAATCGGAGCAACCAGCAACCTCAACAAGAAAACCGCTGCAGAAGAAGGCGCACAGTTTATCGCAAACATGGTTGCAAACAACGGGTGGAAACAGGAACTGACCAAAGGACAGAAGAAAGCCGCCCGCAAGATGGCCAAGGAACTCCTCGATATCAAACGTATATCTCAGGAGCTTTACGATGCTATCATCGAACAGCTCAAGTAGTTCTTTCACTTCTTCAAAAAAAAGCGTTAACCATAAAGGTCAACGCTTTTTTTAATATCGCATCTTTTATTTTATCTTTTCAAGAATCATTTTATCCGGACAATATTTACTTAACAGTTCAAGCAGCATATCATGATAGCCTTTTTCGTGATATAATTTAACCGTCAAAGCATAATTAAAATCAAATTGCCATGAAATGCAGCCTAAAATACGATCGGACAAACTGCGGATGGTATTATGCTTGATTGTCTGACCGGCTACGAACTGTTCCCAAACTTCAGGAGAAATCCGGGCATGTTTTAAATCTTCCGGCAAACTGCAAAAGAACGGATCACTTTCAATATTGTCTTCTTCCCGCTGCAAATAGTATAAATCCAACTTGTCTGAATCGCGCACCAACTTGACCATCATTTCAGCTTTTTTCCGTTCAGAATCAGGCAAAGCTAAATATTCAGGATCATTATAAAAATCTTCAATCATATGCCCGTGGTGGCGAACGGCCAAAACGACCTTTTTATCATTGTAAGCAGGAAGCTGCGCCAAAATTAAACCGCCAAGGGTCCCATGGTCATATTTTTTGCCCCAAGCCTGCATTGCTTTATCTTGGTAGGCCTGTACAGTTTCTTCAAAGCGTCCGATATCATGCAACAATAGAGCCTGTTCACATTGTTTTTTTAATACCGGTTGAGTGTCAAGCTCAGGAATATTTGCTTTCATAATTGCCTGACCATTTTGCAACACCCGCCAAGAATGGGCAAATTTACGTTTCAAAACACAGACACAAAGCGCATCTCCTTTAACAACAGCTAAAGAAGATTGAAAAGCTTTTTTCAATAAAACAATATCTTCATGCAGCATTTTATTTCTCTTTCAGGCTATCTGCACTCCATAAAATAAGTTTTTCGTATAAACTGTTAATTTCCGTTGCTTCATATTGCATAAAGCTTTTACGGTTTATGCAATATTCTAAAATTTCCCTGTCTTTGCCATCCAGAAGCAAAAGTAGTTCTTTTTGCGTCGGAATATACTGCCCGCTTTGTTGATAATATTTTGCCTGAAGCACAAAAAATGCCATTTTATAAAGGACAGTTAAAGAAGACTTGAGATCTTTATCATACAAAAAGCTATGACAGGCAGCATGGTAAATATTTCCGGAACCGATTTTAACGGCCATGGCAACATCTTCTTTTGACAAAGGCGTAAACAAATTCTGCAAATTTCCGAAAATAGACTTTGTCTCAAAAACGAGCTGAAACATATCCGCCTTTGGCCAAGCTTCCAACTCTTCACGGCCGGCAATAAATCCGCAGGCTTTTTCAGAATAAGGCATTGAAGCAACAATCGCCTGATACTCTTTTAAGTCATTAAGCGTTACTTTATCCAGAATCACAACCATATCAACATCACTGCTTTCTGTCGCTTCATGGCGGCAATAACTGCCATGATAACCAATAAATAAAACCCTGTCAGCAAATGTTAATTGTATTTTTGAACTGATTCCCGACAACCAAGCTGTAATTTCAAATGCCATAATATAAATCCTTATAACAAATATTTCCGTTTTATATATTTTTTTTCTTAAAATATTATTAGTTTTTCATAACGACACATACAATGTCAAGCAAGTTTGGATGGCGTGCGCAGGTGATAAGATTTTAGGGCGGACAAAGCGCTAAAAAGGCGGATAATAAGTTTTATCCTGCACAATGTCGAGCAAAGGCGGATAATAAGTTTTATCCTGCACAATGTCGAGCAAAGGCGGAGAATAAGGCGGATA
>JAAGKN010000676.1_pt1 | contig 104563 bp, 77 predicted proteins | sample 6206371 | NCBI WGS metagenome assembly JAAGKN01 (sample SAMN11533720, study PRJNA540317) | gut metagenome | isolation source: fecal pellets from male and female animal of same cohort | host: Peromyscus leucopus | place: USA:CA | collected 2017
ATGAATATGGCAAAAAGACCAATACCACAATATGACTTCAAGGCTTTTGGAGCAGCCCGCCGGGAAGAATACCCAGCGGCGGCAGCTTGACGCATTGCTGGACGATATGAGCGATACGGGAATACAGATAGTCACCGCCACGGCGCGGGAGATCGCAGAGATTGAAGAAAAATAATCTCTGTCCGGCTAAAAATGAATAGGGACTAAGAAACGTTGCAATTCTTTTCGGTTGCAGCGTTTTTCTTTTGCGTAAGTTTGGCAAATCCGGTGATTGCTCCATAGTAGGGCATAAGGAAAACTTTTTGGAGAATTTCTCTCAAAAATCCGCTAATTATGTTCTGTGCAGTGAGAAGATTTTCAAGAGGGTTTGGGATACTTCCCAACAAGCAAAATCTGTCCGCAAGCCGCAGGCGAAAACGGGCAGATTTACGGAAAAGGGTACTCTTTTCCTATGCTTGCTACGAAACTTATTTTTTCTTTTCGCAAAGCAAAACCGTACTTCATATCCTGTTTGAAAAAACATAACCGCTAATCTTGTTGCTGATTTTCTGATAAGTTTCAAGCTGGCTCTGTATGCCGTTTCCATTCGCTTCCGTTCCTATGACGGAAAGGATAGGAACGGAATAGGTAATTGATAGAATCAGTAATTTAATTTATCTTTACTTTGTATATCTTTATTTAATTGCGTTGGATTTTCCTACGTAGGTTTTTCCAACGTTGGATAATCCAATGTAGGTAAATCCAACATAGGCAGTCAAAAACGAAGAACCGCTGTATATCGCACCCAGAAAGATGTTTTTGTGCTGACACTTCTTTTGAGGGGATAGACTGTTACGCAATAGAAGCCTTTTTCCCATTGATTTAAGCGGCTCACAAGCACGAAAAGGGCAGAAGTGGGGGAATAATACTTTACCCTCTGAAAATGGCGTTCTATTGCGTAACATTGGGCATGAAAAACGGCGTTTCTGTTCTCCCTGTTGTGCAGGGCAAAGAAACGCCGTTATTGTAAAGGTTATCCGTGTACGCCCTGTCCGGGCGTTTGATTCTTATGGTTGTGCATATCAAGGCTCTTTCCCTCAAAAGTAGTAAATTGGTAGTAAATTCAGCTTGAAATCCTGCGTGTATGCCCGTAAATCAAGGCTTTTTTGAGATAATCAATAGTTTTATATAAAAATGCTTATAAAATGGGAAATATTCCAAGAAAGAATAAGAATGTATGCCTTTAAAATTGAAGAAATGGATATTTGTATAATTGTGATAAAATTATTTTTAATAAAGCAATGTTGCAGTTTTTGTAAAAAAATTCGCACATTTTGCCAGATTATCCGTTAAACATTATGTAGGAAACACTATAAGTTACAATATAAGGGGAGGAAATCTTGTATGTCAATCGATCTTGAAGAACAGTATGATTGTATTTACCGGTACTGCTATTACAGGCTTCGCCATACGCAGCTGGCAGAGGATATCACACAAGAAACCTTCCTGCGTTATTTTGAGAGCAGAGGTGTAGAAAATACCGGACGGCCGCTGGCGTTTTTATATACCATTGCAAGAAATCTTTGCATAGATGAATATCGGAAAAGGAAGCTTTTGGAGCTGCCGGAGCATCTGCCAGGGGAGGATATGGAAAATGAACTAGTGGATGCCGTTATGCTCAGACAGGCACTGCACGAACTTACCGAACAGGAGCGGGAGCTGGTGTTGCTCCGATATGTAAATGAGGTTCCGGTTGCAGATCTGGCAAAAATTTATGGAATTTCCCGTTTTGCCCTATACCGGGAGACAAAGAAGATATTAAAAAAATTGGAAAGGAGGATTTCGGATGGATCAGGAAATAAAGAAGCAGCTGAAAAAATTGTATGAGGCACCAAAACCTGCTGGAAAGAGAACCTTTTTCCGCAGAATGGAAATGCAGCCTTTAAATATAGGAAATATATTGTGGATGCAGTGTTCTTATATTACTAAATGGGAATGGATTTTGTCAGCTGTCCTGCTTGGAGGAACTGTGATGACGAGTATCTTTTTTGAAGCATATATGCTTAGTGTGGTGCTCATTATGGTGCCGTTTCTTGCAGTGGTCAGTGTGTCGGAAAGCATCCGTTCTATTACATGGGGAATGAATGAATTAGAAATGTCGGCAAGATTTTCGTTGAAAAGTATTGTTCTGGCAAGGATGGCTATTACAGGTATGGCAAATATCATTCTGGAACTGCTGGTTGCCCTGCTGGCAGGGGGGAACTTTTGGGAAACTGTTCTGTATCTGCTGAGTCCTTATCTGCTGACGGCTTATGGAAGCCTGATTCTGGTAAGAAATATTACCGGAGGAGAGTGTATTTACGCTTGTGCAGGTTTTGGTGTGTTTGTAGGAATGATGGCAGGATTCAGTACATTGCGATATGGGTGGATATATCAAACGCAGTATACCGGATTCTGGTTCATGGCAGCTTGTTTTCTCGCCTGTCTGACTTTTAGAGAGAGTAGACAAAACATCCGGAGATTGGAGTTAAATTATGATAATTTGTAAATATATATATGGAGGTTTGATATGGAATTAGTAGTTGACCGTTTAACAAAGCAGTATAAAAATAAGATTGCAGTAGACAGAATCTCTTTTCGGTTCAGAGAAGGAGTATATGGCTTGTTAGGAGCGAATGGTGCCGGAAAAACCACACTGATGCGGATGCTTTGCGGCATTTTAACACCAACAGGCGGGGAGGTTTCCTTTGACGGAGTTGATGTGGATACAGAGGAATACCGGGGGGTTCTGGGTTATCTGCCCCAGGATTTTGGTTATTATCCCAATTTTACCGGATGGGATTTTCTGTTATATATGGCCGCATTAAAGGGAATTGGGAAAAAACAGGCTGTAAGGAAGACGAAGGAGCTTTTGGAACTGGTGTCACTTACGGATGTGGCGAAGAAAAAAATTAAGACTTACTCTGGAGGAATGAAACAGAGACTTGGCATTGCACAGGCATTATTAAATGATCCCAGGATTTTAATTTTGGATGAGCCCACTGCGGGACTAGACCCAAAGGAAAGAGTAAGATTCCGGAATCTGATTGGTGAGCTTGGAAAGGACAGTATTGTTATTTTATCCACCCATATTGTATCGGATATAGAGCATATTGCGGATACTATTTTGATGATGAAGGAGGGGCAGCTGATTTTTAAGGGTGCAAGAGAGGAGATTACAGAGGACTTGGAAGCATTTTATCTGGAAAACTTTGAGGATGTGTAAGAGGAGGTTCACAATTACATAATATATATCATAAAAAGAGAGGAAGAAAAAAATGAGACAATTTGGTGCGTTGTTTTTTTATGAGATGAAGAAGATTATGAAGAGGAAAAATACGTGGATTACCCTTGGCATATTATTGGTAATTTATCTGGTTTTAACTGGAGGAAGGACGTTCGGTTCTACTTATGTGGAAGGGGAGTTTTTGGAAACCCATAAAGAAGGGTTTGCCATTGATAGAAAAAACGGAGAGAAACTATCTGGGCGGAAATTGGATGATACTTTGTTTGAAGAGATGAAGAAGGCTTATACAGGGATGGAAGACAGGGAGTTAAAGTATATGCTGACGGAGGAATATCAGTCTAAGGTAAGACCTTATAGTATTGTCTATGATATGGTCAGGTATTCCGATGTAAATCCCTTTACCGTGACGGAGAAGCAGTTTTATAATGCAAGGGAAGCTGCTGTGAAAAAAAGCTGGGAGCAATATGAATTGACAAAAAAAGAGAAAGCGTACTGGCAGGAGAAGGAGGATAAACTGGCAAAGCCATTTACCTATCAATATGCGGAGGGATATAGTGATTTGATCAGCATGAACGGAATTTACATGGTATGTCTGTGGGTTTCTTTTTTAATTGCCATCTGTATGAGCAGTGTATTTACCGAAGAGCATGGAAGGAAGACAGACCAGTTGATCCTGTGCAGCCGCTTAGGGAGAAAGGAAATTTATTTTGCTAAAATTCTGGCAGGCAGTTTGTTTTCCCTTCTGGTAACAGTCTTCTTTTTGGGGATAGAGCTGGCGGGTGTCTTTACTACATATGGCAGTGAAGGATTTTCTTCTATGCTGCAGTTGTTTTATAGTGTATATTCCTATCCTCTTACAGAGGGACAGGTGTTTTTCATCATGACGGGGATTCTTTTGCTTGCCACAATACTCACAGGTATTTTTACCATGGTGCTTTCCGAGATGACAAAAAGTAATATCGGTTCCATGGCAACCGTGGTGGTGCTCCTGTTTTTGGCAAGGCTGGTGCCGATCCCTTTTACATGGCGTTTTCTTTCACAGATTTGGAATTTCTTTCCAGTTAATATGTTAAAACTGGATGCAGGATTTACTGATGTGCGTCTGGTTTCCCTTTTCGGACTAAAGCTTACTTCATGGCAGTTTGTGCCAGTTTTATATGTATTTCTGGCAGTGGCTTTTGTGCTTATCGGGAAAAGAGTATATTGCAGATATCAGGTACAGGGAAGATAGGTTGAAAAGAAAAATTCAGATATGTTATGATACGGGAATAATATATCTGAATTTTTGGAGGTTAATTATTTACATTTGTTATCCGATAACTAATATAGAATAGATTTTGATGCAGGTTATTTTGACAGAATATCTGCATTTTATGCAGGTGTTAAGGATTACACATGTAAATATTTTCGGTGTGAGACTGGTCGCAGAGATAGTAGTGTCAGATGGATTATGAAAATCTACGAGACAGGAATTACCTGCATAAAAATCTGTTTACTCAAGGTATTATGTGCATGAGAATTGCTTTGCAAAGCAAAATTTACAGGTGGCTCAAGGAGGAGTAAAAATGGAGATTGGAAATGCGTATACAGGTTATTCTGCCAACAGTCATACTATGACGGAATCAAAATTGACGACTGTTAATGGTGGAGAAACAGAACGGGTGAAAGATGGAACAAATAAAGAGCTGATGCAGTATTTATCCCAAACTTATAGAACTGTAAGAATGGGGATGGTTAAGATTTCGGGAGGTTATCTCAGGGAATGTTTATCTGACGCAAATAAAAGGCAGGAGTTGTTTGACAGTTTGGAAAGTGCTGATGCCATGGCAAAGTATGCCGAAGAAAATGTGAAGGGTTATCAGGGAATGAAGATAACGATTGACAGGGAAGGGAAAATGGAGACAGAAACGCATGGTGGCTCCATAACATTTAATGAGGCAAAACGGGCAAGACAGCTGGCTGCGGCAAAAACGCCTGCTAACGTCCGCACAGTCTTAAATTTGTTGGCTAAAGATTTATCTGACTGTGAATATGGATTAAGAAACGGAATGTGTGACCAAAATGAGGTGGCTAAGGTAAAGACAATGATTGCAAAAGCAAAACAGAGAATGAGGGAAGTTTCTTCTTCGGATACCCACAGTGAAGAAGAGGGGATAGATACCTTTTCCATTAATATGCTTTTATGACAGATACCGTTAATTGATGCAAAAAAATAATATTTTTGATAAAAATGGTATTTTTGTGTCATTTACTATTTAGATATTGATAGAAAATCCGATATACTATATAATAAGAGCAGATTCTAGGGAAGGAATCTTGTTATTATGGACATTATGAGCTAGGCTTATAATATAATTAAATGTAAAGGATTACGAAAAAAATCAAGGAGGAATGAAAAATGGCAATGGAATTTGGAAGTGTTAATAATTATGCAGGCGGGTATAGTGCAGCAGCTCCTGTTGGCAATGAGGAAAAGGTGAGCACCAAGGCAGAAGCTGTGAAAGAAGAGGCAGCTGTTAGTGACAAAGCTTCGGAAGCAGCTGTTTATGAGAAAAATTCAAAGGACAGCAGCAAGGCAACATATTCTGTAAATAAGATGTCAAAGGAAGATCGTGCAGCACTGATCAAACAGTTAAAAGCAGATCAGGCATCCAGAGAACAGAATCTGGTTAACCTTGTGAGCAAAATGATGTCTCAGCAGACCAGTGCATATGGACATGCAAATAGTATCTGGAAGTTTATAGCCAGTGGGAATTATACAGTGGATGCAGAGACACAGGCTCAGGCCAAGGCAGATATTGCTGAAGATGGTTATTATGGAGTGAAGCAGACATCTCAGCGGTTATTTGATTTTGCAAGTGCATTAGCTGGGGATGATGTAGAGAAGATGAAGAAGATGCAGGCTGCTGTGGAAAAAGGATACAAATTGGCAGAGAAAGCCTGGGGTGGTGAACTGCCGGGGATTTCACAGGATACACTTGCTGCAACCAATAAGTTATTTGAAGATTACTATGCTTCAAAGAAGAGTGCAACAGAATAATAAGGGCAGAATATATATGAGAAGAAGGAGCTTTGGAAAGATCCAGAGCTCCCTTTTTTTCTGTATTTGTAAAAATTTGCTAGTGCTTTATGGCTTCTTATGATAGAATATAGTAGCTGTATAGTGATTATTATGAAGATGTTGAGGTTATTTTATGAATATTCAGACACAGTGTTGTGGAATGATTGTATTGCTTGTGTTATTTTTATTTTACAGGCAGCAGGAAAAGGTGAATCTGAATACGGAGAAGGCATATTTTCGTGCATTTTGTATAACAGTGATTTCTATCACAATGGATATTCTTTCTATTGTTGCGATTGCAAATATGGATAAGCTTTCCATTCATTTTGTGAATTTGATTTGTAAAACATATCTGGTTTCTATGATAGCTGTGGCTTTAAGCAGTTTGTTGTATATTTATGCAGACCTCTATTCCAAAGACGGAACTTATCAGATATTTATTAAAAAATATTTTGTTGCAGCAGTAACAGGTGCGATACTGATTTATGTACTCCCCATTAAAATACATTGTGAATTAGGGGGAAAGGATGTATATACATATGGTGCAAGTGCAATGGCAACCTATGCTTTTGCTTTTAGTTTTGTAGTGATAAACATATATTCCATGATTAAGCACAAAGAGAGGATTAATCCTACAAGACGAAAATCAGTATTCATCTGGATGACGGTCTGGATGTCAGCGGCAATCGTTCAATTTGTTGATAAAAGTGTCCTGATTATCGGATATGCTTTTGCAATAGGAATTATGGTATTATATCTAAAACTGGAAAATCCGGAACAGAATCTGGATAAAAGAACGGGGCTGTTTAATCAGAACGCTTTTACTGAGTATACGCAGCAGTTATTTGCCCAAAGACAACCATTTTCTATTTTTTGTTTATATTTTGAGAGACTGTTTCAGCAAAATACCCAGGATGGCAGTGGTGAACATTTAAGCCTGGAGGTCAGTCAGTATTTATTAAGTATTCCGGGAACCCGTGTTTTTAAAAATGCAGAAGATGAGATTGTATTATTGTTTGATGATTCGGATTACGGAAAAAAGACGGTAGAAAAACTGAAAGCCCGGTTTGATGAGGGATGGGGGAAAGATGCTTCCATTGTACTAAGACCTCATGGAATTTTTATTCCTAATGTATATGTAGTACTGGATATAAAAGATTTGTCTTATCTGCTGCGCTATGTCAGGGAGAATAGTAAAGAATATACAGAGCACTATTTTTTGACAGTTGAAGATTCTATGGTTATTGGCATGTACAGGGAGAAAGAGACAGAACGGATGATTTTGGATGCTATTGAAAGAGGTCGCATTGAGGTGTTTTATCAGCCGATTTTTTCAACAGAAGAGGAGAAGTTTACCTGTGCGGAAGCTTTAGTGCGAATGAGAGATGATGATGATGCTTTGATTCCGCCGGGTGAGTTTATTAGTGTGGCAGAAAAGAATGGGTTGATACTCAAGCTGGGTGAAATGGTATTTGAAAAAGTTTGTAAATTCCTAAAAGAAAATAATGTCGTAAAATATGGACTTCATTATATTGAGGTAAATTTATCGGTTGTACAGTGCGCATATGCAAATTTGGCAGATGATTATATCAGGATTATGGATAGATATGAAGTAAATCCGTTTAATATTAACCTTGAAATTACAGAGTCGGCATCTTTGACTGCCAAACATGTTCTGCTGGAAAATATGGAAAAGCTGATGGATTATGGTGTTCAGTTTTCTTTGGATGATTTTGGGACAGGACAGTCAAATCTCAATTATATTGTGGATATGCCGGTTGGCATTGTCAAATTTGACAAAGATATGACGAATGCATATTTTGAAAATGGTAAAGCTAAATATGTCATGGACGCGGCCATGCATATGATACATGGGATGGGATTGGATATTGTGTCTGAAGGAGTTGAGACAGAGGAACAGTTTCAAACAATGCAGGATTTGGGAATTAAATATATTCAGGGATATTATTTTTCAAGACCGTTACCGGAGACAGAATTTTTAGAATTTATAAATAAGTATGCAGATATATAAGCACGAAATAGTCGTTTTGTGCATTGTCTATGGATTTATAGTTCAGAGTGTCCGATATTATAGATAAGGTGTTAAATAAAAGGATAAAGATTTTAATACTGCAATTAGGAGGACAGAATATGCGTATTACAACACAAATTTTAACAAACACATCAAGAGAAGCAGGAATTCCTTTAGTACAGGGAGGTCTGCTGGATGCTCTGAATAAGCAGGATACTTCTGTTGACTTGTTGGAAGAGTTAAATAAAAGCCAGGATGCCAAGAGTGCTTCTGCTTTACAAAAAGTTTTTCGGGAGTTATGGAATACGTCAGATGATTTGAGAAAGCGTGCTTCAGAGTTGCTGGAGACCGGTGAAAATTCTCTCTTTGGAAAAACAGAGGAGACAAAAGATACTGAGAAGATTCTTTCAGGTGTAAAAGATATGATAGGTTCCTATAATAAAACACTGGAATTGTTAAAAGGAGCAGACGGTTCCCTGAATAGTTTTTATTATAAGGAATTAAAGAGTGCGGCAGCAGCGAATGAGGAACAGTTAAAGTCCGTTGGTGTTACCCTCAATAAGGATGGTTCTTTGTCAATAGATGAAAAGATATTAGGCAATGCAGATTATGACACATTGAAAAAGGTATTCGGAAGTGAATCCAAATTTGTTCAGCGAACAGAATATATCAGTGATAAGGTATCTCAAAATGCAAAAGCAAATGCAGAAAGTATATCTAATCAGTATAATGCAAAAGGTATTTCCTACAGTGATTATTCAGGAGAGAATAAATACAATTTTTTTGGATAAGAGAAGCTTTTGTTAAGAATTATGTAAAATAAATATAATTTTCGGATTTTGAATAAGGGTGTTGTGTAGTTACACTACCATAGACACGTTCCGGCTGATAGTATATGTATTATCAGCCGGAATTATTTTATTTTACAAATTGTTCTATAAATTGCTCGAAAGGACACGGTCGCCCAAAAAAGAATCCCTGACTGTAGTCAGGTGATAATTCCTGTATCCGGTTTCGTTCATCTTCAGTTTCAATTCCCTCGATACAGATTTTTAAATCGAGATTATGTACCAGGCCGCTCATGAGATTGAGGAGATTATATTCATATTCATTTTCCAGTGCCTTTGCGGTAAAAGAACGGTCTATTTTAATGATATCGGGCTGAAGGTCATATAAATACTGGAAATTGGAATAACCCGTTCCAAAATCGTCTAATGCAAGGCGGATACCATTTGCCTTTAATTTGTCCCATATTTTTGAAAAATGAGTATCCGTTTCTATTGCACCGCTTTCTGTTAGTTCAATAACAACTTGAGAGGGAGGGATATCATATTCTTCTATCGCAGATACAATTTCATTAATGATATTACTCTTCATGATCTGGATATAAGACACATTAACGGTAATCTGAAAATTGGGAATCCACTGCCGCACTTTTTGGCAGGCCTGCAATGCCTGATGTAAAATCCAGCGTCCCAGAGGGATGATTAAACCGGTTTCTTCCAAAACAGGAATAAATTCAACAGGGGATATCATGCCGAATTCCTCGGAGCGGAATCGCATAAGGGTTTCTGCGCCATACAGGGTATGTGTATCTGTATGAAAAAGCGGCTGGAAGTAAGCTTCAAATCCCTTGAAGTCATTGCATACAGCCTGCCTTAAGACTTGCTTTAATTTTCTGCGTTTTATAAAATTATCATAATCAGCCTGAATAAAGGAGTAGCATTGATTTTTCCCCCGCCGTTTGGCTTCATTTAATGCAAATTCAGATAATTTCATAATGTCGGAGAAAGAGAATTCCTCTATGCTCCTGCTTTCTAATATACCGCCTGAAATGGTAAAAACAGCTTCGTATTGATTTTCTTCCACAAAAGAATCGATTGTCTGGCGAATCTGTCGGTATAAGCTGACAGCACTTTCTAATCCTTCTCCTGAAAAATCAAGGATCATAAATTCATCCGCTACAATTCGATAAAGTTTCTGGTTGGGAAGAATGCAGGAAGTAATACATTCGGCAATCCTGCGTAAAAGCTTGTCCCCATATTCTACGCCGAGTTTTTCATTGATACCTTTAAAATCGTCAATACCCAGGCGGAGCAGATATCCGCTGGGGAATAATGGGTAAAATTCCTGTAAATAACCCTGTAAGCTGGACTCTCCCAGTAAACCGCTGATATTATCTGCTTTTTGTTTTGTTCCAATCTCGTTGATACAGCCAATCATATAGGCAGGATCATCATTTTCTTTCACAATATAGCTGCGGCAGTTGATCCAGACAGGATCTCCATCTAAATCAATCCAGCGGTACTGTGTATTTTGAAAATTTTTCTGACCGGAAAGCAAATCCTGAAATTCTTTTTGAAAAATATCCAGATCGGAAGGATATACAAAGAGCTTATGTGCATCAATAACTTCATGAAAGACGTTATCAGGTATTTTGAAACGCTGCAAAGCACTTGGAGAGATGTAGTAGTAATCGTTTTTGATATCGTATGCATATGGATAATTGTCTATACAAGTATGTAATAAATCGATTGTCTTACAAAGCTGTTGAAATGTTATAGGTTTTGAATCGTAAATCATGTTAATTATCCTTTCAAAGAGTATCTTTTGTCTGTTTGTGTTTGAACTATTAATTTATTATAGGGGATATTTTCGGATTTTGCAATCATTTCCAGATATTAAAAAATTTCAGATAAAAGGTGGCTGCCGGGGGTGTTTACCACCACCCGAACAGTCCGCCGATATAATAGAGAATGCCAAGTAACCAGCTTGTAAAAATGCCGTAGAGAATGACAGGTCCGGCAATCGTAAATATTTTTACTCCAATACCGAATACCTGACCTTCTTTTTGGTATTCTATGGCTGGGGCTGCTACAGAATTTGCAAAGCCGGTAATAGGAACTAAAGCTCCCGCACCGCCTAAGCGGGCAATATGGCCATATGCATTGAGGCTGGTCAGAATAACGCTGAGTAATACAAGAATCATAGATTCATAACTGGCAGCATCATCTTCCGGCATCCCTAGTGAACTTTTAAAGAATGCAAAAATGAGTTCGCCGATTACACAGATTAAACCACCAATCCAAAAAGCATGAAAGCAATTTTTCCATACATTGAAGGTAGGCGTGATTTGTTCAACATATTCGTTATATTCTTCATTACTGATTTTTTGTTTCAAGATAATCCCTCCTTGTATCATAGCTGTAAGTATTTAGATTTGTTGATAGTATGCCGTGAGTAAAAATTCTTTATGCATCCAAGATAAAAAATTGTATCAGAGTAAAAATCCCCTTTCCGAAAGCAAGGAAGAAGATGATCAGACAGAGTTTGGTCTGGACATGCGCGACTCTTGCAAAAATCGGAAAAACATTTAAGACCTCTGATAATCCGCCTATCAGGAAACCGATATAAATTCCTCCAAATAGACCAATCGAAATTAAGATGAAACTGCCGATTAGTGCAGGTGGTAATGCTTTGACGGAAATATCGGCAGAATCATAGGATACAAAAAATTGAAGCAGTGTAGCTGTAAGGATTCCTAGAATCAGGCAGTTTTCATAGAGGATACACTGTCCGGCAGTTTTGGTTTTTGCTGCAACTTTGGGAAAGATTCCCAACATGGCAATAAATGCGACATATGCCGCAGCAGTTACAAAACCTGCAGCAAGACCTGTTATGACTAAAAGAATGTAATTTATGGAATGCATATGATATCTCCTTTATCTGCAACTGGACATTTTCACTGTTTAACATCAAGACTTTCCCCACGGCGGCTGACATCTTTGATTACTGTTGTACTGATATCCTTTTCATAAAGCCTCATTTGAATTTCCAAAGGTGTAGGGTCCGATGTGATTTTTTTATTACCCAGATGGTTGAAAAACAAGATCATACCAGCAGTTAGACCAATGGAATATGCAATAGTGAGATACAGTATTCCGGTCTTGGGATTTCCGAGGAAGAGCATGGAAAGATAGGTGAATAACTCTTTTGCACCGACATCTGTATTATAAGCCATGATTGCATAACCTCCACCAAAGAAAGCGACCATGCAGATAAAGACAGTAAATACGGCTTCTTTTAATTTTTCGTACTTTGACTGTGGCTGGTAGGAGAGTATAAAATCACCCTCTCCGAGATTATTAATTTCCATATCAGGATATTTTTCGTTAATAAATTCGATTACCTTTAAGATAGAAACGATGATCTGCCCCTTCTGGTCCTTTTCAAATGTATAAAACGGAAGGGAAAGCAATTCTTCTTTTTGCTGTTCATTAGAGATATAGATGGTTAAAAAATCTCTTAGATGCACATTATAATTCTGTACTTCAATACATTGAGGTGCTTTGATATAAACGGTTTGTTCCATAATTGTATACTCCTGAATTGTTTTACTTAGTATGTGAACTTTGCACTATTTTATACAAAAGATTGAGGTAAACGGCTTTTTGTGATAAGATAATATACTAAGATTAAATAAATACAGGCAGCAGGACTTAGCCTGGGATTTTTGGACAAAGGGAGAAAGAATGGATTGGAGAAGACTTATTAAACTGCTTAAGAATCATATGGTATATTTGCAGACACATAATTTTCCAGATCCGGATGCATTAGCAGCAGCATTTGGAATGCAGGTGTTTTTAAAAGCAAATGGAGTTGACACGACTATATGTTATGCAGGAAAAATTGAAAAGAACAGTACAAGGCGCATGATAGAGGAATTTGGGATTCAGGCAGTTCATATTGATGAAATTCCTCATATGGCAGAAAAGGATTATATTGTGACAATAGATGCCCAGAAATATAATTCTAATATAACAGATTTTCCGGGAGACGAAGTGGCATGTATTGATCATCATCCCACTATGACTCCTTGTGCATATGAGTACAGTGATATCCGTATCTGTGGTGCATGCTCTTCCATCGTTACCAGTTATTTTATTGAAAGTGATACTACAATGGATACCAATACGGCTACGGCTCTTTTGTATGGAATCAAAATGGATACGGATTCCTTTAACAGAGGGGTGACAGATTTCGATATTGCCATGTTTTCCTATCTTCATAAGCTGGCAGATAATCAAAAGATTATCACTATGTATAATAATAATATGGAGATTGAAGATTTATATGCGTATGGTGAAGCTATCAGAAATATCAAGATTTATGAAAATGTAGGGTTTGCCAAGATTTCTTTTGACTGCCCCGACGGTTTGGTAGCCATGATTTCAGATTTTATTCTTGGACTGGATATTGTGGAATTGTCAGTAGTGTATGCTGGTCGAAATGGAGGATATAAATTTTCTGTCCGAAATGAAACGGCAGTTTATCATGCAGGAACCATTACCCAGAAAGCGTTAACGGATATCGGAGGCGGGGGAGGTCACTTTTCTATGGCCGGCGGCGTGATAACAAAAGAAGGAATAAAGATATTAGGATCGGATCCGGATTTTGAAATCAGGAAAAGATTTATGGATGTCATCAAGCAGGAACAGTATCTGATAAAGGAGTAATAAACAATGGAAAAGCAAAGGATTGTCGTAAAGGTGGGAACTTCGACTTTGACAGGAGAAAATGGTGCATTGAATTTCCGCACGATTGATAAACTGGCACAGGTGTTATCCACATTACATAATGACGGAAATCAGGTTGTATTGGTTTCTTCCGGAGCAATTGCAGTAGGAGTAAATAAAATGCGGCTTCCCATGAAGCCGCAGAATGTCTGTATGAAGCAGGCGGCAGCCGCAGTGGGACAGTGTGAATTAATGCATATTTATGATAAATGCTTTGGGGAATATGGCAATATTGTAGGACAGATTTTACTTACAGCCGAAGATATTGCAGTAAAAGGCAAACGCCGTAACTTGAAGAATACTTTTGAGGCATTGTTGGAAAACGGCATGATACCAGTGGTTAATGAAAATGATTCCGTCAGTCATGCGGAAATTGAATCGGATAAAAAGATATTTGGTGATAATGATATGCTTTCGGCAATTGTAGCGAATCTTTGTGAAGCCGATCGTTTAATCATTTTATCAGACATTGAGGGCCTTTATGATGGTAATCCCAAAGAGGAAGAAAATGTCAGGCTTATTCATAAAGTGGAAGTGATTAACGACGAGATTAAGGCATTGGGGGCAGGTTCCGGCTCCAACCGCGGAACGGGCGGTATGGTGACTAAATTAGAGGCAGCAGAATATGCAACAGTTCATGGAATGGATATGCATATCGCACATGGCAATGATCCGGAAAATATATACCGGATTATTGAGGGGAAGGCTGTCGGAACCCATTTTATAAAAAGATATTGATAAAGAGGAAATTGTGATGAAGTATAGAACAACATCATATTACAATGAATTTCATTGCATTGGAGGAATCTGTGAAGATTCCTGTTGTGAGAATTGGGAGATTGATTTAGATGAAGCAACTCTGAAGCGATATATGAAGCATACCGGTGATTTTGGAAAGCGGTTAAAAAACAGTACTAAGGTAAAAGAAAAACAGTTTATTTTAAACGGAACGAGATGTCCGTTTTTGAATAAGGATAATTTATGTGACATTTTTATTGAAATGGGAGAAGAATGTCTTTGTGAAACCTGTACAAATTTTCCGAGGCATGTTGAGGAGTTTGAAGATTTAAAAGAGGTTAATCTTACCATGTCTTGTCCTGAAGCAAGCCGCATCATGCTTGCAAAGAAAGATAAAATGACTTTTGAATGCAGAGAAGGAACAGATGAGGAATATGGACTAAAGCATCTGGAACCAGTGAGGTCTTTTGCATTCTGGAAGAAAGGGCATATCAATAAATTAGACAAACCTCTGTTTGAGATTTTGTTTGAAACACGTAAACTGATATTTTCTATTTTACAAAACAGGGAAGAACTTATTGAAAGGCGTGCGGCAACAGTATTATTGCTTGCTTATGAAATTCAGGATTTTATTGATAAAAAAGAATATGACAAAATTATACAGAAGATGGAAAACTATAAAAAACCGGAAAAAAAGGTTCTGTTAGAAAAATATTTTAAAAAGCATGAAAAAAGGGTAACGGAGAAGGAAGCATGGATGAAACAGATTCTCAATATGTATGAAGGGTTGGAAACCATCAAGGAGGACTGGAGTACATTGCTTTTTGAATGTATGAAAGTTATGCATGGCAAGGATGAGTTAAAAGGTATTCTTGTATCTTCCGGGCTGATTGAGGAAGATGAGGCGGGAGAGGAGAGCAGCAGCTTTTTAAGAAATTATGCAGTTTCCTATCAGGAATTTTTTCACTATTATCAGGAAAAAGAATACGAATATGAGCATATTCTGGTTTACTATATATTCAACTATTTTCTTGGCGCATCTTATGATCATGATGTGTATACAAAAGTTAAGTTTGCCATTGTGTCTTATCTGGTGATATTAGAAATGGATATAGCAGTATGGCTGAAACAGCAGAAGGAATTTTTATATGAAGATCAGGTAAGGGTTGCACATGCATATTCAAAAGAAATCGAGCATTCTTATAATAATTATGAGTCTTTGCAGCTGATTCTTTCGGCACATCCAATTCTGGATGCACAGCATATACTGATTGGTCTGCTATCCTGATAAAAGGGTGGAGGTGTATATATTGAAGATAACGTATAAGACACTGATTAGCTGTCATAGAATATAAAAAGAGGAATATTATGAAAAAAGACGGAAAAAGAAGACGGTTGGAAATGGCATTGTTTTTAAGACGTGCAAAACGTGTTATTTATGATAGAAAGGGTGTATTTGCCATCTATCTGCTGCTACGTATTTCGGTAATAGCAGTTATGATTGCACAATTTTTTAATCATAACTATGAAAATGTATTTCTCTGCCTGTTAACTCTGGTATTATTTATGATGCCTACATTTATTGAACGAAAACTTCATATCCGCTTTCCTGATACGATGGAGGTTATGATACTGCTTTTTATCTATGCAGCTGAAATACTTGGGGAAATCCATTCCCTGTATACTAGAGTACCGGTATGGGATACGATACTGCATACATTAAATGGATTTTTAGTGGCGGCTATAGGATTTTGTCTGGTAGATTTACTGAATAGGAATGATAATTTTAAATTAAAACTTTCTCCTGTATATCTTGCAATTGTGGCATTTTGTTTTTCTATGACAATAGGTGTACTATGGGAGTTTTTTGAGTTTAGTATGGATTATTGCTTTAAAATGGATATGCAAAAGGATACTGTTGTAACAAGAATATCATCTGTAGCACTGGATCCTGATGGATTGAATAATCCTGTAGTGATTGACGATATTAATTCCGTTTTGGTAAACGGAAGGGAACTTCCGGTAGAGGGGTATCTGGATATTGGTTTATATGATACGATGGCAGATTTGTTTGTTAATTTTATCGGAGCAGTTGTATTTTCCATAATCGGTTATTTTTATGTAAAAAGTAAAGGAAAGAGCAAAAAAGGTAAAATTGCGGAACAATTTATTCCCGAAGTTTTTTGAGGGTTTTCTATAGCTAATGTAGATATCAGATAAATATAAAAGTTTGCGATATGATAAAAAGGAGGTCGGAAAAGTGAGAGTAGCATTATTTGTCAGTGAGTTTGAAGATCCCTTTACAGATGCTTTATGCAAGGGTGCAGTTAAGGCAGTAAAGGAAATGGGATATGATTTATATATTTTTCCAGTGAAATTTTTAGACTCAAAAGAGAGTCCTACTATTGACAGCTATACGTATCATAATAACTGCCTGCTTAATTTTATTGTGGATAAAAATATTGATATTGCTATTGTAAATACGGGTAATATTGCTGCGGATTTGAATGCAAAAGATAAAAAGAAGTTTTTGCAGAAAATTCCTGTACCGATTATATTGATATCAGACACCTTACAAGGATATTCCTGTGTAAATTTTAACAACCGTCCGGGAATGGCAGAAGGAATTGAACATTTGATTAAACATCATAACAGACGGAAATTTGGTTATGTCAGCGGTCCGAAGAACAATACGGATGCAATGGAACGATATGAGATATTTAAGCATAGTATGGAAATTAATCATATACCGCCGGAGCAGTATGAGGTCGCAGAAGGAAATTTTGCATATAGCTGTACAGAGGTAATTGAAGAGTTATTGGATCGATATCCAGATATGGATGCATTGGTATGTGCAAATGATATGATGTGTTATGGAGCTTATCAGGTATTGGAAGCAAGAAATATTAAGATAGGGGAAGACATAGCAGTTCTCGGATTTGATGATGCACCATATTCAGCAGATATTAGTCCGGGGCTTTCTACTGTAAAAGCGGACCCTGCACTTCTGGGATACGAAGCAATCAAATTATGTGAAAAAACTCTTAAAGGTGAGATATTGGAAAGTCTGGTAGGGACGGTTTTTGTTGTAAGGGAATCCTGTGGATGTCCTAAGAGCGATGTTGAAGCGGATAAGAAAAATCTGTTAAGCGTAAAAGGTCATTTGGATGCACTTAATCATACGCTTGTGGCAATATCCAAAAATATATTGGATTATGAGGAAAAGAATAACAAAATTTATTCTATGATATTGAACAGCCTGTGTAATATCAATGTTCACAGTGTGTATTTATATACCTTTGAAAAGGAGATTGAATACAGGCGGGGGGAAGAATGGGACAGACCGGAATATGTAAAATTACGAGCATATTACAAAGAACCACATAAGAGAAAAATTAATATTTTTTACCAGCCTATGCCAATTTATTATTATCCTGTGGATTCACAGGATATAAAGGAAATTGACGGTTCCGGACAGATGATACCGTTTGGCAGGATATTTTCCAATGCATATAGAAATTGTTCAGGCTCAGCAATCAGCGTTGTTACCTTACTTTATGCAGGTGAAGTCCAATACGGTTTTTTGGTGTGGGAGATAGATGAAGATTATTTCAGTTATATTGGACAGCTGACTTATCAGGTTGCAAATGCTTTAAAGACTAACAGGCTTCTGTCTAAGAAGAACCAGATGGCTATGGCTCTGGAGGAAAGTTTACAACAGGTTCGGGAGAAGAACTCCATTTTAGAGGAAATTTCCAAGGTAGATGAACTAACCCAGATTTATAATCGCCGAGGTTTTCTGGATAATATGAAGAGAAATGTGATTGCAAAAGAAAATATAGGGCGGCCGGCAATGGCAATTTATGCGGATATGAATAATCTGAAGCTTGTGAATGATCAGTTTGGACATGAAGAAGGAGATTATTCTTTACGTGCTATCGGAATAATTTTACATGATGCCATACACAGTATAGATGGAAAAGGTGATGTCGGCAGGGTTGGCGGAGATGAGTTTTGTGCATATCTTATTACGGATGTTAAGAATTGTGAGGAGCAAATCAGACACCAGATTGATAAGATAACAGAAGAACTGAATGGTGATAATAACAAACCGTATTATGTGAGCATGAGTGTAGGCATAAAGCATTTCATCTGTTCGGAAGATATAAACGTATCTTTGGAATTGGAACAGGCTGATGCCCAGATGTATATATACAAACAGAAAAAAAGAAAAAGTATCTTAAAGCAGGTAAAAGCAGAGGAATGAGATTTTTTCTGATAAAACAGGTTTTGATTTTGCAGACAGGTCTGCTGACCGTCGAAAAAGCGTTGACAAGCGAAAAACACTAGGCTATAATAGCCACAAATGGCGATGACGAAGAGAAGTAGCGTAGATTATCGCTTCCAGTGAGTGGGAGATAGTGGAAACCCCATAGAGTGAATCTTCGTGAATAACACTTTACCAGCTGCAATCTGAACGGTTCAAATGTTGTTGTATCAATATTGGTTATATGATAAGCAATATGGAAACTAGTAGGTGCGCCGTAAGCTGTGCGTAAAACGGCAGGTTTTTGATAGAGATTCTATGTTGAAACCGGTGAGAGACTGCTACAGGGCAGTAATTCAGGTGGTACCGCGGATATATGAAAGTCCGTCCTGAACGAAAATTCGTTTAGGGCGGACTTTCTTCGTGCAGTGAAGGAAATGATAAAGTGAAAGTATGACGGATACCTGTATAATCAGTGGTTGGAACAGGTCAAACAAAAAGGCATACGGAGCAGATGAAGCGGGACTGTATGACAGTATAATTATAGTAAAAAATATAAGAGAATAGAAAAAGGAGAGCAGCATGAACACAAATAACATTTATCGTAATCGTACTCTTGACCGGATTGGTGAAGGAGATGTAGGAGCAACTTTAAAGATTGCAGGCTGGATTGAAAATATCCGTGACCATGGTGGAGTATCATTTGTGGATTTAAGGGATATGTATGGAATTATGCAGGTGGTTATGCGGGATACCTCGTTGCTGGAGGGACTGAATAAAGAAGACTGTATTTCTATTGAGGGTGTGATTGAACATCGTGATGAAGAGACCTATAATCCAAAGATTCCAACAGGAACGATTGAGTTAGAGGCTCACAGTGTGGAGATATTGGGCAAGGTTTACCGTCAGCTTCCGTTTGAAATTATGACTTCGAAAGAGACAAGAGAAGATGTGCGGCTGAAATACCGATATCTGGATATGCGGAATGCAAAGGTAAGGGATAATATGATTTTCCGTTCCAAGGTAATCAGCTTTCTCAGACAGAAAATGACTGATCTGGGATTTTTGGAGATGCAGACACCGATTCTTTGTGCTTCTTCCCCAGAAGGTGCTAGAGATTATATTGTACCATCCCGCAAATTTAAGGGGAAATTTTATGCACTTCCACAGGCACCACAGCAGTATAAGCAGCTGTTAATGGTGTCAGGGATTGATAAATATTTCCAGATTGCTCCATGCTTTAGGGATGAGGATGCAAGAGCAGACCGTTGTCCTGGAGAATTTTACCAGTTAGATTTTGAGATGAGCATTTGCAACCCAGGAGGATGTATTTAAGGTGGGAGAAGAGGTTCTCTTTGAGACCTTTACAAAGTTTGCACCAGAAGGGGCACAGATTACCCAGACTCCATTTCCGGTTATCAGCTACAAGCAGGCTATGCTGGAATTTGGTACGGATAAGCCGGATTTGAGGAATCCCCTTCGTATTATTGATGTGACGGATTTCTTTTCAAGATGCACGTTTAAGCCGTTCCATGATAAGACAGTGCGTGCCATTAATGTACATGCAAAGCTTTCAAAGGGACAGCATGAGAAGCTGTTAAAGTATGCACAGTCCATTGGCATGGGTGGTCTGGGATATCTGGAAGTATTGGAGGATATGAGTTATAAGGGACCGATTGATAAATTTATTCCAGAGGATATGAAGACGGAGATTCGTGATCTGGCAGGATTGCAGGCGGGAGATACCATTTTCTTTATTGCAGATATTGAAAAGCTGGCAGCGGATTATGCAGGGCAGCTTCGTACTGAGATTGCGAACCGATTGGATTTACTGGAAAAGAATGCATATCGCTTCTGCTATATCAATGATTTTCCGATGTATGAGTATGACACAGAGAGCAAGAAGATTATCTTTACCCATAATCCGTTTTCTATGCCCCAGGGTGGTTTAGAGGCATTAAATGAGAAAGATCCGACAGAGATTCTTGCTTATCAGTATGATATTGTATGTAATGGTGTAGAATTGTCTTCTGGTGCAGTCCGTAACCATAATCTGGATATTATGGTAAAAGCATTTGAGATTGCCGGATATACGGAAGAGGATTTGAAAGAGAAATTTGGAGCACTCTACAATGCGTTCCAGTTTGGAGCACCGCCTCATGCAGGTATGGCTCCGGGTGTTGACCGTATGATTATGCTGCTTAGAAATGAGGAAAATATCCGTGAGGTTATTCCGTTCCCGATGAATGGAAATGCACAGGATTTGATGTGCGGGGCACCGGGAGAGGTGACAGAGCAGCAGCTTAGAGAGGTGCATATCAAGGTGAGACAGTAATAGGGATATGAGATGAATAATAGGTTAAGCTGAAATAATAGAAAAAGAAGTATTGCAGGAAAAAGCAGTATTTCTTTTTTTATTATTCAGAAAGATGACTGGTATTTCTGTTTTGAATTTCCTGAAGCAAATGATTCATTTTTTTAATTTGTCTAAAATATTCGATGTAATATACTGCAGCACCGATTCCATATGGAATGGATACAGATAAAAACATATCCAGATAGCCGTCAGGACTGATAGAACCAAACAGGCTGATAAGTAACAGTCCGCCCTCCACAAATACAATCAAAAGAAGATACTGCCCGATTATCACAAATAAAAGAGGGATATTCTGCAGGAAGGAATGTAATGACAGCAGGAATACTGCGGCAAAGGATACTACGAACATAAACAGCAGATTTTGTGTATAGTAGGTATCAGTATGTCCCATGGCTGCTTCAAGAATAAGCTTGGTCAGTACTAAAATCGTATATATAACACATAGTGTCGGTAGAAAATTTTTTCTGGTAATCATGATAAACTCCCCTTGTTCAATTGTTTTAAATATTTGTAGAAGGCATTGCGATAACTGCGATTTACGGTTAGTATTTCCCCATTTTTTAAGATAACATTGACCCGCATGTTTGCTTCGGCTTTGAGTTCCCGGATATGGAAAATATTCACTACCATTGACTTGCTGATACGGATAAATCCATGGTCTTCAAATTGGTCTAAAAATCCCTGCAGGCTCGTATCGGTCTGCCATTCAGAATCTTTCAGATAGAGAAAGCATTTCCGGTCTACCATTTCCAGATACAGGATTTCTCCGGGAAGGATCATTCTTTCTTTTTCACTAATCCGGTCTTTACCGGTAATTGTTCTTTGGAAGGAGAGCAGAAAGGCTTTTGCTATTTCTGTTTCTTTATCCGTTTTATCATAATATAGGCTGATATAGTTTTCGTTAAGCCCATCCTTTTTGTAAATGTTTACCTTCACAGTGATTAACCTCCAAATGCAAAGCATATGGTTATTATAAGATAAAAGCCAGTGCTAATACAAGATATGTTTTTTTCAAATCTCTGTTTAGGAACAGATAGGCTGTTCCGAATAAGAACCCTACCACAATACCTTCAAGTCCGAATAAGAAGGAGTTTTTGGTGAACCAGTGTGCAAATCCCCAGGTGAGTCCCACGAGAATGCCGCCGAATGGTATATTTGTCTGTTTAAACCATTTTTCCATTGCAATCTGTCCGAATACTATGATTAGGGTAAACAGGATGGTTTCTACAAGATAGTAGATGTGCTGGAAGATGAATTCCAGGGGCAGCATTTTCTTAAATTCATGATATATTTTTAATTCTCCAATATCGGCGATATTCATTAGTGTTATAACCAGTATGAGAAGACAGCTGGTAAACCATTGCCATAATCTTGTTTTTTTACCTGGTGTATTTAGCGTGAAGCCTAATTCACGTTTTGCGTGGCGAAGAAGAAAGAATGCCACGATTCCCCAGGTAATGCAGGTTATGCTCCAGTGGAGAATGGCTTGCGTCGGGGTAAAATCGGCAATGCCATAACCATAGACTGCCGGCTCTATCAGATATGCATATAGCATTTCTAGTCCTAATCCTCCAAAGGCATAAAGGGCAAGAGAAAAGTATTCTGCCCCAAGATTTTTTTCTTTGTTGATGCATTGTTTTGATGATTTGTTCATATATTTTTTCTCCTTTTTTTGTTTTTTCAGGCATTTAAAAAATACAAGAGTTGTTTTCAAGTTTGTATTTTACAAGTGTCCGGTTTCTTTTTGTATCATATACAGTAAGGAGAAAAATGAAAAGTAAAATTGTTTAAGCTGCATTCTGGACTGTTCAAGCTGCATTTTTTAGTGGATTTATAAAATGGAAGGTGAAAAGGAAACATAGTTTAGGTGATTAAATTTACACAGATTTAACATAGATTTTACTGGGTGAGGATAGTAGAAAAAACGGAAATCTTTTACATTAAACAGGTAAAAAAGGGAAGTATATAGATGAGAACGTGTGCAGAGGAGATGCACAGGAAAGCGTAAGAGGTGTAAAGATGGATGTAGTGAACACATTATTTGGTTTATTTGGTGGTTTGGCGCTTTTTCTATTTGGAATGGAAATGATGAGTGACGGTCTGCAAAAGGCAGCAGGGGAACGTATGAAATATATTTTAGGTCTGCTGACGAAAAATCCGGTGATGGGAGTGTTGGCTGGAGCACTTACCACTGCGGTTTTGCAGAGCAGCAGTGCCACAACAGTTATGGTAATCGGTTTTGTCAGTGCGGGGCTTATGAACCTGCCACAGGCAATCTCTATTATTATGGGTGCCAATATTGGTACAACGATTACAGCACAGATTATCGCATTTAAAATTAGTGACTATATTTATCCAATTGTGTTTATTGGATTTCTAACGGCGTTTGTGGCAAAGAGGGAGGTTGTAAAATATATTGGTAATACTATTTTTGGTTTTGGTATATTGTTTATCGGAATAGAAATTATGGGAAATACTATGAAACCGCTGGCTTCCAGCCAGATATTTCTGGATTTGATTGGCAAGGTAGCGGATATACCGGTTTTAGGATTACTGCTGGGTGTAGTGATAACAGTAATTGTACAGAGTTCATCAGCGGTTATCGCAGTATTGCAGAATTTTGCATCGCAGGCAGGACCGGATGGAGTATCTTCTATATTAGGTCTTTCCGGTGCCATTCCAATCTTGCTAGGAAGTAATATCGGTACAACGATTACTGCACTGCTTGCTTGTATTGGACAGACCAAAGATGCAAAGCGTACAGCGGCAGCACATAGTGTATTTAATATAACAGGTTCCATTTTATTTATGTTTATCATTTCATGGTTTGCAAAGCTAGTTATCTGGATTTCACCGGCAGGAGCAGAAGTAGATGTAATTTCAAGGCAGATTGCAAATGCACATACAGTATTTAATGTTACCAATACCATAATCTGGATTCCGCTGATTTGGGTTATGGTAAGAATTGTTATGTGGATACTGCCGGATAAAAGAGAAGGAGAAGAAGCAAGGGCACAATTTTTGGATGTTAATGTGATGAATCAGCCGGTGGTCGCCCTGCATCTGGTATCAGAAGAGATTATCAATTATGCAAATCGGCTGGGAGAACTTTTAGCTGATACCAAAAGGGCGATGCTGGAAGGAGGTCAGGAAAATATCAATCAGGCCAGCCAAATGGTAAAAAGGGTAACTCACATACATGAAGATATTAATAATTATCTGATTGGATTATTTTCATCTGGAAATATGAATGAAGAACAGGCTGCACATACGACGGAGATTATGTATATTGTAGAGGATTTGGAACGAATTGGCAGATGTATCAAGGAGCTTTTAGAAAATGCGGAGGAAAAGGACAGGAAAGAATTTAAATTTTCTAAAAAAGCAATGACAGAAATTGAGGAAAGCTTTGAAATCATTACGGTTATGTATCTGGAATCCGTGGATTTGGTCAGGTGCGGGGATAAGGCGGCTGTACCAGATGTAGAAAAGCATTTAAAGAGAATTGCAAAGCTTGAAAAGAATGTACGTAAAAATCATAAAAAACGGATTAAAGAAGGGAAATGCAAGCCAGAATTTACCAATATTTTTGCAAATATATTCCATAGTATGGAAAAGATTGGGGAGAATTGCAGCAATATTACGGAATCGGTTGGAGAAGACATGTATCTGAAATATCTGCCGGAGGAGCATAGCAGGATTTCTGTTTCTTCTGGTGGGCAGTGAGACAGGCTCAGAATATGTATACTTATTTTGTGAATGCTGTAAGAACTGGCGCCCCGCCTTTGGAAATATCCTATTGTGTTTAGACGGGGCTTGTGTGATATGTGTTAACGCCCGTTTTCCAGCCGTATACATTCTCTTATGTAACAGCAGGTCATAATGAGCCAGAGAAACCCGATGATGATGGCACAAAGGATGCCGATGGATACAAACATACCGATTACGGTAGCTGCAGCAAGGCAGACCGAAAAAGTCTTATTCATAAACTGATGGGTTTTGTAACAGGCATTGTAAATGATATGGCGTTCCCCTTCATCACAGGTTGCAAACCAGATATCTTGAAAATGTTTGTCATAGATGCTTCCCCGCTTTTCAGGTGAATATTTTTTCACCAGCTGAATCACATGTTTTTGCTGTAATATTATGGCAGCCAGACTGGCACAATAAATAGCGACAGCTATAAAAATCATCAAGGCGTTGGTGTCGGATTTGTTCTGGAGGTTTTGCATCAGATGGTAGGTGATGACCGCAAAAATCATCTGGATACCAACAGATTCAATGCTGGCAACCAAAAGAACCTTATTCAGACAGGTATCAGCAATATTAATGTGATCATCGTTTTCTCCATCCCAGGAAGCAATTTGTGATTTGCTTTTTTTCAAGAGTTTTTCATTGATAATAGTACAGATTAGAGTAAAAACCAGCAAAAACCATGGAAGTAGATAGATTTGTACTACAGGGAAGTATATGTGGGTATATTTTGTAAATGCTGTCAAGAAAGTTTTTAGGTGTGTACTGCCAAAGGCAAATAAAAAGCCGGCAATTCCTCCGGCAGCTAAACAGATTGCCGAACGTACCATATATTTCTTCTTTGTTGCTTTTTCATATTGTGGACTATCAATCATATCTGATTGGTTATTTGTTTTTATATTAGTATCTTTATTTTCTGTTTTCATAATCGTCAATCTCCTTCTTCATAATAAAAAATATCTTCAACAGGAACATCAAATACTTTGGCAATTTTCAAGGCAAGAGTAATAGATGGGGAATAATCTCCGCGTTCAATCAGGCTGATGGTCTGTCTGGAGGTGCCCACCAAAGTCCCCATTTCCTGCTGATTGACAGATATTCGTGCCCGGTATTCCTTCAGTCGGTTGTAAAGCGGCATAAAATCAACTCCTTTGCCTGTAGTGTCTGTTTATCGATGCCAGTCGGTATATATTAACCAGATTTACATTTTGAAATGACATAAAATATTGGCATATTGACAACTTTATTTGTCATACAGATAATAACATTGACAATAAAAGTTGTCAAGCGGTTGTTTTTTGTCTGTCCTTCATGTATGATTAAAAAATAAAGAAGAAAAGAAGGAGTATGTATGCATTTATTTGAAAGGAAGAAAAATATGCCGGTTGTTCCGGAATCCTGCCGGGATTTTGCAATAGAGGTAGATAAGAGTATCTGTACAGGAGAAATGACGGTAGGCTTCAGGGATCCGGTATCGGGAAAATTGAAATTTGCAGAGCTGGCAAGAAACGAAGCGGATATTGAAGCTTTTAAGAAAAAATACGGAAGGTGAGAAGGGAATGGAAACGATATTATATGTGGTGGAACGTCTGGATGGGGATTATGCACATCTGCGGCAGGAGGAACATCCAGAACTTGACAGTAAGCTGGTGGCAAGGGCATTGCTTCCGGAGAACATTGAGGAGGGAAGCCGGATTATTTATGAATGGCTGCAATATCGTTTGGCATAATGGTATTGTCGAAAAGCAGTGCTGTTAATCTATACATATCTGACGATTATATAAGGGAATATAAAATTGATTATGAAAATGGAGAGAAAAAATGAGAGATACGGATTTAAAAGATTGTTTGAAAGGAATAGACCATAAAGGATATCCGGCATACAAGGACACGAAGGGAAAGTACCGGTTTACAGATTATATACTGTCCATTGACCATGTGCAGGGAGATCCGTTTGCGGCACCGTCAAAAGTCAGTGTTTTGATAGACGGGGAGAGAGCGGGATTTGATACCATGCTATATGATGAAAAGTATAAGAAAATTGCTTTGCAGGATCATCTGCTTAGAAGAATGGCGGCAAAAGTGCGGGAGTATTCTTTTAAGGCAAAAGGTTCAGGAAAGAGTGGCTTGATCAGCGTAAGCCAGCCGGGGCAGGAAGTTTTGAACCGGAGTGCCTGTGTGATCAATGCAGAAAATGGAGATATCACGCTCCGAATGGAAATTGGATTCCCGGCAAATGGAAGAACGATCAATGCAAGGGAGCTAGAGAAGATATTATTTGATTTTCTTCCGGTATGTGTGAAACAGACGTTATTTTCCCATGCGTATCGAAAAGAAGAGCTGATCCAGGTAGCAAATTTGGCAGAGGATCAGCACTATATCAGAGAGCAGCTTCAGGAACTTAACCTGGCAGCATTTGTGGCGGACGGTTCCATTCTTCCGAGAAAGTCAGGAATATCACAGATGCCGATGAAAGGGGCTGTTCCCTTTAAAACACCGAAGTCCATGGAGGTTGCATTAAATCTTCCCCACTACGGTACAATAAAAGGAATGGGAATCAGAAAGGGAATTACCCTGATTGTGGGAGGAGGCTACCATGGCAAATCTACACTGTTAAAAGCATTAGAATTAGGGGTCTATAATCATGTTGCGGGAGATGGAAGAGAGTATGTGATTACAGATGATACTGCCACGAAGCTTCGTGCAGAGGATGGAAGAAATATTCAGAAGGTAGATATCTCTATGTTTATCAGAAATCTGCCAAACGGAAAGGATACGGTGGCATTTTATTCGGAGGATGCCAGCGGGAGCACATCTCAGGCGGCAAATACCGTAGAAGCAATGGAGGCAGGAGCAGAAGTATTTTTGATTGATGAAGATACTAGTGCTACTAATTTTATGATTCGGGATGAATTAATGCAGAGGGTAGTGCAAAGAGATGTGGAACCGATTATACCATTTATTGACAGGGTACAGGAATTATATGAAAATTCGGGTATTTCTACAATTCTGGTTGCGGGCAGTTCAGGCTCTTATTTTCATAAAGCAGACTGTGTGTTACAGATGAATCATTATGTACCTGTGGAAATTACAGAGCTTGCCAAAAGAGAGGCAGAAAAATTCCCGATTGCAGAAGACTGTGCAGAAAAAGCGGATATACCGGTGACTGACCGTGTCGTTAAAAGGGATCAGGCATTTCTCAAAGAAAACCGTATTAAAACAAAGGTTATGGGAAAAGAAAGTATTTCTATCAATAAGGAAGTGGTGGATCTGCGTTATGTGGAGCAGCTTGTAGATACAGAGCAGCTGGCAGCACTGGTGCAGATTGTCAAATATATGAAACTGCATTGCTTTGACGGAACGAAATCTTTGGGACAGGCAGTGGAATGGATGGAAGATAAGATAAATAAGAATGAGTTTGCTGCGTTTTGTGATGGGGGGATTTCCGGCAATATGGTGATACCAAGAAAACAGGAAATTTATGCAGCTCTGAACAGGTGCAGGGGATTGTTAAAAATTGAATAATGATAATCCAGTCATTCATGGTATGGCATTAAGAAAAAATAAATGGTATAATAGCTTATAGTATGAACAGAGGAGGAAGGGAATATGTATGAATGTCCAAACTGTGGGGGGAATCTTCGTTTTGACATCTCTTCTCAGCAGCTGGCATGTGGGTATTGTAATGCAGAGTATGATCCATATGAGATTGCAAAGGATAAAGATGCTGAAGAGAGCACGAATTATGAAGTGACAGTATTTACTTGTCCGCAATGTGCCGGGGAGATATACAGTACGGATAATACAGCGGCTGGATTTTGCAGTTTCTGTGGAGCATCGACCATATTAGACAGCCGGCTGCGTAAAGAGAAGCGGCCGGATTATATTATACCGTTTCAGAAAACGAAAGAGGATTGTAAGACTGAATATATAAAAAGAGTGAAAAGGGCAGTTTTTGCACCTAAAGAATTGCGGCATCCGGAAAAAATTGACAGCTTTCGGGGGATTTACATGCCTTACTGGGTTTATTATTTTACCCAGAAAGGTTCCTTGCATTTAAAAGGAACGACGGAGCATAGAAGCGGTGATTATATTATCAAGGAGCATTATATTTTAACAGGGGATATCGACAATCATTATAAAGGGCTGTCTTACGATGCATCATCTTCTTTTGCAGATAACATCAGTGAACGGATTGCTCCTTTTGACGTAAAAAATATGAAATCCTTCACACCATCTATTTTAAGTGGATTTTATGCTGATATACCGGATGTAGATAAAGAAATCTATCAGCTGGATGCGGAGCAAGAGGCAAACGAACAGACAAAGCAATATTTAAAACATGCAAGAGGGATTAGTAAGTATAATATTGAAAGCAGTGACAATGCTTCAAAGGAGTATCATACCCGGTGTGAGGAAACGAATGTTGCTATGTTTCCAGTATGGTTTATGTCTTACAGGAATCGAGACCGTGTTGCTTATGCTACGGTAAACGGACAGACAGGAAAAGTCGTAGCAGACCTTCCAGTGGATATTAAGAAGTATATGCTGGGTTCTTTTATTCTTGCAGTTCCATTATTTATATTGCTTAATCTGTTTTTTACGATGGTGCCTGCGGTGGCGCTTGGCATAACATCAGTCATTGCTATGATTGTGACAATACTGTATCACTGGGAAGTGAAGAGGATTGCTCAAAAAGAAAGATATGAAGACGACAAGGGTGTACAGGATGCCATAAGAAAGAAGCGGCAGGCAGAAAGTGAGGCAGCAGCAGCCTTAGATGGGATGGCACCGTATGTGACAGTCAATAAGCACATACCACAAAAAAAGAAAAAGTTATCAATAGCAAAGTGTGTGATTGGCGGTATTCTTTTATGGAATATTATTTTATGTTTATGTGTTGGAATGCAGATTTCAGGGGGGTTTTTAGGAAGTGCATTGTTTATACTGATTGTATTGGTGGTAACTTTGATTTTTGGCATTAAAAGTCTGGTTAATGTAAAGAATATTACGGTCCAAAAAGGGATACCCGGGTCTGTATGGACGATAGCGGCCTTAATATTATCAGCTGTTATTGCTTTCATAAAACCAACAGCTGATATTTATTATTATATCAGTAATATTTTGTGCCTTGTGGCAATATTTTTTGCACTGCTTGATCTGATTTCAGGTTATAATATTCTTGCCACAAGACCACTTCCACAGTTTGAGTATCGAGGAGGTGATGACCGTGCGTAAATGTAATATACTGTATGACAGAATGGTTATTTCCTGTCATTGGCGGCAAAAAAGGATGCGGGGCATTTTATTTATGATCCTTTTTGTTTGTATGCTGTATGGGATAAACAGCGTTTCACGGGCAATGACCTTGGAAGCCTGCATAAACCCTGATACAGGTTATGAAGCAGTGATTGAGGATAATGCAAATTTATTAACTAGTGAAGAAAGAAATAATCTGCTTGAGCAGATGAAAGGTATCACCGAATATGGGAATGCCGTCTTTCATAGTACTGGTGACAATACAAGTTCAGCAGCTTCTTATGCAGAGTATACGTACCATAATCGATACGGGAGTGCAAGCGGTACCTTGTTTTTGATTGATATGGATAACCGAATGATATATATATTCAGTGATGGCAAAGTCTATAAGACGATTACCAAAGGATATGCCAATACGATAACTGACAATGTGTATACTTATGCATCAGACAGAGATTATTATACCTGTGCATCCAAGGTATTTGAACAGGAACTGCAGCTGCTGCAGGGAAGCAGAATTGCCCAGCCGATGAAATATATCAGTAATCTGCTCCTGGCTGTTATTCTGGCATTACTGATCAACTATTTTGTGGCACAGATAACCTCCAGACAGAAGAAGCCTTCTGACTATGAGCTGATGCAGGGGATATTTGTCGTACAGAAACTGGAAAATTTTAATTCAGATTTTACCCATGAGACCAGAACCTATTCTCCACAAAGCTCCGGCAGTTCAGGCGGCGGAGGAGGCGGAGGAGGCGGCGGCAGCAGCGGAGGAGGCGGCGGACACAGTTTCTGAGGTATCATTAAAAAGAAAAGATTAAGCATATCATAAGTAGTGTCAGGTAGATAATCAATTGCTTTGCAATTAAAAATTGGTTACAATTACAGGAGGTATTATTATGGAGTCAAGCGGAATGAAAGTGTACAATAACAATGAAATGTTAGCATGGGTAGGTGATTTTGCAGACCGTATGGGGGTGAGTCCGGAAAAAATCAAGATGTTAAATATCTGTGGGAAGAAGAAAAATGTACTTCCTACCATTGAAACCCATAAGAGAGTCATGATTTTTGCGGATGAAAGCCAGCCGGATTTATTTTACGAATTATGGGAAGGCGGTTATGGTGATTATGATATGTGGATTGGAAAGGGAATCAGCAGCAATGGTGCCGTAGAAACCTGTAAAGTAAAAGAGTTTATGGATAAGAAGATTACAGAACCGCTGGTGATTTTTATTATTAATGAGAATACAAGGGAAGCATCCCGCTATGGAATCCGTAATGAATTTTTTTCAAAAGGTTCCGTTAATTATGTAGGACATGAAATCCGTGCCGTTATCATGAATATGCTTTCCTGTGATGTGGGAGATACAATTTGTATTATAAGCGGGGAGAGCATTGCGATAGAAGCAGCGATAGAAGCCAGTGAGGGCACGATTATTGCTGTGGAACCGGATGCGAGGGATATGCGTTCTTTGCAGGATAACGTCAGCAAGTTTGGTGTACATAATATAGAAATTATTTCCAGTGTGACAGAGGAGGAGATGAAAAAAGTTCCCACACCGAGACTTGCCTTTATTGTTGCATCCAAGCGGCTGGAAGAAGAGATTAAGGTACTTCTAAAAGTGAATCCAAAGTGCCAGTTCATTATCTATACATTAGAGCTTGATATGGTGGTTAGTATTAAGAATATTTTCACAAAATATAATATAGAGAATACAGAAGTTTTACAGATTTCCGTATCCAAAAGCGATAAACGAAGTGTTATGGTGGCACAGCCATCGCCGTGGATGATAAGCGGAGAAGCTTTGAATTAAAAAAGGATACGGCATCTGACAGATTGTTAGAATTTACTGAGCAAATAAGAAAGGAACTGGAATATGGGAAAAAGATTAAAAAAGGTATGCTTAATTGCAAGTTTTATTTTTATCATGTGTTTTATGGCAGGCTGTGGAAGTGATGAGAAAAAGCAGGAGCTGGAATCGATTGAGCACCGTGCGCTGGAAGAGAAAATGAAAGCGGACGAGACGATTGATAAGGTAAATGAAGACACAAAAAAATTGAATGAGAATGTAGAAAATCTAGACAAAGAATAGATATGCATAAAATAATATCAGAGCAGTCATACTACAAATAAGGAAAAAGGTGTTATCGTAGATAATGCCTTTTTTTATCCATGATACAGAATGGATGATGCATTTTTAGGATTTGAGGTGATAGTATGACAGCAGGATTACAAGTAGGAAAACAAAGTCTGTCCTTTGAAAAACCCATTTATATTATGTCGGCTGCAAGCATTGTGGGACCGAAGGAGGGAGAAGGACCACTTAAGGATACTTTTGATGTGGTAGTAGAGGATGCTACATTTGGAAAGGAATCCTGGGAAGAAGGGGAAAGCGAACTGATGAAACAGACCTCTTTGCTGGCACTTAGAAAAGCAAAGATTAAGACGGAAGATGTGAGATATGTTTTTGCAGGAGATTTGCTGGGGCAGTTAATTGCGACAACATTTGGACTTATGGACTTTGATATACCATTATTTGGATTATATGGAGCCTGTTCTACAATGGGAGAAGCACTTTCACTGGGTGCAATGACTGTGCATGGAGGGTATGCGGATACTGTATTAGCTGTTGCTTCCAGCCATTTTGGAGGTGCAGAGAAACAGTTCCGGTTTCCTCTGGAATATGGTAATCAGAGACCGATGTCGTCCACCTGGACTGTGACCGGATGCGGTGCTTTTGTATTGTCCAAGGCTTATGGGGATACCATGATAACGGGAATCACCACAGGAAAGGTTGTGGATTATGGTGTAAAAGATTCCTTAAATATGGGAGCATGTATGGCACCGGCGGCGGCAGATGTGATATACCAGCATTTAAAGGATTTTAAGAGACAGCCGGAAGAATATGATAAGATTGTAACCGGAGATTTGGGAATTGTGGGAAAGGAAATATTATGTAAACTGCTTAAGGATCAGGGATATGATATTTCCAAGGTTCATATGGATTGCGGCATGGAAATCTATGATGATCCGGAACAGGATACACATGCAGGAGGTTCAGGATGTGGATGTTCTGCCGTAACGCTTGCGGGAAAACTTATGAATGAGCTGCGTCAGGGAAAATTAAACAGGATTCTTTTTGTTCCTACAGGGGCTTTGTTATCTACTGTCAGCTACAATGAAGGACAAACTGTTCCGGGAATCGCCCATGCCGTAGTGATAGAAAAACGTCAGGATGCTTAAAGGAGGGTGTGAGAATGGATTATATAAAGGCATTTATTGTAGGAGGTCTTATTTGTGTTGCGGCACAGGTATTAATGGAAAAAACAAAATTAATGCCGGGCAGGATTATGGTGATTTTAGTATGTACAGGTGCTGTTTTGGGTGCATTACAGATTTATGAGCCGTTTCTGGAATTTGCCGGGAGCGGTGCTTCCGTTCCCTTAACAGGGTTTGGCTACAATCTGTGGAAGGGTATAAAAGAAGCCATAGATAATGACGGACTGATTGGTTTATTCAGAGGTGGTTTTAAAATGGCCGCTGTAGGAACATCAGCAGCACTTATATTTGCATATATTGCATCTCTTATTTTTCAGCCTAAAATGACAAAATAAAAACAATATGATAAAAAGCCCTGTTGTAGTTAATATTCTTAAGGATAGGAATTTAACTACAGCAGGGCTTTTTGTATATAAATATGTGTTGGCTGTAAGTTATATTTTTTTCATGCCAAAGAAGGCACGCATCGAACTGACAAAACGGATAAATATATTATTTTCAGGTTTTTTGCTGTTGACAGTTTCGACTGGTGGAGTGTCTACACCTTCGCTGACAGCAAAGGTTGCCACTACTGTATGGTTGCTGGAAATGTTTTCAAAAGTATAGGTCGAAATCGCGCCCTTTGCCATACCGTCAATCGTTACATTGGATATGACATATCCGCTGTTTGGTATAAATGTCAGGGTGACGGTTTCTCCGGCAGCCGCTTCTGTTGGACCTGATATGCTTCCGCCTCCTTCTACCATGGTTGAAATAGTAAAGGTAGAATCAGAATTGGCAGGCTGATTTGGAATCGGGGTGGAAATTTCACCGTTTTCCTGATCTTCTGTATGAAGAGGACATGTGGAATCTATGAAATCAGCCGGAGGTGTAAAATCACAATCCTCTAGTGAAACGTTTCCATTTTCATCTACTGTATAGTGGTAAGTGGTAGTGTCTGGACAATAATCAGTTGCTTTATAATGGCTCTCATCACAAAGAGTCACGGTCTGATGCAGATCACAGGTTTTAGTAGGTACTGTGTCTTTTGCAAAATATTCTGTAATGACAGATTTGCATTGCCCTTCAGCAGGTAAAAGTCCTGATGTGGAACAGACTTTTGCAGTTACGATATCGCTTGGTTTTTCAAAGCTGGCAGAGGTATCTAATCCCTTGTCCTCTATGATTTTGTCCATGATTTTACGCCAGATAGCCTTATGGGAATTGCCATTTGAAAAATTTGTGTTGGAATCGTATCCCATCCAGATGCTGGCAGTATAGTATGGGGTAGAGCCGCAAAACCAAAAATCATAATTGCTGGAAGTGGTTCCTGTTTTGCCGGAAACTACCATTCCGCTGGAAAGTCTGGCGGTAGTACCAGTACCAGAAGTGACTACGTCCTGCATTGCATTGTTGATAAGCCATGCAGTAGTTGCTTTCATAACCTGTTTGGTTTCCGGGGTATTATCAATTAAAATGTTGCCGTCATGGTCCAGTACTTTTGTATAGAAGACAGGTTCTACATAAGTTCCTGAATTCGCAATGGAAGCATATGCACTGGTTAATTCCAGATTGGTAACACCCTCTGTAAGTCCGCCCAGGCACATGGATTCGTTGATGTCATTTTCTGCGATGCCGTTGACAGAGGTTTCTCCGTTTTTCAAGGTGGTGATACCCATATTGCACAAATAATCGTAACCCACCTGCGGGGTGACTTCCTGAAAACATTTTACAGTGATGATATTCATGGAGTCTTTAATAGCGGTACGAATGGTCTGTCGTCCACGATAGCCCGAGTACCAGTTTTTAATCGGAGTTCCGTTACTGTAATTGGTTGCTTCATCTACATAGCTTGTTGATAATGTCATTCCTGAGGTGTCCAGGGCAGGTACGTAGGTAGATAATACTTTAAAGGTAGAACCGGGCTGGCGTTTGGAATCCGTTGCCCTGTTCAGTGTAAGGTTTCCGGTTTTAGGTCCCCGTCCACCACAGATAGCCTTTACATAACCAGTATTGTGGTCCATTATCACAAAAGAACTCTGTGGCTGGATTGTAGTGGAAAAAGATTCTGCAAGTTCGGTATACCCTGTTTTTTCTATTATATAGGCTTTGTATTCATCAGCGGCGGCCCTTGCAGTATCTTCACTGGAATAAATCAGATTATATTTGGGGTTTTCTGTTTTTTCCTGATAATATGCCAGTAAATGATTGCTGGAGTAATTATACAAATCTCCGTTTTTGGGATCGGTAAGTGTAAGGGCATAATTTAGTGCAACACTGGTTCCGGCAGGATAATTATCTGGATCGTTAATTTCGGCATCACATATTTTCTGAATGGAAGAGTCCTGATTAATATAAATGCTTAGTCCACCGGAATAGATTGCGTTGTATGCCTGAGTTTCTGTATAATCCAGTTCCTCTACCAGCTGTGTTGTCAGGGTGTCGATAACAGTATCAATATAATATGAATTGTAGGTTTTTGCTGTCTTTTTATCATCATTATCTAAAGAAATGCGGGCGTATACATCATCTGACATGGCTTCATCATATTCAGCCTGGGTAATCATATTCTGCTCTAACATTTTTTGCAGTACAACATTTTTACGTGTCTGGTTGTTTTCAGGATACAGAGCAGGATCATACAGGGTCGGACTCTGGGTAATGGCAGCGATGACGGCACATTCAGAGAGGGTAAGTTCATCTAGGTTTTCTTTTCCAAAATAAATTTCGGAAGCGGTCTGGATTCCGTTTGCCCCCTGTCCCAGATAAATCGCATTTAAATAAAGTTCCAGAATATCTTTTTTATCAATTTGTTTTTCAAGTTCAATAGCAAGATACTGTTCCTGAATTTTTCGTTCTAAAGAGTCTAAAAATGTACTTTCGTTAAGACCTACATTAAAAATCTGATTTTTTATCAACTGTTGTGTGATGGTGGAGGCTCCTTCTGAAAAATTGCGGTTTTTAATGCCTACAAAAAAAGCTCTTAAAATACCGCGGGCATCTATTCCATTGTGTTCCCAGAAACGTTCATCTTCAATAGCGACAAAGGCATTTGAGAGAATGTCCGGTATATTTTCATATTCTACATATATCCGGTTGGAATTAGCAGTGGATAATGTAGTAAGTTCTTTGCCCTGCTGATTATAGATAGTAGTCTGAAAGCCTTCCAGCTGCACCCGTTCCTTGATATCAGCAATGTCGGGTGCATTGTCTATAATGGACACAAACATTCCCAAACCGGCTCCGGCTCCGATGATGATAAGGAGTAAAAAAGCAAAGATAACAATTTTATATAAAATATAAGATAATTTGTTTTTGTTCTTTGTATGCTTGGATACCAGTTTCTTCTGTTTTTTTTGTGTATTATTTTTTGAATAGTTCATATGAATGCCTCCTGTATTTGAACCAATTGCAAAGCATTTGACTCCCGTGCGGGCAATGATCCGGACAAACGTGCTTGCATGGATATCTTATGAATGCTGCGAGGGTCACATGCCCTGCTGCTTGCAGCGGGGTGTTGGCTTTTGTTAGTATAAGTCTTGAAGTAATAAATCATATTATATCAAATATAGACGTAAAAAGCTATCTTTATTCACAACCCCTGAAATATTGACAAATGCTGAAAATACGGTATAATAAATAATTGCCTAGGGAAACAGTTGAGTAAGGCAAACATTGTAAAAGGGATAGGTATAGCATTTATACCTGAAATCTGTTATGATAGTGCAGGGCATATTGGAAAACAAACACTTAAATATACAGATGGAAGAGGGAAAGAAATGCTGAAAGAATATGCGACGATTCTGGATTTGGGAACGGATGAGATCATAGAAAAGAAATCAAGGTTTATCGGATATGTTTGTCACGCCGAAACAGAGGAAGAAGCGGAGTTGTTTGTATCTGAGATAAGAAAAAAGCATTATGATGCCAGACATAACTGTTATGCCTATTCTGTCGGAATAGAGCAGCCTGTATTGAGATTTAGTGATGACGGAGAGCCTGGAGGAACAGCCGGGAAGCCTATTTTGGAAGTGATAACCGGAAATGGGCTTTATAATGTGTGTATTGTTGTAACCCGCTATTTTGGGGGAACGCTGCTGGGTACCGGCGGACTGGTAAGGGCTTATACTGAAGCTGCAAGGATGTGTGTAAAGGCAGTTACGATTGTGAAAAAAAGGATGGTGATACCCGTTACTCTTACGACCAATTATACGGATTTGGGAAAAATACAGTATATTTTGGGGAACGAGGGCATTTTGATAAAGGATAGCCAATATGGTGAAGAGGTTGTACTTAAGGTGGAGATATTTGTCGATGAGGTAGAGCGGATTAACAAAGCGCTAACGGAAGTGACAGCCGCCAGAATTCTTTTTGAGCAGGAAAGTGCAGTATTTTCAGTGTATGGAGGCATGTAAAGTGAAAATTAAAAGATTTCTGATAATTACGGTTTTCTTTGGAGCACTGGCAAGTACATATGGCTGTTCCCTTTTGAAAACGGAAACCAAGAATAAAAATGAGGTAGATATAGAACTCACCATAGAAAAAACAGAGGATACGGAAGTGGAAGAAAAGGCTGACTTTTCTGAAGGGGACTTATTTACCATGTTTGAAGAAATAAATAACGAAACGGTTGTTGATTTTTTATATGATGACTATAATAGAGACGGTTTGTATGAGGCATTTGTGCTGACAAGGGAAAATGAGGATAGGCTCTGGTACATATCTGCTGATGGATGTGAAATTGTCCAGGAGAATCTGGGAGATGCTGGAAAGGCACAGGCAGATATCCTTGCATATCGTATAAAACATTATTTGTTGCTTCAGCAGGAGATAAATGGAAGAAAAAACACGCTGGTATACAGTGTTGATAATGATAATAAAGTGTCTGAACTGAATATTTCAGGAAAGGGATATTTATACCAAAATCAGGAGGGGGAACTCCTTTTACAGGTTATGAAAGAGGAGCATAATACTTCAGGGGAGAAAAAAGATGCTGTTTATGATTATTATCTGTATTATGCATTGGATGAGGGGTTTCAGGAATATGGTGCGATTCCCATAGCAGAAGAACAGTTTCTGGAGTTTGAAGGAGCCAGAGATGTTCTGGATAAGATATATAAGGATTATGAGGAATATGAGGTGGAATGTTCTTTTTTGTATCGTTCAAACCATTATATACATATTAATATTACGTTGAAAAAGGATCGAAACCTTGAGAATAAGTATATGACATTAAAATACGATCTAAATAGTGTCAAAAGTACATCGGAGCATCTGATGGATGGAAAGGTGGAAACGGCATATATGCTGGGAATTGCCACATATCCAACAGCATTCAGGCATCCGAATTAAGGAATAAAAGAATAGAGGGAAGTATTATGATTTCAAAATTCAGTGTAAAAAAAGGTTACACGGTAATAGTAGGAATTGTGCTGGTTATTATTCTGGGAATTGTTGCATACACGAAAATGACAGTGGATTTGCTGCCAAGCATGGAACTTCCATATGCCATTGTGATGACAACTTATCCGGGTGCCAGTCCGGAGGCTGTAGAAAACGGTGTGACAAAACCCATCGAACAGTCAGTGGCAACGATAGATAATATAGAGAATATACAGTCAATATCCTCTGAAAATTATTCTATGGTGGTTCTGGAATTTAATTCGGATACCAATATGGATACAGCAACGATAGATATGCGGGAAAAGCTTGATCAGATCAGTGGTTTTTTTGATGATAGCGTAGGAAATCCGATTATCATGAAGCTGAATCCTAATATGATGCCGGTCATGGTGGCGGCGGTGGATAAGAAAGGTGCAGACAGTATTGAGCTAAGCCGGTATGTTGCTGATACCCTGTCCCAGACCATTGAAGGCATAGAGGGTGTTGCTTCAGTAACTACGATGGGAACCATTGAGGAGTCTGTCCAGGTTATTATCCGTGACGAAAAAGTAGAAAAAGTGAATAAGCAGGTTAAAAAGGCACTGGATGATAAATTTGCAGAGGCAGAAGATGCACTTGCTGACGGCAAAAGCCAGATAAACAGTGGCAAAGATCAGTTGAAAAACGGACAGTCAACAGCAAATAAAAAATTTGCGGAAGCAGAGGTTAAGATTAATACTGCGAAATATGAACTGCTGACAACGGAAAAAGAAGTGAAAGATGCCCAGAAAGAATTGGAAGAGCAGGAAAAGACATTGAAAGGGCAAAAGGAGCAGTTAGAACAGGCAATCACTTCTTTACAGGATTTGTTAAAAAGTTATCAGACTTTGGCAGCACAGAAAGCACAGATAGAAGCAGCACTTGCAGTGACACCCGAGGATGCAGCACTTGCAGTGCAGTTACAGACTGTAACCGGTACCATGCAGGCGATGGAAGCGAAGCTGGGAGAGCAAAAGAATCAGGACGGTAAAAATTTGACTTTTGATACCCTGCCAGCTTATATAGCAAACTTGCAGGCTTCACTTACCCAGATTAATGACGGTCTTGCAGAGATTAAGAAGGGGAAGAAGCAATTAAAGGAATCCCTTAAAAAAATTACCAATGGGAAAGAAACAATTGATGACAGTTATATTGAACTGAAAACAAAGCAGGGGGAAGCCGACAGCGAGATGACGAAGGCTCAGAGTGAGCTGGCCCAAGGGGAAAGAGAATTAGAAGAACAGGAAGACAGTTTAAAAGATGCAAAAGATGCCGCTTACGATGGCACGGACATGCAGAATATCATTACGAAGGACATGATATCCGGTATTTTGACAGCACAGAACTTTGACTATCCGGCTGGTTATGTTACTGAAGACGATGTGGAATATCTGGTCCGGGTGGGAGAGAAATTTGATGATGTAGAAAGTCTTTCAGAGTTTGTTTTGCTTGATCTTGGAATGGATGGAGTAGCACCCATTAAGCTTTCAGATGTAGCAGACGTCTTTGTAGAGACAAATGCAGATAAGATATATACAAGGGTGAATGAAAATCCAGGAATCATTTTATCCATAGCAAAACAGAATGAATATTCTACAAAAGAGGTTGCCGACAGGGTATTGGATAGATTTGAGAGGATATCAAAAGAGGATGAAAGCATTTCCTTTACCAATCTGATGAATCAGGGAATGTACATAGATCTGGTTTCCGGCTCAGTTTTGGAAAATCTGTTGTTTGGTGCAGTGCTGGCAATCATAATTTTGCTGTTATTTTTAAAGGATATCCGTCCAACGGGGATTATTGCAGTATCAATTCCGGTATCCGTTGTGTTTGCTATTGTGCTGATGTATTTTAGCGGAGTTACTTTGAATGTTATTTCTCTATCCGGTCTGGCTTTGGGAGTCGGTATGCTGGTAGACAATTCTATTGTTGTTATTGAGAATATATATCGTTTGAGAAAAGAAGGATATTCAGTGACAGAGTCATCCATAAAAGGTGCAGGACAGATGGTGGGAGCGATTACTGCATCCACGTTGACTACAGTGTGCGTATTTCTTCCGATTGTATTTACTACCGGTATTACAAAGACATTATTTAAGGATATGGGACTTACCATTGCATACTCTTTGTTTGCAAGCCTGGTGGTAGCGGTTACATTTGTGCCGATGGCGGCTTCTAAAACTTTTCATAGAATTTCGGAAAAGGATAATAAGCTGATGGACTGGATCAGTGGGAAATATGCAGGATTTCTTCCGAATATTCTGAATCATAAAGCAATTGTGTTTATTGCTGTTATCGTGTTGTTTGCAGGAAGTGTGGTGCTATCTTTTTCAAAGGGTTTTTCTTTCCTGCCGGAAATGGATTCCACACAGATGACAATGAGCATAACGATGCCTGAGGATACCAAAACCATGGAGGAAACAGCAGCAATGTCAGATAAGGTGATTAAAGCTGTTTTGGAAATAGAAGATATCAGGACAATAGGTGCGATGGTTGGCGGAGGCGGAATGTCTATGCTGGGGCTGGGCTCTGATGACAGCTTTGATACGGTAAGTTATTATATTGAATGTAAAGAGGATAAAACACATACAAATGATGAGATTGCAGAATTGATTACAGAAAAAACAAAGGATTTTGACTGTGAGGTCAATGTCTCAGCTTCCAGCATGGATATGAGTGCCATGATGACAGCAGGTGTGTCAATACAGGTGAAAGGTGAGGATATGGATACCCTGCAGGAGCTGGCAGGACAGATTGGTGAAAAATTAGAGGAGATAGACGGTCTTACGGAAATTGAAAATGGATTAGAAGAAGCAACTCCCGAGTACCGTATGGTAGTAAATAAGAAAAAAGCAGCAGAGTATGGGCTTACGGTAGCGCAGGTTTATCAGAAGGTGCAGGGGGCATTAGCGGAGGCATCTTCTGCGACAAAACTCAGTACGGATGGAAAAGAATATCCTGTTTATATAAAGGATGAAGAAGAGGAACAGTATACATTAAAGGATATTAATAATCTTACGATTGAGGGTTCGAAGGGGGAAGAAAAGGTAGATGTAAAAATCAGCAGACTGGCAGATGTTGAGGATACTTATTCTCTTTCTGCGATTAACAGGATTAATCAGGTCCGCGTGATTACGGTAGGCGGAAAAGTAGAGGAGGGCTATACCACAACTGCGGTTTCTGCTAAGGTAAAAGATGTGGTGGATAAAATTTCTCTTCCATCAGGATGCAGTATAGAGTATAACGGAGAAAACGAGACGGTAATGGAGGCGATGGAGCAGGTTATGCTGATGATGATATTGGCGATAGCCTTTATGTATCTGATCATGGTTGCACAGTTCCAGTCTTTTAAAAGCCCTTTTATTATCATGTTTACACTTCCACTGGCATTTACCGGTGGTTTTGCAGCATTGTTTCTGACGGGGAATGATGTCAGTGTCATTGCGATGATTGGTATGGTAATGTTAGCAGGTATTATCGTTAATAACGGTATTGTATTTGTAGATTCCATAAATCAGCTGATAGAGGAAGGCAGCGAGATGCGGCAGGCAATTATAATCACTGGAAAAAATCGTCTGCGGCCAATTGTAATGACAGCACTTACTACGATTCTCGGTTTGTCTACAATGGCAATGGGATTTGGTATGGGTGCAGATATGGCACAGCCTATGGCATTGGTTGTAATCGGAGGTTTAACATACGGCACCCTTCTGACCTTGCTGGTGGTTCCATGTATTTATGAGATATTTAACTCTAAGAGAAGAAAAAACTCCATAAATGGAGAGTCATTGATAGAAAATGGTGAATTACTGGAAATAGGAGAAACCGATGAATAAAGACTGGTGCATTCATAAAAAGTGTGTTAAAATGACCGTGTTTGTAATAACAGACTGTTAAATGTTATAAGATGGTTATACAGAGGAAAAAGAGGTGTCAGAATGAGGATTGGTTTGGATGTAGGTTCCACTACATTAAAATGTGTTGTATTGGATGGTAATGATCAGATTGTATATAAAGATTATCAGAGACATTTTTCACAAATTACAAGTAAGACGGTTGGAATGCTGGAGGATATCAAAAAGCAATATCCGAATGAGAAAGAAATGAGTCTTTGTATTTCAGGTTCTGCTGGTATGGGAATTGCGGATTCATTAGGCATTCCTTTTGAGCAGGAAGTATATGCTACAAGAGTGGCAGTTAATAAAATGATTCCTGGTACAGATGTAGTAATTGAGTTAGGTGGCGAGGATGCCAAAATACTATTTTTAACAGATGGATTGGAGGTTCGCATGAATGGATCCTGTGCAGGCGGGACAGGTGCATTTATCGACCAGATGGCAACACTCCTGAATATGGAAGCAGGGCAGATGAATGAGGCGGCAAAAAACTATGACAAGATTTACACGATTGCAAGCCGTTGCGGAGTATTTGCCAAATCAGATGTGCAGCCATTGCTGAATCAGGGAGCACAAAAGAATGATATTTCAGCCAGTATTTTTTATGCGGTGGTAAACCAGACCATAGCGGGGCTGGCACAGGGAAGGGAGATAGAAGGGAAGGTAGTGTATTTAGGAGGTCCTCTTACCTTTTTGTCCGAACTTCGGAAAGCGTTTGATGATACTCTTAAACTGGAAGGAGTGGCTCCTGATAATTCTCTGTATTTTGTTGCACTGGGAGCAGCTCTGAAAAAGGATGCACATACATTTCTTTTAAATGACCTGATTGATAGAATTAACGGATATACTGCAACAGGCGGATATGCAAGCTGTAAACCATTGTTTACATCAAAAGAAGAATACGAGGCGTTTTTAAATCGCCATAAGAAAAATTCGGATCATATTAAAAAGGTTGAGGATATTTCAGGCTGTGCCTATCTGGGAATTGATGCAGGATCGACCACTGTCAAGGCTGTAGTAGTAGACGAAGAAGCCAATATTCTTTGTTCGGAATATCTTCCAAACGGAGGGAATCCTGTACCGATTATTAAAACTTTTCTGGAAAAACTCTATAAAAAGTATCCTGATATCAGGATAAAAGCCTCCGCGGTAACCGGTTATGGTGAAGAAATGATCATGAATGCTTTTGGTGTGGATTTTGGTATTGTGGAAACGGTTGCACATTTTACTGCTGCAAAGAAATTTCAGCCGGATGTAGATTTTATTATAGACATTGGTGGCCAGGATATCAAATGTTTCCAGATCAGGAATCATGCGATTGACAATATTTTCTTGAACGAAGCCTGTTCTTCAGGATGTGGTTCGTTTTTACAGACTTTTGCCGGGGCATTGGGGTATAAGATTGATGAGTTTGCAAAGCTTGGCCTGTTTGCGGATAAACCGGTGGATTTAGGCTCCAGATGTACTGTATTTATGAATTCTTCTGTTAAGCAGGCGCAAAAAGATGGGGCATCTATTGAGAATATTTCAGCCGGATTATCCATTTCTGTTGTGAAAAATGCATTGTATAAAGTAATCCGTGCAGCTTCTGCAAGGCAGTTAGGGGAGCATATTGTAGTGCAGGGCGGTACATTTTTAAACAATGCAGTACTAAGGGCATTTGAACAGGAAATCGGCCATGATGTTGTAAGACCGGAAATGGCAGGAATCATGGGGGCCTATGGTGCTGCTTTATATGCAAAAGAAAACAGCAGCGACAGAAGCAGTATATTAGACGCAGAAGGGCTGGCTGGTTTTAAGCATGAGATTACCATGACAACCTGTAACGGATGCAGCAACCATTGTAAGCTGACGATTAATACTTTTGATAACGGAAGAAAATTTATCAGCGGCAACCGCTGTGACAAACCAACTGCCAGAAAAGCAGAAGGGGCGCAGTTTGATTTATATGATTACAAATTAAGACTTCTTGAGGATTACAGGAATTCTGATATTCCGAAAGAGCGTTCAAGAGGAACGATTGGCATTCCCATGGGGTTGAATATGTACGAGATGCTTCCTTTTTGGTATACACTGTTTACCAGATTGGGATTTAATGTGATTACTTCCCCGAATTCTTCAAGAAAATTATATTTAAGCGGCCAGCATACGATTCCGTCGGATACGGTATGCTTTCCAGCTAAATTGATGCATGGGCATATTGAAGCTTTACTGAAGGAAGATGCAGATGCTATTTTCTATCCCTGCCTGAGCTATAACTTTGATGAAGGACTGGGTGATAACCACTATAACTGTCCGGTTGTGGCATACTATCCGGAGGTTTTAGAGGCAAATGTAAAAGCATTAAGGGACGTTAAATTTATTTATGAGTATTTAGGTATTCACAGGAGAAAGGACTTTACCAAGAAATTCCATGCTGTACTGGAAAAATATTTTGGAAAAATAAAATTCTCTGAGGTCATGATGGCATGTAATTATGCATACGAAGAGCATGATAAGCATATGAGGTTAGTGCGTATGGAGGGTAGAAAGTATCTTCGGATTGCAGAGAGGGAAAATCGACCGGTTATCGTGTTGGCAGGACGTCCTTATCATTTGGATCCTGAGATTAATCATGGAATCAATAAGCTTATCTGTGATTTGGGAGCAGTTGTGGTGACGGAAGATTCTGTATCGGATATGATATCCCATGTGGACACAAAAGTATTAAATCAGTGGATGTATCATTCCAGAATGTATGCAGCAGCACAGTATGTGGCGCAGCAGGATAATCCCAATCTGAATCTTGTGCAGCTGGTTTCTTTTGGCTGTGGTGTGGATGCGATTACTACGGACGAAGTGAGACGTATTCTTGAAGAGAAAGGTAAGATTTATACGCAGATTAAAATAGATGAGATTACGAATCTGGGAGCAGTAAAGATTCGACTTAGAAGCCTGTTTGCAGCAACAAGTCAGAAAGGAGCCACAAAGGCATGAGTGAGAGCAGAGAACAGACAGCATGCAATGCTGATATAAATGTTACCGTGAATGCGGAGCGTGTGGAATTTACAAAGGAAATGAAAAAGGATTATACTATCCTGATTCCGGATATGCTGCCGGTGCATTTTAAACTGTTACGCAATGTTTTTACACAGCAGGGATACCGCGTAGGGTTATTGAAGAATACAGGAAGAAAGGTAGTGGATACCGGACTGAAATATGTCCATAATGATACTTGTTATCCTGCACTCCTTGTAATCGGGCAAATGATCAGTGCTTTGCAGAGCGGAAAATATGATGTAAATAAAGTAGCGTTAATGATTACCCAGACCGGTGGGGGATGCCGTGCATCTAACTATATACATTTATTGCGGAAAGCTTTACAAAAAGCAGGGCTATCTCAGGTTCCGGTTATTTCCTTAAATCTTTCGGGATTAGAGAGCAATAGCGGTTTTCATCTTACACCGGAGATGATTTACCAGGCATTTATCGGTCTGACATATGGTGACCTTTTTATGCTTTTAAAAAATCAGGTACGTTCTTATGAGGTAAATGCAGGAAGTGCAGATGAATTGATTGATAAGTGGGTTAAAGAATTATCCCATCAGTTCCGGCATAGAAAAGGTTATACACCAAAGGGACTGGAAAGGAACATGCGTGCTATTGTGGAAGATTTTGCCCGAATTCCTATTAATAAGGTACCTAAAACAAAAGTCGGTATTGTAGGAGAAATTTATGTAAAATATTCATCCATGGCAAATAATGATCTGGAAAATTTTTTGGTGGAACAGGACTGTGAAGTTATGGTTCCCGGAGTAATGGGATTTATGATGTTTAAAATTGATAACCGCATTGAAGATATCAATTTATACGGAGGGAATCCGGCTAAGAAAAAACTGGTTCAGGCATTGATGAAATATTGTGAAATGCTGGAGAGGGCATTATATGAATCAGTTTCAAAATACAGTGATTTTATGCCCCCGTCCCAATATGCACATATCAAATCACTGATTTCCGGAGTGGTAGGTCTTGGCAATAAGATGGGTGAGGGATGGCTGCTGACAGCAGAGATGTTGGAGCTTGCAGAGTCAGGATACGAAAATATTATTTGTGCACAGCCCTTTGGATGTCTGCCTAACCACATTGTTGGAAAGGGAATGATTCGGAAAGTAAAAGAAATTTATCCTAAAGCCAATATCGTACCGATTGATTATGATCCGGGTGCAACAAAGGTAAATCAGGAAAACCGCATCAAGCTGATGCTGGCAGTTGCGAGAGAAGAATAAAAGTTATTATTACTAGATTCTTTTAAATGTATATGCTATAATTGGATACAAAACAACAGGAGAATGAGGTGTGCCATGGAGAATACAATAAGACTTAGAAGAAAAAACGAAACTGCATTGAAAATTGTGATTGCATTATCGGTTATTCGTCTGATTTTAACTATAATAAGCGGCAGTTATTTAACGAGCAGAGTATGGATGGTGATACAGATTGTTCTGTGTGTGCTGTTGGCTGCAGGCTGTGTTGCAATGTATCTGTTCATGTCAGAGAGTGAAAGTATCCGCTATATTATAGTAGGTGCTTTTACAGCAGTTGCTGCTATTTCTATATTCAATCATGATAATATATATAATATGATTCCGTTTTGTGTCATACTTGTGGTGACGCTTTTATATTTGGATGCGATGTACAGTGCTGCTTGTGCGGGGGTTGCAGAAATATTGATGCTGATTAAGGCTGTTATGCTTTTTGTGGCAAAGGATTCTACTATGGGAGGTGCCTGGCTGATTGCACTTGTACTGTTTGCCGTGATGTCTTTTTGCCTGTATTTTACTGCTGAAAATGTAGTGCGTGCACAAGAGACCGATCAGCAGGAGATTAAGTACCATTTGATGTATCAGGAGGAGATTACTCAGAATATGGTAGAAGTAGTGGAAAAAGGTAACCAGCATATTGAACTGCTTCAAACCAAATTAGACGGGTTTCATGATGCTACGGATGAGGTTGCAAAGAGTGTGGATACTATTTCCAGAGGCGTTACAGAGACTGTAAAGAATATGGAGAACCAGACTGATATGACGGCACAGATTCAGGGTATCATTGATAATCTCATCCGGGTAAAGGATCATACACTGGATTCTGCCAATGAGGCGGTTACAGCTACGGAAAAGGGTGGTAAACTGGTGGAACAGTTAAAAGAAAAGTCTGATGCGATTGCAGTAGCCAATCACAGTGTCACCGAAGTGGCACATGAATTGCAGGAAAAGATTAGTTCCGCAGAGGAAATTACCCAGATTATTTATCAGGTTTCATCACAGACCAACCTGCTTGCATTAAATGCTTCGATTGAGGCAGCAAGGGCCGGCGAAGCAGGCAGAGGGTTTTCTGTAGTTGCAGATGAAATTCGTAAATTAGCAGACAATACCAAGCAGTCCATTGATAAAATAACGGATCTGCTGCAGGGGGTAACAAAACTAGCGGACCAGACTTCAGAGCTGGTTATGAATTCTGTACAGGCATCAGAGGCGCAGGCGAAGTATATTAATGAGGTGACAGGTTCTTTCCGGAGTATTGCAGGTGTTGTGGATGTACTTCATAATAATATGACAAGCTTGGATACCCTGAGTAATGATCTTCATGAGAGTAATAACGTTATTATTGACAGTCTTGCAAATCAACAGGCTGCAAGTGAGGAAATTGCCGCAAATGCACAGTCTTCCGCAGAACTTAGTGAATGCAATTTGGAAGATTTGGGTGATGTTATTGTAGAATTAAATGAAATTGCTGAAATCATCGGAAGTCTCAGTCAGATGGAAGGAATGGGAGGTGCTGCTTCTGAACCTTCAGCTCCGATGTCCAATGAATCTTCAATGGAACCAATGGAAAATCTGGCAGGGCAGACAGAAGGATTTGTTCCACCAAGTCAGGATAACCTGATGGAAGATGCAGAAGAAGCCGTATCGCTTGTGGAAGAAGCTTCGGAAGAGGGAATGCAGGAGGAAAGTGCTGTATTAGGAGAAGAAAGTCCGGAAGAAGAGGAGTATCTGCAGGAAGATCCGGAGGAAGCAGAGAGTGAAGAAACTACTGCGATGGAAGAAGAAGCTCAGGAAGAATATGATGATGAATGGGGAGAGAAGATTTAAAACGGTACAAATAATGGTAAGAATTTCCAGAGTATAGTAACATTATAAAGACATAACAAGAGGGACGGTAGCTGTACCGGGTACAATACCCTGACAGGCAGGTAGTCTCTCTTTTGTTATGCAGTGGATGGAAAAATTTATATTTAGAATTATAGGGGGAGAAGTATGAGAATCTGGGGAAAGATAATGAAGGATAACAGGTTAGTAAAGGATACGGTTGTAAGTATCTATGATGATACAATGTCACGTACTAAGAAGGTGTATAAGGCACTGGATGAGATGTGTTACGAATTCGATTTATCAAAACCTATCTGGCTTGAAGTAAACAAAGAGGATTTTATCAGGCATGCCAGAACAAAATTTACAAAAGACAGTTTTATAGAAGAGATTTCATTTGATTATCTGGATTTTCAGGTAATAGAAGAGGATTATTAAAGGGCAGTACTTTTATGCTTTTTGGAAAAGTACTGATATCACACATTTGCAACAGGATAATCACAATTTAGTCACAAAACATTGTTAGGATAGCTACATAGGATAGCAAAACGGATATCCGATTGAGAGAATATTTGAAAGGAAGGTATTTGTTATGGATAAGGAATATAATAATATGAATCAGGAATCCGGTTCCACATATCATTTTGGAAGGAATGAGAGTCCGTTTGGCAGGGAAGATGTATCGGGAAGAGATACTTCTAAAAACCAGCATAGTGCAAATGCAGAACCGGATGAGAATAGATATCAGCAAAGCGGGCAGGCAGATCATACAGATGCAAAACAAAGTGGTAATCCCTATAGTCAGGGAAGTGTTTATGGACAGGGGATTTACACAGGTAATGATTTTGTAAACCAACAGCAATCGCCTAAAAAGAAAAAGAAGGAGAAGAAGCCTTCAAACGGCAGAGGCAAAAAAATAGCTGCATTGCTGGCATCTGCGGCAGTATTCGGTCTGGTTGCAGGCGGTGTTATGGTAGGAGTGAATGCTGTAGGTAATAAGATGCTTGGGAACAGCACTAAGACAAAAGAGATCGCAACAGTTGCAACAGCAGATTCTGTATTAAAAGATGAAGACGGAAACGGAAACAGTGTTGCTAATGTAGCGGAAGAAGTAATGCCGTCCATTGTATCCATTACCAATACGTCTGTTCAGGTTGTCCGTTCATGGTTTCAGTCTTATGAACAGGAGGTGAGCGGTTCCGGTTCCGGTATTATTATAGGTCAGACAGATGACGAGATTATGATAGCAACGAATAATCATGTAATTGAAGGTGCAAAAGAAATTACGATTGCATTTTGTGATGAGAGTGCAGTTGCAGCAACTGTAAAAGGTGCAGATGCATCCGCAGATTTAGCGGTTTTAACAGTTAAGACAAAGGATATGTCGTCAGATACATTATCCAAGATTAAAGTTGCAGCAATTGGTTCTTCTGAAGAATTAAGAGTAGGAGAGGCAGCTATTGCTATTGGTAATGCATTAGGTTACGGACAGTCTGTAACAGTTGGTTATATCAGTGCCCTGAACCGTGATGTTGATGTGGAAAATACCAAAATGAAGGTATTACAGACAGATGCAGCAATCAATCCTGGTAACAGCGGTGGTGCCCTGTTAAATGCAAAGGGTGAAGTTATCGGTATCAATACAGTTAAATATGTTGACAGCCGTGTAGAGGGTATGGGATATGCGATACCGATTTCTGAGGCGATACCGATTATTAATGATCTGATGAAACAGGAAGTGATTGAAGAAAGTGAACAGGGATATCTTGGGATTCAGGGTAAAGACATTACAGATGAATATGCAGAAGGCTTTAATATGCCGAATGGAGTATATATCATTAAGATTATAGAAGATTCTCCGGCAGATAAATGTGGACTGAAAGCAGGGGATATCATTACTAAGTTTGATAACAGGGATATTGCCAGTCAGGAGACATTAAATAATATTCTTGCTAACAGGAAAGCAGGAGAAGAGGTTGAACTGACTGTCCAGAGGAATAATGCAAAGGGTGAGTATGAGGAAGTAACACTTAAAGTTACTTTAGGTGCTAAAAAGGATAAGCCAAAGAGTGGAGACAGCAGCGATGAGGCAGAAAAGGAGAACAGTACTCAGGATGAAATGATGCCACCTAATGTGATTCCAAATGATGAGTTTGATTTATATGATTTTTTCAATAATTAGATGTTATTTTGACATGGAGGGCCACCTTAGGGTGGCTCTTTTTTTATATTATAGAAAACCGTCAAGGTCTCTCTAAATTCATTGTATTGTAAAAAATTAAAAATAAGTATTGACCAATGGTCATTTTTGTTGTATATTACATTTAAACATAAAAATGACTATTGTTCATTTTTTGAAAGGAGAGAAAAAGTTATGGATAAACTGGGAAATGGAATTGTAAAGTTAAGGATACCAATTTTTATCATTAGTATTCTGCTATTGATTCCAGCGGCTATTGGATATGTAAATACGAGGGTGAATTATGATATTTTATCCTATTTACCCAAAGATATTGAAACAATGGCTGGGCAGGATATTTTAGTAGAGGATTTTGGAACAGGGGCCTTTTCACTATTTCTGGTTGAGGGAATGGAGGATAAGGACATTGTCGCCATGAAACAGGATATTGAAAAAGTAGAACATGTTAAGAGTGTAATCTGGTATGACAGTATATTAGATATTTCAGTACCAGAGACAATGCTTCCAAAGGATATTGTAGAGGCATACAGAAGTGATAATGCTACGATGATGGCAATTATATTTGATACTACGATGTCTTCGGATGAAACAATGGATGCGATTGAAGAAATCAGAAAGGTTGCCGGCAGGAATTGTTTCTTAAGTGGTATGTCGGCAGTGGTCACGGATACAAAGAATCTATCCAATAGAGAGACGCCGATTTATGTTATCATTGCGGTTATCCTTTCTACGATTGTTCTTTCGCTGACAATGGATTCATTTATTGTACCGCTTTTCTTCCTGTTAAGTATCGGAATGGCAATTGTGTATAATCTGGGAAGTAATATATTTATGGGTGAGATTTCTTATATTACTAAGGCTCTGAGTGCTGTATTGCAGCTAGGGGTTACCATGGATTATTCTATATTCCTGTGGCACAGTTATTGTGAAAATAAGGAACGATTTCCAGAGGATAAGGAACGGGCAATGTCCCATGCGATTCGTAATACGATTACATCGGTTGTGGGAAGTTCCATTACAACGGTTGCCGGTTTTATAGCACTTTGTTTTATGAGTTTTACTTTGGGAATGGATTTGGGAATCGTCATGGCAAAGGGTGTTATATTCGGGGTGGCAGCCTGTGTGACTGTTTTACCGTCTATGATTCTTATTTTTGACCGGGCGATTGAAAAGACAAAACATAAACCTATCATACCGGATCTTGGCAGAATATCCGATTTTGTAACTGGCAGATTTTATATTTTTATCATCTTATTTGTAGTCATTTTAATACCTGCCGTATATGGGTATACCCATACTGATGTATATTATAATTTGGATGAGACACTCCCCAGGGATCTTGACAGTATTGTGGCAAACAGCAAACTACAGGAAGAATTTAATATGAATTCTACCCATATGGTTTTGATGAAAAGCCAAATGTCTTCCAAGGATGCCAACGCAATGATTGCAGAGATGAAAGGGGTAGACGGTGTTAAAACCGTACTGGGTCTGGATGCACTGATTGGTCCAACTATTCCAAAAGAAATGATACCGAATAATATCAAAGAGGTTCTGGAAAATGATGAATATCAACTGATGCTGATCATGTCAGAATATAAGGTTGCTTCAGATGAGGTCAATAAGCAGTGTGATGAACTAAATGCTATTATAAAAAAATATGATAAAAAGGGGATGCTGGTTGGCGAGGCACCATGTACTAAAGATTTGATAGAGATAACGGATGTTGACTTTAAAACTGTAAGCATAGTGTCCATTGGAGCAATTTTTCTTATTATTGCAGTAGTGTTCAGGTCAATTTCATTACCAGTAATTCTGGTATCTGTTATTGAATTTGCAATCTTTATTAATATGGGGATTCCCTGTTATACAAATACAGAAATACCATTTATTGCATCTATCGTCATTGGCACAATTCAATTAGGAGCTACAGTGGATTATGCGATTCTTATGACGAACAGATATAAAAAGGAGAGGAGAAGAGGAGCTGAAAAGAAACAGGCAATTCAGATTGCATTGGGAGCTTCTGTCCAGTCAATTATGGTCAGTGCACTTAGTTTCTTTGCAGCAACTTTTGGTGTAGGGTTTTACTCTAATATCGATATGATTAGTTCTCTTTGTACACTTATGGCAAGAGGGGCAATTATTAGTATGTTTGTTGTAATCTTAGTGTTGCCAGCGATGTTCATGGTATTTGACAGCTTGATCATCCATACTTCGCTTGGTTTTTTTGATAAAGAAAGTGTAAGGGCACAGAAGCCCGTTCATATTAGATAAGGAGGAATTTATTATGAGATATTTGAAAAAAACATGTGCAGTAACTTTAAGTGCAGCAATGATTTTAGGTATGGCTTCCGGTATAGGGAATGTTTCTTATGCGTCGGGAAGTGTGGAAAAAGAGGAGACAGTTTATGTAAATCTTAAAGCTGATGGCACGGTAAATGATATTACGGTTTCTGACTGGTTAAAAAATGTAACCGGAAACAGTGATATTTCGGATGTATCCCATCTTACGGATATCGAAAATGTAAAAGGGGATGAAAGTTTTACCAGAAACAGCGACGGAACCATTACATGGAAAGCAGACAGTAAAGATATTTATTATCAGGGTAAATCAAATGAAGAACTTCCGGTTGGAGTGAATATTTCTTATCAATTAGACGGAAAACAAATGGAAGTTTCTGAAATGGCTGGAAAAAGCGGTAAGGTGACCATTACAATCCGGTACGAAAATAGGGCAGTTTATAAAGATGAGATTAATGGGAAGATGACGGAAATGAACACACCGTTCTTAATGGCATCTGCAGTAATACTTCCGGTTGATACATTTTCTAATATTACAGTCAGTCAGGGAAAGATGGTGTCTGAGGGCTCTAACCAGATTCTGGTAGCATATGGTATGCCGGGCTTATCTGAAAGTCTGGAACTGTCAGATAAGCTGGAAAAAGAAATGGATAAAAAGATAAGTGATACGGTAATAATTACAGCTGATGTTAAAGATTTTTCTCTTGGGTCAATTTATACGGTGGCGACATCAGAAGAATTTTCGGATATTGATCTGGACAGTGGCAGCGATATAAAGGATGTGGAGACTGCAATTGATGATCTGGCCGGTGCCACTGATGAATTGATAGCCGGATCAGGAAAATTATCAGATGGTCTTACTACTATGCAGGACAGTTTTCAAACTTATGCAAAGGGAGTAAATGATGTCAGTAAAGGTGCCACGGATTTATCAAAGGGAGCAAATCAGCTGTCAAAGGGTGTTTCACAGTATACAAAAGGGGTAAAATCCTTAACTGCCGGTGCAAGCCAGTATGTGACAGGAACACAAGCTCTGGCAGCGGGGGTAAATGAGTATGTTGCAGGTGAAAAGCTCATAGATGCAGGTGTGACGGAATTATATAATAATGCAAAAGGATTTCCGGCACAGTATAGTAAATTTTCCAATGGATTATTAACGTATATCAGTGGTGTAAACCAGATTGCCAATATAGAAAATATTCAGAAACTGGCGGCTGGTTCTCAGGCAGTTTCAGATGGGATTGCAGAAATAAACAGCGGATTGAGCGGACTGGAAAGCAGTTATGATAATTATGATTCTGTACTGGCAGTGTTACAGAGTATAGACAAAAGCCAGCTGCCGGCAGAAGAACAGGGAAAGCTGGAGCAGGCGGTTAATGCATTGCAACAGATAGCAGGAAATCAGAAGAATGCAGTAAAAGAGTTAAAAAATGCTACGGATGGGGGCTCTCAACTGGCAGGTGCAGCAAAGACGATTTCCGGCACGATGTCTTCACTCAGTAAGCAGGCTCCGGAACTGGCCGCAGCAGGAGAAGAACTGAAGGTTTATGATACGCAGATTAGTAATGGCATTTCCGGCGTGGTCGGAGGGATTTCCAGTCTTTATGACGGTGTGAAGAAACTGAGTGATAATAATGAAATACTGCTTACAGGTGCTTCTACTTTGAATGCTAAGGGAGTTGACTTAACAGCAGGTATCAGCCAATTGACTGACAGTTCCAAAACTCTGGATGCTTCTGCAAAGAAACTGTCAAAAGGGGCAGGTAAGTTGTCAAAAGGAACAACAAAGCTGCATGGTGCTACAAAAGATGTGAGTGCAGGCGTAGATAAACTGCAAAACGGTTCCATGGATTTGTTTAAGGGAATGAACCAATTTAAGAGCGAGGGTACTGGAAAGATTCAGAGTGAATACAATAACAATATTAAAAATGTGTTGAAACGCTTTGAGTCACTGACAAAAGGAGCTGATGAATATAAGAGTTTTTCTGGTATAGCAGACGGCATGGACGGAACAGTTAAATTCATTTTCCAGACAGCAGAGATTTCTTCAGAAGATGAGTGAAACTTTTTAATAGACAAGCAAATTCCAGATATGTTATATTGATATAGATATTTTAAAGACAATTGTGGAATTTATATGGCAAGCGGGGGTAAGGCAATGGGTAAAGTAGATGATAATAAGAAAAGAAAAAAAGATGCTATTGTAAATTCGGCATTTTCATTATTTATCCAAAACGGAATTAATGATACCTCTATTGCAGATATTATGAAAAAGGCAGAGCTGGCAAAGGGAACCTTTTATCTGTACTTTAAAGATAAATTTGAAGTCAGGGATTATCTGATCCGGAAAAAGGCAGCACAGATTTTTGACAGGGCACAGAAAGCTTTGGAGGAAAGTGGTGTAACAGGTTTTGAGGATAGAATTATATTTATGGTTGATAATATCCTTGATCAGCTAAATAACAATAAGGTGCTGCTTCGCTTTATTTCCAAAAATTTAAGCTGGGGAATCTTTCGGCATGCTATTGCCAGTATGCCGATCGATAAGGGGGTAAGTGCAGAGGATTTTGTGGAGAAGCTTTTTAGAGAGACAGATAAGAAGTTTCGCAATCCGGAAATGCTGATATTTATGATAGTGGAGCTGGTTAATTCAACGGCTCATAATGTGATTTTGTATAAACAACCTGTAGAATTAGCGGAACTAAAAGAATTTTTATATCCTTTGATCCGGCAGATGATTCAGGGATTTGAAATTGCAGATAATTAAAATTTTCTGTATGAAAAAGGCAGACAGGACAGAATTAGCGGTACAGATTGTTCGGCTGATTCTGTTCTTTTTTATCTGAAATTATTTTATAAAATAAAAATGCTTCTGTTGGAACTTCAGTGAGGCGGTAGTGAAGAAATATTCACTAGAATTTAGACAATTATTGGTATATAATATAGCTAATTTTAACAATGTGGGAAGATATGAACTGTTGGGGATAAGCAGGTATTTGGAGATGGGGATTATGAAAAAAAGGAAAAATATAGCGTTACTGGTTGCAATGATAGAAAATGAATTTTCTTATGCCATTTGTGAAGGAGCATTGATGGGTGCTAAGGAGATTGATGCCAATCTCTTTATTTTGCCAGGTGGTATCATTGATGCAAGGTATGATGATTTTGATGCAAACTGTTATCGATATCAATATAATACTCTGTATTCGTGCCTGAAATCAAAAGCAATTGATGCAATCATTATTGAGTATGGCACGATTACTTCTTTTTTGGATGCCAAAAAGAAAAAAGAATTTTTGGAGCAGCTAGGAGATATCCCCATAATTTTATTGGCTGGGGAAGAAGAGGGATATTCCAGTATCTGTGTAGATAATGAGGCTGGACTGAATGAAGCGATTTTGCATTTGATTGATTATCATCGCTGTAAAAAAATCGGATTTGTCAGCGGACCGATTGAAACCAGTCAGGATGCAAGAGAAAGACTGAATGTTTTTTATGATACAATGAAAAGCCGGAACATGGAAGTGTCAGAAGACTGGATTGTATATGGTAACTTTTCAGAATTTTCAGAAGAGGTTGTTGAAAAGCTTATTCAGAATCATCCAGATATTGAGGCCATTGTCTTTGCGAATGATCAGATGGCAATGGGCGGTTATAATGTTATGAAAAAGTTACATATTAAACCGGGGAAAGACATTTTGGTAACAGGGTTTGATGACAGCCCTACAGCTATGCTGTTAGAACCGCATCTGACAACGGTAAAGGCAGATACCAAGGAAGTGGCATACAGGGCAGTATTGGAATGCTTGAATGTTATGGAGGGTAAAGAAGTTCATCAGATGGTAAGATCCAGGCTGATTATGAGGGAATCCTGTGGCTGTGGTGATATGGCAGGAGTGGATACTGAAGTAGATATTATGGTAGACGGTTTTCAGGATGATATGGTTAAAAAATTAGCAGACGATGTGTTTGATAAATATTTTAATATTTATTTTGAAAGCAGCGAGACCTTAAAAATGAGGAAAAAGGTAGAAGATTATTTTAATTATTATCTTCATTTGGTAAAAGAAGACGGTTCTTTAGAAATGAATATAAAAGAATTTTCGGATGCTTATATTGAATTTAGCCAGACTTATTTGAATGGATATGTTGATTTAGGGCAGTTTTTGTCTATTGGGTATATTTTGCATGGGTATCTGAACCGTCAGATCAAAGAGGAAAAGGATCGGATGCGGTTATTGGAAGCAATGTCGGAAGTAAATCAGGAACTGATGATTTCTATTACCAAGCAGAAGATGGTTTCTGATGAAAAAAGCAAGGTTTTTGAGATTATTTTTACCAATATTACAAGGGATATGCTCCAGTTTTCAAAGGAAGAGCGGTCAAAGTATGGAAGTGTTATTACTAAACTTTGCAGGATGGGTTTTGATTCCAGTTATATTGTGACATATGGTCAGGGAATCTGCCATAAGCAGAAGGATGAATGGATTGTGCCTGAGAGGGCTTATGTGAAGGCTTATCATGATAAAGGAGAGACACATTTATATAAAGGGAAAGAAAAAAGAATGAAGATGGATAACATTTTTTCTTCCAGATTAATGCCGGATAACCGCAGGTTTGACATGCTGGTTATGCCTTTGTTTTCAGGGGAAATGCAATACGGGCTTTTGTTGACAGAATCCAAATTAGAACATTTCCGTTATGCGTCTCAGATTGCTTGTCAGGTTAGTGTTTCCATAGAAGTAATTGAGATTTTGAGAAAACAGAGTGCTATTAAGAAAGAATTGGAACGGAATCTGGCGAAAACGGTAGCTAATAACAAGGTATTGGATGAGATGAGCCGTTCTGATCCTTTAACAGGAATCTCTAATAGAAGAGGATTTCTGGATACAGTAAAAGGTATTATGGAAGATCAGAAAAATTATGGGAAAAGAGCTATTGCCATTTATGCGGATATGGATAATTTGAAAATTATCAATGATGAATTCGGACATGATGAAGGAGATTTTTCGTTAAAGACTATCGCAAAGGCACTTTCTGAATCTTTTAGGCAGTCAGACGTAGTCGGAAGGATGGGCGGTGATGAATTTGCGGCATTTGCCTTGATTGGTCAGGATAATTTTGCTGAGATGATCAAAGAGAGAATTCATACAGTGTTAAAGGAAATGAATGATAATTGTGACAAGGCATATTATGTAAACATGAGTGTGGGTACATATGAATTTGTTATTGGAGAAGATTCCAATTTAGATCATATTCTGAACGCAGCAGATGAAGCTTTATACAAAGAAAAGAAACATAAAAAGAAGGTTGTGTATAAGGCGCGATAAAGAGGGGGAACAATTAAATTTACGTTAATATTTTGGGGCTGTCGCACTAAGCGTATTTTTCTCTTACTATACGGCTTCAACAAAGATAAGCGGATATTAAGCAGCGTATTGCGGCGTTCTTTGTTGAAGTAATATAGTAAAACGAAGAATAAAACTTTAGTGTGGCAGTCCATTTTCATGCCGGAAAGGGAAATGTTGACAAATGCGTAAAAGGGTATATAATAGATAGTTGCCTAAGGAAACTATTGAGAATAAAAGAAAGTGGGAAAACGAAATGAAAGATACAATAGAAGCGTTATTTAAAGTAGTTCATCGGTTTCATAAATGCAGGCCTAAATTCAGAGGAAATGGAAATCTTGCCAATGTAGAGTTTTTTATATTATGTGGAATTTCGGTTATGCTAGAGGGAAGAGAAGAAGGGATTACATTAGGAGAACTCATTAAGGAAACGGATATGTCCATGTCTGCTGCTTCAAAAAAGATTACAATATTGGAAAAAAAGGGATTGATTGAAAGACATACATCAGGGACAGACCGTCGGAATGTATATATTAAGCTGACAGAAAAAGGAAAAGAAATCTGTGACAGGGAAAGAATGTTAAAGAACCGATGGATTGAAAAGGTGATTGGACGCATGGGGATAGATGATACCCGGCAGATGCTGGGTTTGATGAATAAAATGTTTGATATTATAGAGGAAATGGAAAAAGAGCAGGCAGCAGGGAGGGAAGACGGTGTTTAAAATATTAAAATTTGCTAAAAAACTCTGGTATATTATGATAGCTATTCTGGTACTTTTAGTGGTTCAGGTATACTGCGAACTGGCATTGCCCGGATATACTTCGAATATCGTGGACGTGGGAATTCAGAATCAGGGTATTGAAGATTCAGTTCCGGAGGAAATGACGCAGGAAACCTATGATGCATTGCTTCTTTTTTTGACGGAGGAGGAAAAAGAAATTGTAGATGCCTGTTATGAAAAGGCAGACAAAATGTATAAAGTTAATAAAAAAGCCATGGAAGAAGAGTCTCTGGCAGATTTGGAAAATGCAATGCTGTATGCGGAAATGATAGTATTTTTCTTTAGTGGTGACTCCAACGAAGCAAAAGCAATGCAGGGCGAAATACTTAAAGGGATGGGGATACCGGGGGAAAATACCGATATCATGGATATTTTTAAAGCTTTGCCGCTTAAGCAGCGTCTGGCAGTTACAGCGGATCTAAGGAAGAAAATGGAGGAGTATCCGGATTATATGTCAGAAGCAGCAGGGATACAATTTGTGACCGCAGAATATGAAAAGTTAGGAATGGATATGCATGACTGTCAGATGAATTACCTTAAACGTGTAGGACTTGAAATGCTGGAAATTGCAGTGCTGTCCATGCTGGTCAGCATATTGGTGGGCTTGCTTGCTTCAAGGCTTGCTGCGTACACGGCAAAGGATGTCAGAGAGAAAGTATTTACCAAAGTCATAGGATTTTCGAATGCAGAAATGAATCAGTTTTCGACTTCATCATTGATCACCCGATGTACCAATGATGTCCAGCAGATACAGATGGTATTGACGATACTGTTCCGTATGGTGGCATTTGCTCCTATCATGGGACTTGGGGCAGTTTTTAAGGTGCTGGCTGCTACAACTTCCATGGCATGGGTAATTGTTGTGGCGGTACTTGCAGTCTTTATGCTGATTATGGTGCTCATGGTGGTTGCAATGCCTAAGTTTAAGGTAATGCAGAAGCTGGTGGATGGATTGAATCTGGTGTCACGTGAAATATTGACAGGGCTTTCCGTTATCAGAGCTTTTGGAAGAGAAAAATATGAGGAAGAGCGTTTTGAAAATGCAAGTTATAAGCTGATGAAGACGCAGTTGTTTACCTCACGGACAATGGCATTGATGATGCCAACGATGATGTTTATCATGAATGGTGTCAGTGTCCTGATCGTGTGGGTAGGAGCTGGAAAGATTGATACAGGAGAGATTCAGGTAGGAGAGATGATGGCGTTTCTTACGTATGCAATGCATATAGTAATGAGCTTTTTAATGATTTCCATGGTATCAATCATGCTGCCGAGAGCGGCAGTGGCAGCTGACCGTATAGATGAGATTCTGAATTCTGAAACACTGATATTGGATAAAGAAGAAACAGAAGAGATGGCAGAAGGTAACATGGGGGTAACGTTTTCCCATGTATCGTTTGGGTATCCAAATGCAAAGGAATATGCACTCACTGATATTGATTTTACTGCAGAAGCAGGAAAAACCACAGCGATTATCGGAAGCACCGGATGTGGTAAATCGACACTGGTTCACCTGATACCAAGGTTATTTGATGTATCGGAAGGGAAAATTATGATTGGTGATGTGGATATACGGGATGTTAAGATGAAGGAACTGCGGAAAAGAATAGGGTTTGTACCGCAAAAAGGAACTCTGTTTTCCGGAACAATTTCATCCAATATCCGGTTTGGAAATGTGGAGGCATCGGAAGAAACGGTAATCAATGCTGCTGAAATTGCACAGGCTGCCGAATTTATTGAGGAAAAAGAGAATAAATATGAATCGGATGTAGCACAAGGTGGAAATAATGTATCAGGAGGACAGAAACAGAGGCTTGCGATTGCCAGAGCGATTGCAAAGAATCCTCCAATTTATGTGTTTGATGACAGTTTTTCTGCACTTGATTACAAAACGGATGTGGCACTCCGCAAGGCACTCCGTGACAGGGTAAGCGGTGCCACGGTGATTATTGTTGCACAAAGAATCAGTACCATTATGCATGCTGATAAAATTTTGGTTTTAGAAGATGGAAAAATCGTTGGTCAGGGTACGCATCAGGAGCTTTTGAGACAGAATGACGTATATCAGCAGATAGCAGCGTCTCAATTGTCACAGAAGGATTTGGAAGGGAAGGTGTGCTGATTTATGGCATCAGGAGAAATAAAATATAAACAGCAAAGAAGAAGGGGGCCTCATGGTCCGGGACCGGCAGGACCGGTAGAAAAGGCAAAAGATTTTAAAGGCACTTTAAAAAAGCTGCTTGAATATATATCAAAATATCATACAGCATTAGTGATTGTTGCTTTTTTTACGGCTGCATCTACAGTTTTTACTATAATAGGACCTAAAGTACTCGGTAAAGCAACGACAGAGATTTTTAATGGTCTGGTGAGCAGGCTTCAGGGAGGAACCGGGATTGATTTTGACCGGATTGGTCGTATCATACTTATCATGATAGGTTTATATCTGGTTTCCATGGTTATGGGATATATACAGGGGCTTGTTATGACAGGCATAGTTCAGAAGCTGGCATTTAAAATGCGGGGAGAGATTTCAGAAAAAATTAACCGTCTTCCAATGAATTATTATGATAAACACAGTTTTGGAGACGTACTTTCCCGAATCACAAATGATGTGGATACATTGACACAGGGATTGAACCAGTCGGTAACACAGCTTATATCGGCGGCTGCAACATTGGTTGGTATCCTGGTTATGATGCTCAGCATTTCACCGCTGATGACTTTGATTGCACTGCTATTGCTTCCAATATCTGCCATGGGTATTATGATGATCGTAAAACACTCACAAAAATATTTTGTGGATCAGCAGAATTATCTCGGGGATGTAAATGGAAAAATTGAGGAGAATTTCGGCGGGCATAATGTAGTAAAACTGTTTACACGGGAAGAAATGGTTCTGAAAGAATTTAATGAAACCAATGAAAAATTGTATACTTCAGCCTGGAAATCACAGTTTATTTCAGGTCTGGCACAGCCGGTAATGGTTTTCGTGGGCAATCTCGGCTATGTCGGAGTGGTAATTCTGGGTGGTTATCTGAGTGTGAAAGGAACGATAGAGGTTGGAGATATCCAGTCATTTATCCAGTATGTAAAACAGTTTACCCAGCCAATCCAGCAGGTAGCGCAGGTTTCTAATATGTTACAGTCCACCATGGCAGCGGCAGAGCGTGTTTTTGAGTTCCTTGGAGAAGAAGAAGAGGTTCTTCTGGCAGAGAATCATTCAGATAAGAAAATGGAAGATGTACAAGGAAATATCACTTTCTCTCATGTATGTTTTGGGTATTACCCGGATAAGATTATATTAAAGGATTTTTCGGCAGAGGTGAAAGAAGGACAAAAAATAGCGATTGTAGGACCTACAGGAGCGGGAAAGACCACGCTGGTAAAGCTGTTGATGAGGTTTTATGATTTGAACGCCGGAGAGATTTTTATAGACGGCATCAATGTAAAAGAATTTGATAAAACAGAGATTAGAAATGCTTTTGGAATGGTATTACAGGATACATGGTTGTTTAAAGGCACTATTATGGAAAATATCCGTTACGGGAGACTGGATGCGACAGATGAAGAGGTTATTGCTGCCGCCAGGGCTGCACATGCACATCATTTTATTCAGACATTGCCGGGTGGTTATGAGATGGAATTAAATGAAGAAGCGACAAATGTATCCCAGGGACAAAAGCAGCTGCTTACTATAGCAAGGGCAATTCTGGCTAATAAAAAACTCTTAATCTTAGATGAGGCAACGTCTTCTGTAGATACCAGAACGGAAGTACGGATTCAAAAAGCGATGGATAATTTGATGAAGGGAAGAACCAGTTTTATTATAGCACACAGGCTATCGACGATTCGTGATGCAGATATTATTTTTGTTATGAAAGATGGGGATATTATTGAACAGGGCAGCCACGACCAGCTTATGGCTGCAAATGGATTTTATGCAGAACTTTATAATTCCCAGTTTGAAGAGACAGCTTAATAAAACTTTTGGTGATAGGGTATTGCATTCAGGTCAAAATTTCGGTATGATGTCATTGAATTTTGATTCAAAGGAGGATGCTTATCAGAATGAAACAGATATCGTTAGAGACAGAGTTGAAAAATAATACATACCCTGGGCGAGGTATTGTTATCGGCAAATCGGAAGATGGGACAAAAGCAGTTGCCGCTTATTTTATCATGGGAAGAAGCTCCAACAGCCGTAACCGTGTGTTTGTTACGGAGGGGGAAGGAATCCGGACGGAAGCATTTGATCCTGCAAAGCTGGAGGATCCGAGTCTGATCATCTATGCACCTGTACGGGTGCTGGGGAATAAAACCATTGTAACTAATGGGGACCAGACAGATACAGTTTATGAAGGATTGGATGAGGAATTAACTTTTGAGCAGTCTTTAAGGAAAAGGGAATTTGAACCGGATGGACCTAATTATACACCACGTATCTCAGGGGTGATGCATGTTGCAAATGGGCAGTACGCATATTCCATGTCGATTTTGAAGAGTAATGAGGGTGATGCAGACTCCTGTAATCGTTATACCTTTTCATATGAGAATCCCAAGGCGGGACAAGGGCGCTTTATTCATACATATGCAAGAAATGAAGAACCGCTTCCGAGTTTTGAAGGAGAACCCAAATGGGTGGATATCAAAGGGGATATAGACAGTTTTACTGATATGATATGGAACAGCCTGAATGAAGAGAATAAAGTATCCTTGTTTGTCAGGTTTATTGATATCTGTTCAGGAGAATATGAGACAAGGATTATTAATAAAAATCAGTGATGAGAATATAGATATGTAAGCATAGGATTAGGAGGAAAAGAATGAACGAAATTCAATTAAAGTATGGATGTAATCCAAATCAGAAACCATCAAGGATATATATGGAGGATGGCAGTGAACTGCCGGTCACAGTATTAAATGGCAAACCGGGTTATATTAATTTTCTGGATGCCTTTAACGGCTGGCAGCTTGTAAAAGAACTGAAAGAGGCAACAGGACTTCCTGCTGCGACCTCCTTTAAACATGTATCGCCTGCTGGAGCCGCAGTGGGGCTTCCGCTGGATGATACATTAGCTAAGATTTACTGGGTGGATGATCTGGGAGAATTATCTCCGCTTGCCTGTGCTTATGCAAGAGCCAGAGGTGCGGACAGAATGTCTTCTTTTGGCGATTTTATTGCGTTATCTGATACCTGTGATGCAGATACTGCAAGGCTCATCAAACGGGAAGTTTCAGATGGTGTGATTGCACCGGGATATACAGAAGAAGCTTTGGAATTATTAAAAGCAAAGAAAAAAGGTGGATATAATGTAATCCAGATTGACCCGGATTACGTGCCGGAACAGCTGGAACGCAAGCAGGTATATGGAATTACTTTTGAACAGGGAAGAAATGAACTGAATATCGATGCTGAGCTGTTGTCCAATATAGTAACAAAGTGTAAAGAGATTCCGGAGTCAGCACTGATTGACATCAAGATAGCCTTGATCACTTTAAAGTATACACAGTCAAATTCCGTATGCTATGTCAAGGCAGGACAGGCTATCGGCATTGGTGCAGGGCAGCAGTCCAGAATCCACTGTACCAGACTGGCAGGACAGAAGGCAGATAACTGGTATCTGCGTCAGGCACCACAGGTTTTGGGACTACAGTTTGTAGATGGCTTAGGACGTGCCGACAGTGACAATGCCATTGATGTTTATATTGGAGATGAGTATGAGGATGTGCTTCGGGAAGGAGAATGGCAGAAGCGTTTTAAGGTGAAACCGCCTGTATTTACCAGAGAAGAAAAGAGAGCATGGCTTGATGGAAATAAGGATGTGACATTAGGATCGGATGCATTTTTCCCATTTTCAGATAATATTGAAAGAGCACATAAAAGTGGTGTTAAGTATATTGCACAGCCGGGCGGTTCTGTCCGGGATGACCTTGTTATTGAGTGTTGTGACCAGTATGATATGGTTATGGCGTTTACGGGGATACGGTTATTCCATCATTAAAAAGGAGTGTTTTTAATAATAGACAAATGTCTACAATCTTACTGGATTGCATTTACAGAAGCTATAAAAAGTGGTATGATATAGCTAATTATTTATTTCCGCGAGCAACGAGCCAAAGTCATGCTTTATGGCCTTGGCGGCTGCCGCGGGGTTTTTGATTACTCTTCAAACTAAGATGATGATACGTATATCGTATTAAGGGAGGTTTTTATGAACGTAAAAATTGAACAGTGGATGAACTGGATACTCTTTGATGAATTAATGGATGGCAAGATCAATGCACCCAAGCATCTGTTAGGTAATCATGATTATGGAGAAGGTCAGATGATTACTGCATTCAAACCACATTCTGTAAGCTGTAAAGTAATTGCACCTACAGGCAAAACAGAATATGAGATGGAGAAAGTAGATAACAGGGGATTTTATGCATTGTATATTCCAAAGAAAAAATTTTCCGGAAGTAAGTACCGTCTGGTAACAAATTATCAGGATGGTTCTACTGTTGTTTCTGCGGATCCTTACAGCTTTGAAAGCCAGATTGGTTCTATGGATATATATTTGTTTTCGGAAGGAAACCATTGGGATATCTATAAAAAACTAGGTGCACATCCCATGAAGATTGATGGTGTATCCGGTACGTATTTTGCAGTCTGGGCACCCCATGCAAGAAGGGTGTCTGTGGTAGGCGATTTCAATATGTGGGATGGTGCGCTTCATCCTATGCATATGATGGGAACATCGGGAATCTATGAGTTGTTTATTCCGGATGTGGGAGAAGATGCGGTATATAAGTTTAATATATTAACACGTTTTGGAGAGGATATTTACAAAGCAGATCCTTTTGGAAACTGCTGCCAGTTCCGTCCTGATAATGCGAATGTGGTAAAAGACATTACAAAATATCGGTGGAAGGATGTAGCGTGGATTGAAAATCGTAAAAAAGTTTCCAGAACAGATGCCATGCGAAAGCCTATGGCAATATATGAGTTACATCTGGGTTCATGGAAAAAGAAGATAGAGGACGATGACAACGGATTTTTCAGCTATCGTGAACTTGCCCATATGGTTGCAGAGTATGTAAAAGAGATGGGGTATACACATATCGAATTAATGGGTGTTGCAGAGTATCCTTTTGACGGTTCATGGGGATATCAGGTGACCAATTATTATGCACCTACCAGAAGATATGGGGACCCGGAAGATTTTATGTATTTTGTTGATTATATGCATAAGAACGGAATTAGTGTGATTCTTGACTGGGTACCGGCACATTTCCCAAGAGATGCACATGGTTTAGGGAAATTCGATGGTATGCCTCTATTTGAACATCCTGATTCCAGAAGAGGTGAGCATCCCGACTGGGGAACTTATATATTTGATTTCGGAAGGAATGAGGTGTCTAATTTCCTGATTGCAAATGCTGTTTTCTGGGCAAGAGAGTATCATGTGGATGCACTTCGTGTGGATGCGGTTGCTTCCATGTTATATCTTGATTATGGCAAGCAGGATGGTAACTGGCTGCCGAATGAAGACGGTGGCAATGAGAATTATGATGCCATTAAGTTGTTAATGAAGCTGAATAAGACCATTGAGGAACTGGAGCCTGGTGTATTTGTCATAGCAGAGGAATCCACTTCATGGGCAGGTGTTACTGCACCAGTGGCAATGGATGGTCTGGGATTTCTGTTTAAATGGAATATGGGTTGGATGAATGATTTTTTGGAGTATATGAAGTTAGATCCATATTTCAGACAGTTTAACCATAATCGCCTGACCTTTAGTTTGATGTATGCTTATTCTGAAAACTTTATTTTAGTTATTTCACATGATGAGGTTGTGCATCTGAAGTGTTCTATGATTAATAAGATGCCGGGACTTCATGATGATAAGTTTGCAAATCTTCGTACTGCTTATGGATTTATGTATGGACATCCAGGGAAAAAGCTGTTATTCATGGGTCAGGAGTTTGCCCAGCTTAGAGAATGGAGTGAGGCAAGAAGTCTTGACTGGTTCCTGTTGGAAGGAGAAGATGCAAAGAGTCACAAAGGTATTCAGAATTATGTAAAAGCATTGAATACATTATATCATGATTATGATGCGCTGTACTATAATGATCAGGATCAGATGGGATTTGAATGGATTAGCTGTGATGATCCACAAAGCAGTATCATTTCCTTTATCCGCCGCGGTTCTACAGCCAAAGACCAGCTGCTGTTTGTATGTAATTTTACACCGGTAGACAGAGATGGGTTTATTGTAGGAGTACCGTGTTCTGGTAATTATACGGAGATTCTTAATTCGGATGCAGTAGAATTTGGAGGACAAGGAAGATTAAATGCGAAGCCAATTAAGGCGTCGGATGAGCCATGGAATGGGAAAAAGCATTCTATTGCGATGCATCTTCCCCCTTTGTCAGTTACTGTATTTAAGTATGATTATAAAGAAGATATGCCAAAGAAAACAGCGGCAAAGTCAGTTTCAAAAAGTGGGAAAACTGCAAAAGCCGGAAAGAAGACGACACCAAAAAAATAACAAGTAGTAGTAAATGGGTTAAATTAGTAAAATGCATGAATGTTTTGGACTGATTTAACCCTTTTTAAAATATTTATGAAAAGGGGAAATGAATATGGGGAACGAGAGTAAAAGAAAAAAGCTTACCAGAGCAGTTTCAGAATTACGGAAAGAGGATTACTCTAAAGAACCTGAATTAAATAGTATTTACCAAAGGCTGTCAGACGGAAGAAAAAGGTTTGCAGAGATTTTTGAGAAGAATATTAAAGCAGTTATGCAGATTAGTTCACTTGATCTGATGATGCAGCATCAGACAGAGAGAATTATGGATATATCAATGGATGTAGCAAGAGCTACCGAAACGATTTTTGGCAGTGCAGGAGGCAGTTCCAGCAATCAGCATGAAGAATTGACCAATACTATTGTTGAAGTCTCCACACAGACGCAGGAGGTATACGAAAAGATCGAGCAAAGTCAGGGAGAGCTTACTATGATTAAAGAGCTCTCTAATCAGACCATTAGGATATCAGGAGAAATGCAAAAAGATCTGGATGAACTTCTCGCAGTTATTAATCAGATGAATAATGTGGTTGCGGGGATTGATGATATTTCCATGCAGACTAATTTACTGGCATTAAATGCTTCTATTGAGGCTGCAAGAGCAGGTACTGCCGGAAAGGGATTTGCAGTTGTGGCAAATGAAATTCGCGGATTGGCAGAGGAAACCCAGAAATTAACCCAGAGTATGGGGGAGCTTGTAGACAGCATAAAAGGTGCGTCTCAAAAGAGTGTAAAGAGTGCAGGCAGTACCATTGATGCACTTGGCACAATGACGGAAAAGATTGAAAATATATGGGAGTTAAACAGCGAAAACAAAAATAATGTTTCAAAAGTGAATGATTCAGTTAGTTCTATTGCATCCGTAAGTGAGGAAATCACCGGTTCCATGACAAAAATGGAGAATCAGCTGCGGGATAGCACTGACTTTATGCAAAATGTCAGTCAGGATTTGAAAAAGGCGGCAGAACCGGTTGTTGACATCGAAAAAACATTGGATGAAACAGTGAAACAGATGGGAACCATGACAGAGGATGCTTTTTTTCATTTGGAAAATTCAGAATTTGCTTCTTACGTGAATAATGCAATTTCGGCTCATCATACATGGCTGTCTAATTTAGAAAATATGGTGAGACAAAAGAAAGTAATGCCGTTACAGTTAGATTCTTCAAAATGTGGGTTTGGACATTTTTATTATGCACTGACACCGAAAATACCAGGTATTCTTCCAATATGGAATGCACTGGGTGCCAAGCACAAGAAGTTTCATAAGTTTGGCGGAGGTGTAATAGAGGCTTTGAATTGTGAAGACTATTTCCGGGCAGAGCAGATTTATGGGGAAGCAGAACATTATTCTAAGGAATTGATTGCTGATTTAGAGAATATGCTGCAAATTGCGGAGCGTGAAACCGAAGGAAAAAGAATCGTTTATCCTCAGTAATTTGATAATAGAAAAAATTTCTTGAAAGCTAATGTCCTTTGTGCTACACTTGTAAACGTTGTGTACAAATCATATGGAAAGTATTGAAAGTGTAAAGGAAAAAATATTATGCAGATTTCAAGAGAAGATATTCGTAATGTAGCGATAATTGCCCATGTAGATCATGGTAAAACAACTTTAGTGGATGAACTTTTAAAACAAAGTGGTGTTTTTAGGGAGAATCAGGAAGTGGCGGAGCGTGTCATGGATTCCAATGATATCGAAAGGGAACGAGGAATCACGATTCTTTCTAAAAATACAGCAGTAGATTATAAGGGAACAAAAATTAATATCATTGATACACCAGGTCATGCGGATTTTGGTGGAGAGGTGGAGCGTGTCCTTAAAATGGTAAACGGTGTGATTCTTGTAGTGGATGCTTTTGAAGGGGCTATGCCGCAGACCAAATTTGTATTAAAAAAGGCACTGGAATTAAGTCTTCATGTAATCGTATGTGTAAACAAAATTGACCGTCCAGAAGCAAGAGTAGAGGAAGTAGAAGAAGAGGTTCTGGAACTTTTGCTTGATCTGGAAGCGACAGATGAACAGCTTGACTGTCCGTTTGTATATGCCTCTGCGAAAGATGGTGTGGCAAAGACCAGTATGGATGAAGAAGCGCTAGATATGTCACCTCTTTTTGAGACTATTATCGACTATATTCCTGCTCCGACAGGAGACCCTGATGCGGATACCCAGGTATTGATTTCTACCATTGATTATAATGAGTACGTAGGGCGCATCGGTGTAGGGAAGGTTGACAACGGAATTCTTAAACTTAATCAGGAGGTTCTCTTAGTGAATGCTCATGATGAGAACAAGTGTAAAAAGGTTAAGATTGGAAAGCTGTATGAATTTGAGGGACTGAATAAGGTAGAAACAAAAGAAGCAGGAATAGGTGCAATTGTAGCGATTTCTGGTATCGCAGACATTCATATTGGGGATACATTGTGTTCTGTGGATAATCCACAGCCGATTCCTTTCCAGAAGATATCCGAACCGACAATTTCCATGAATTTTATGGTTAATGATTCTCCCCTTGCTGGAAAAGAGGGTAAATTTGTAACGTCCAGACATTTAAGGGACCGGTTGTTCCGAGAACTGAATACGGATGTTTCTTTGCGTGTGGAAGAAACAGAAGGAACGGACACTTATAAGGTATCGGGACGTGGAGAACTGCATCTGTCTGTATTGATTGAAAATATGCGCCGTGAAGGATATGAATTTGCAGTAAGCAAGGCAGAAGTTATTTATAAGACGGATGAAAAGGGAAAGAAATTGGAGCCCATGGAGATTGCCTATATTGATGTACCAGAGGAATTTTCCGGGACGATTATCAGTATGTTAAATGAACGTAAGGGAGAATTACAGGCAATGACGCCTGCTCATGACGGTACGGTGCGTTTGGAATTTCATATTCCGGCCAGAGGATTGATAGGTTTCAGAGGTGATTTTATGACTTCTACTAAGGGAACCGGAATTATCAATACGATTTTTGATGACTATGGTCCTTATAAGGGAGATATGACTTATAGAAATCAGGGTTCTCTGATTGCATTTGAGACGGGAACGACTATCACATATGGTCTTTATAATGCACAGGACAGGGGAACGCTGTTTATCGGACCAGGAGAGCAGGTATACGCAGGAATGGTAATCGGACAGACGGGAAAGGCAGAGGATATTGAGATTAATGTGTGTAAGGCAAAACATTTGACGAATACCCGGTCTTCGGGAGCAGATGATGCATTAAAGCTGACGCCCCCAAGAATTTTAAGTCTGGAGCAGGCTTTGGAGTTTATTGATACGGATGAGCTTTTGGAGATTACACCGGAACATATCCGTATCCGGAAAAAGATTTTAGATCCGACTTTGAGAAAGCGTTCCAGAATTAATAAATAATATAAAGCCTGGTCATATGAAAGGGATGGACAGATTTGCGGTCATCAATCACAGTTTATGTGGTTGATGGCTTTTTTTTTTTGGTAATAAATGTTATACTAAAAAAGATTGTGTAGATTACACATAGACAGGATAGTTTTATGTCAAATTGGTTAAGAATAAAGGACAGAGTAGAATGAAAAACAATGAGAATAAAAAAGGAAGCAGCAAGAGTCTTAGAAAAGAGCAGCTTGCCTGGGATAAATTAGATAATACAGCGAATCTGTTTCCAGTGATTGCAACAGAGGATATGACTAATGTGTACCGGATTTCTGTCACCTTGACGGAAGAGATTGACCGGGTTCTCTTACAGGAGGCATTAAACCGGATTCTGCCGCAATTTTCAGTATTTCGTATGCGGCTTAGAATGGGCATATTCTGGTATTATTTTGAGGAAAATACACGTCCGGCGCCTATTGTAAGGGAGGAATACTCCCATCCCGGTGCCTATATTGATAAGAGCAGAAATAACCACTATATGTTCCGGGTGACATATTTTAAATGCCGGATTAATCTGGAGGTTTTCCATGCACTGACGGATGGAGCAGGTGGAATCACGTTTTTAAAGGAGCTGGTATACCAGTATCTCCGTCTGAAATATCCGGATATTCTGAAAGAGGATAAAGATAAAATATCTTCGGGTATTTTTTTGGATAAGGAAGACAGTTATGTGAAGAATTTCAAAAAAGGACATGCTAAGGTTTATAAATCGGAAAAGGCATTGACTTTGAATGGGGAGAAGCTTCCGGGAGGAGAAATGGGAGTTGTACACGGGTATCTTCCGGTTGATGAGTTAAAAGCTGCTGCTAAGAAGCATGGTGTGACGATCAATCAGTATCTGGTGGGAGTGTTTATTTATGCGGTATATAAGGAGTATTTGAAGGAACAGCCTTCCAGGATTCCGGTCAGATGCTGTGTTCCGGTTAATTTAAGACCATATTATGATTCCCATACAATGAAAAATTTCTTTGCCATGGTGTTTGCTACTTTTAAACCGGAAAAGGAAAAGTATACATTTACAGAGGTTCTGGAGATTGTGGCAGAGGATTTGAAGAAACAGATTACACCGGAGAATTTGAATAACATTATGTCTTATAATGTGTCCAACGAGAAGAACTGGATTTTACGGGCAGTACCTCTTGTGGTTAAGAATTTTGTTATGAAGCAGGTATATGGGGTTTCTGCCAGGGCAACCTCTGCAACAGTGACTAATATAGGCAATATTGAATTAAAGGAACCGTATAAGCAGTATGTGGAACATTTTTATGTGACGTTGTCTATGTCCAAGGGTCAGAATATGAAGGGCGGTATCTGTTCTTATAACGGAATGCTGACTTTTACTTTTAGTTCCGTATTAATGGATTTATCAATCCAGAAAAGTTTTTTTCAAATCATTGCAAAAGACGGAGTTTTTGTTGCAATAGAAAGTAATGGTGCCTATTATGAATAAATGCAGACATTGTAATATTACAATCTATGATAATATTGAGGTTTGCCCGTTGTGCCATAGTGTTTTGGACGAAGTGACAGAAGAAGAGAAAGCACAAATGGATAAAATGCTGGGAGCAGGGGCGCCTTATCCCGATGTGCGTAAGCGCACAAAACGTCTTCATTTTGTTATGCGTCTGATTTTGTTTTTGTTTATTCTGGCAGAAATCGGACTGGTTATTATTAATTATTTTACAACCCGTGGCTTCTGGTGGTCAGGAATCAGCGGAGTGGCGATGATTTATATCTATCTGTCTATGGTATATTGGATTAAGCATGATGCGGGCTATGCTGCAAAAATAGGTCTTCAGCTTACACTTACCATGATACTGCTGTTTGGAATTGATTATTTTACAGGAATGACAGGCTGGTCATTAAAATGGGCAATTCCCGGAGTGATTTTATTTGGGGACGCTATCGTGTTTTTTCTTATGATGTTAAACAGACAGCATTGGTACAGTTATACTTTATTGCTTTTGATGATTGCAATATTTAGTGTAGGAATTATCAGTTTATATTTTCTTGGGAAGATTACTAATGTGGTGCTTCCGGTAACCTGTACAGCTGTGACGGGAGTGTATCTTTTAGGAACGATCATATTTGGCGATAGGGAGCTTGCAAGAGAATTGAAACGCAGATTTCACGTATAAAATTAAAATAAGAAGGATAGAACAGATGGAGAGAAAAACGAGTATCAGGGGGAGAACTGCAAGGAAGATGGTGCGTCTGGCTAATCATTTTCCCCTGTTTGGTAATAAGGCACAAAACGGAGAAATTCGTATGAAACTCAGCGAAAGAGAAAAAATATGGGAATGTCCGGCACATTTGCAGCTGGAAGTAATCGGGATGGAGAACTTTAGGATGGAGCTGTTAAAGAAAAGGGACAACAGGAATGAGTTACCGAATCATGCACCAGACGGAGTGGAAAGTGCTGGTGGAATTATTTTGCAGCTTCATGGAGGGGGATATTATGGAAAGCTTCATAATACATACCGTGACATGGCGGGACTTTATAATGAGATAAGCAATGGAATGGATGTATTGAGCATAGATTACCGTGTGGCACCGGAATATCCGTTTCCAGCAGCGTTAGAGGATGCAGTTGAAGCGTATCAATGGGTGCTGGAACAGGGATATGATACAGAAAAGCTGTTTGTGGCAGGTGATTCCGCAGGCGGTGGTCTGGCACTTTCCCTTTGTCTGTATTTGAGAAATCATGGATTGAAACTTCCAGCTGGGATTATCACTATGTCTGCATGGACAGACCTTACTAAAAGCGGGGAGTCATACGAAGAAAATTTTGATATTGATCCGATTTTTGGGGGGACAAAAGACAGTCTTGTTTATAAAGACGGCTATTATAAAGGGGAAGATCCTGAAAATCCATATATTTCTCCGATAAACGGAGATTTCAGCGGATTTCCTCCAATGCTTATGCAGGTTGGTGAATATGAGATGCTTTTAAGTGATACGTTAGAGGTAGTAAAAAAAGCAAGGGAAAAGGGCGTGCTGGTAAAGGAGCATGTGTACAGTGGAATGTTCCATGTATTTCAGATGGGTTTGCTTTTGTATCCTGAAGCAAAGGAAGCATGGGTAGAAGCAGGAAGATTTATCCGTAAATTATCCAAAGAAAGAAGGACAGCACAGTAGGAATTATCACAAAATTCAGAAATAAAGACACATGAAACAGGAGCAGTAAATATGTATAAAATTACTAATTATTTAAAAGAATATAAGAAAGAAAGCATTATTGCACCGCTATTTAAAATGTTAGAGGCAAGTTTTGAATTGTTTGTACCTCTTGTGATGGCAGCCATTGTAGATATAGGGATTAAGGAGCAAAACAATGTGTATATTATAAGAATGGGTGCTGTTTTGATTCTGCTTGGCATAGTAGGACTGATTTGCTCCATTACGGCCCAGTATTTTGCTGCAAAAGCTTCCGTAGGATTTGGAAAAAGTGTAAGAAGGGATTTGTTTGCCCATATCAATTCTTTGTCCTATACAGAGATCGATCAGGCAGGAACTTCTACATTGATTACGAGAATGACCAACGATATCAATCAGCTCCAGTCGGGAGTGAATATGTTTCTGCGTCTCTTTTTAAGATCGCCTTTCATAGTGGCAGGTGCCATGGTGATGGCATTTACGGTAGATATAAAGGCCGCACTGGTATTTGTTTTAGCAATTCCGCTGTTATCTATAGTAGTTTTTGGAATTATGCTGTATTCCATACCTCTTTATCAGAAGGTGCAAAAAGCTTTGGACCATGTTCTTTTAATGACCAGGGAAAATCTTGTGGGAGCGAGGGTGATTCGTGCTTTTTGCAGACAGGAGGATGAAAAGCAGGATTACAGGGAGGGCAGTGATGTCCTGATGCAGATGCAGACTTTTGTGGGTAAGATTTCTGCAATGATGAATCCTGTAACATATATTATTGTAAATGCAGCGATTATTGCTATTATCTGGATTGGAGGGGTACAGGTAAGTATCGGAAATCTTACTCAGGGAGAGGTAATTGCCCTGGTAAACTATATGTCGCAGATTCTGGTGGAATTGGTGAAGCTTGCGAATCTGATTATTCTGCTGACCAAGGCAGCAGCCTGTTCCAAACGTGTAGGAGAAGTATTTGCCATGTCTCCCTCTGTCATAGAGCATCCTACCGGGGTAGATTTGAAGCCGACAGAGAATAAGGTAGAGTTTAGAAATGTAACATTTGCCTATCAGGGTGCCAAAGAGCCGGCATTAAAAGATGTTTCCTTTACAGCAAAAAAAGGACAGACGATAGGAATAATCGGAGGAACCGGATGCGGAAAATCTACACTGGTGAATCTGATTCCCCGGTTTTATGATGTAACAGAGGGTGATGTTTTGGTGGACCAGGTAAATGTAAAGAATTACTCTTTTCACCAGCTTAGGGACCGGATTGGTGTGGTACCGCAAAAAGCAGTGTTATTTAATGGAACTATTGCAGACAATCTTCGGTGGGGCAAAGAAGATGCGACGGAACAGGAAATGGAAAATGCAATTCGGATTGCCCAGGGGAAAGATGTGATTGACAGTAAGAAAGATGGTCTGGAAGAAATAATACTGCAAGGGGGAAAAAATCTTTCCGGTGGACAGAGACAGCGTCTGACAATTGCAAGAGCGCTGATAAGGGAACCGGAAATTTTAATTCTGGATGATTCCGCATCGGCTCTTGATTTTGCGACAGATGCAAAGCTGCGAAAGGCAATTAAGGAACAAACGAAGGGAATGACTGTATTTATTGTATCCCAAAGAGCGGCGACCATCAAGCAGGCTGATCAGATTATTGTTCTGGAGGATGGTGCCGTAGCAGGGATTGGAACCCATGAAGAACTGATGAAAAAATGTGATGTTTATCAGGAAATTGTGAAATCCCAGGATGATACTGCAAAAGAAAAGAAGGAGGAGAAAGAGAATGGCAGATAAGGAAGCATTTTCAAAGGAAAGCCAGAAAAACACCATAAAACGGGTTTTTGATTTTATCAGGCCATACAGGAGATATGTCTGGCTCTCTCTATTCTTTGCATTTATAACGGTAGTGACAACTCTCTATGCACCGATTGTGACCGGGGATGCCATAGATATGATTATAGAAGAAGGAATGGTGGATTTTGCAGGTTTAAAACCTTTATTGATGAAATTTGCAGTGGTTATCCTTATCACAGCCGTTACCCAGTGGCTTATGAGCCTTTGCAATAATCACATCACTTATCAGGTAGTGAATGATATCCGTACACAGGTATTTGAGAGAATCAATCATTTGCCGTTAAAATATATAGACAGTAAACAATATGGTGAAGTGGTATCCCGAATTATAAATGATGTGGATCAGTTCTCAGAAGGTCTGCTGATGGGTTTTACGCAGCTGTTTACCGGTATCATCACGATATTGGGAACCCTGCTCTTCATGCTGTCTATTAATTTAAGGATTACCATCGTGGTGGTGCTGATTACACCAGTGTCATTGTTTGTTGCAAGTTTTATAGCAAAAAAGACCTATCATATGTTCCGGCTTCAGTCTGAAAGCAGGGGGGATATGACGGCTTTGGTAGATGAAATGATTGGAAATCAAAAGATTGTGCAGGCATTCGGCTATGAGGATGATGCCATGCGGCGTTTTGATAATATTAACGGAGAACTTTCAAAGTACAGTCTGCGGGCGATTTTCTTTTCTTCCATTACCAATCCGGCGACCCGTTTTGTGAATGGATTAGTATATGCAGGAGTAGGAATCGTGGGAGCTTTTGCAGCAGTGAAGGGTGGAATTACTGTCGGTCAGCTTTCCTGTTTTTTGAGCTATGCCAATCAATATACAAAACCTTTTAATGAGATTTCTGGTGTGATTACAGAAGTCCAGAATGCGATTGCCTGTGCGGCAAGGGTATTCGAGCTGATGGATGAACCGGTAGAGGAAGCGGATATGGAAGACAGCAGGGTTCTTACGAGAGAAGAGGTAGAACAGGAGAGCAGCATTACCCTGAATCATGTAGCCTTTTCCTACGATAAGGAAAAACCGCTGATACGAGACTTAAATCTGAATGTAAAAAAGGGGCAGCGTATTGCTATTGTGGGACCTACTGGTTGCGGGAAGTCTACGCTGATTAACCTTTTGATGCGTTTTTATGATATTGATAATGGAAGTATTGCCATTAATGGGACGAGTATCTATAAAATTACGAGAGACAGCCTTCGGGGAAATTATGGTATGGTATTGCAGGAGACATGGTTAAAATCAGGCACAATTGCAGAAAATATTGCTTATGGGAGACCTGATGCATCTATGGAAGAAATAATGGAGGCCGCAAAGGCATGTCATGCACATAGTTTTATTAAACGGATGCCAGAGGGATATCATACAGTGATTGGTGAGGATGGCGGAAATCTTTCCCAGGGGCAGAAACAGCTTTTGTGTATTGCAAGAGTAATGCTGGAGATTCCCCCAATGCTGATTTTGGATGAGGCGACCTCATCCATTGATACCCGTACGGAAATCAGGGTGCAGAATGCTTTTGCCCGTCTGATGGAAGGAAGGACAAGTTTTGTGGTGGCACACAGACTGTCTACGATAAAAGAAGCGGATGTGATTCTGGTAATGAAGGATGGGGATATTATTGAACAGGGAAGTCATGAAACACTTTTGAAAAAAGGTGGATTTTATGCGGAATTATATAATAGCCAATACAAGGTATCGTAAGAAAATAAGGGGATGAAATCTTAAAATATTGTGAAGAGTCTTGCTTTTTTTTGAAAGCATGGTATATTAGCATAGGAATTGCATTTAGAAAAGAGTATAGAGAAGAAGACTATGAAAGATTTGATAAAAAATATAAGTGATAAATTGAATACGGTAAAAAATAGTGTCAGGAAAGCGTGGAAAGCGGCAGGAGTTCCTTTTCGTAAACTGGCAGACAGGAAAGGTATACAGACGATAATTAAAGTAATCAGAATACCCTTTGTAGGATATCTGCTGTTAGCATGTATACTGAATTTTGTTTTAGAAGTGCTGAGCAGACATTCTTTTGTAAAGGCATTTAATTTTATCGGGGAATCCCCATTGGTTTTCCTGTATAATGCAGTTATTATTTTTGTGACTCTTTCACTGGTTTTATTTGCGAAACGGAAGGTTTTTGCAACGGTGTTTGTGTGTGCGGCATGGATTATTTCTGCATTCGCAAACTGGATTGTGCTTTGCTTCCGAACAACGCCGTTTTCTGCTATTGATGTTTTGATGATTCGAAATGTCATGACTATGCTGGATAAGTATATGACCAAGTTCCAGATTGGGTTAAGTATTGTAGGAATCTGTCTGCTGGTCGCTTTGCTGGTATATTTATATATCAGGCTTCCAAAATCAGAACATAAGAGAAATCCATTCAGGGCATCGGCTTATGTCTGTATGTGTGTTATTTTGGCGGTAACACTGACAAAAGTTGCCGTAGAAACACAGACCGTATCGGATAATTTTGGAAATCTCGCATATGCTTATAATGATTATGGATTTGCATATTGTTTCTCCAACAGTATTATTGATGTTGGTATCAGCAAACCGAAGGAATACAATGAACAGCTTGTCAGGGATATTACAGATGATCTTGAATATGATAAGAGTGAGGTTGTTTTACTGACAAAAGAAGAAGCGGAGCAGCAGGAGAAGTCTGTGACAACCGAAGCAGGAAATGAAGTACAGGGAGAAAATGGATATACAAGTGAAGATGCTGATGTGGTAGATCATTCTATGGATGTATCACAGGAGACTGATGAGGTAAAGCAGAATCATATTGGGAAGGAAGATATTTCCTATTACAAAAATGAGAAGGCAACAAAAGAACATCCCAATATTATAGTGATTCAGCTGGAGTCTATTTTTGATACGGTATATATGAAGGATTTTTATGCATCAGAAAATCCCATGCCAACTTTTGTTAAATTGAAACGGAAATATTCATCCGGTCTGTTCAGGGTGCCGGCAGTTGGTGCAGGTACTGCCAATACTGAGTTTGAGGTTCAGACAGGGATGAGTACGCAGTTTTTTGGTGCGGGTGAATATCCGTTTAAAACGGTTATGCGGGATACCACCTGTGACAGTATGGCTTATGATTTAAAGCGTTTGGGATATGCAACAGCGGGATTCCATAATAATGATGCTACTTTTTACGAGCGATATGTGGATTATTCCAATCTGGGATTTGATTCTTTTTCCGGTATGGAGCATATGTACCTGCTTAATTATACACCAAGAGGGTGGGCAAAAGATAATGTACTGGATGATATTATGATAGAACGTATGAACCAGACGGAAGGCAGGGATTATATAACGACAATCACTGTGCAGGCACATGGAAGATATCCTAAAAAATATACAAAGACACTTACGGATTTAACCTGCCATTTTGAAGGAAAGTATGAGGGAGATTTAGAAAAGCAGGCAGCATGGCAGTACTATATCAATATGTGCAAAGAAACAGATAATATGATTGCAGATTTAATTGAGCAGATAGAGAAGATGGGAGAGCCGACTGTTGTGTTTATGTATGGAGATCATCTGCCTAGCCTGAATCTTGAGGAGGAAGATCTGGAGGGGATTGATTTATATCAGACAGAATGGGTTATGTGGGATAACATTGGTTTGGAAGCGGAAAAAAAAGATCTGGCCGCTTATCAGGCAAGTACGTATATATTTAACCGTCTTGGATTAGAAGGCGGATTAATGCAGAATTTCCATAATAAGTATATGAACAGCAAGGATCAGGAGTATTATCTGGATAAAATGGAGCTGTTGGAATATGATACGCTTTATGGAAGTAATTATGCATTTGACGGTAAAAATCCATTTCCACAGACAGATATGAAAATGGGAATCCGTGACATTACAGTGGAAAGATGCGAAGTCTGGGAAAATGAAATCCGGATTTATGGAGAAGGATTTAATGAATTTTCTGGAGTTTATGTGGATGGTAAATCAGTAGAAACAAAATGGATGAATTACAGGACACTATTGATACCGCTGGATGCTTTGGAAGGCGGCAGGGAATTATATGTTGCCCAGGCAGGAGACGACCATGTGGTATTATCAATGAGCAATACGATTCAGATTAATCAGGAAGAAGATACAGGGGAAACAGATGCCCAGGCAGGGACAACACAGGAAACAACAGAAAAAACACAGGGTTCTGTAAAAGGGAAATAAGAAGTGTAAAGACAGGTTTATAAAGTGAAAAAGAGAAGAATAATCAGGATAATAAGCAGAATTTGTTTTGGAATTTATATGGCACTTTTAGTATATTTTTTACTTTTGAGCGACGGATTTGGCAGGATGGATGGGTATAGCCAGTACCGGTATAATCTGATACCTTTTCGGGAAATTGTCAGGTTTATTAAGTATTGGGAGTATATTGATTTTTTTAGTGTAGTGGTGAATCTGTTAGGAAATGTGGTTGCTTTTATGCCTTTTGGAGCATTGATCAGATGGGTGATTGACCGGAAAATACGGTGGTTTCAGGCAGTGGGGTATACATTTTTATTCAGTTTATGTGTAGAATTGCTGCAATTGGTTGCCAAAGTGGGAGTGTTTGATGTGGATGATTTGATTTTAAATACTCTGGGAGGATTGCTGGGATTTATTGTATATTATCTGCTGCTATTGATTAACAGAAGGAGTGAGAGGAATGATTAAGGATAGTGCTTACAGCGTAAAGAGTGTCAGTACGGATGCAGTAATAGCCTGTATATTGGCCGGGATTTCACTATGCTGTATGCTGGGGGCATTGCTGATATCTTATCTTTACGATGGAAAAGGTCCGGCGGCAGTGGGGCTGTTGGGAATAGGAAGTCTCATTCTGGCAGTCTTAGGGATTATATTTACGGTTTATGCATGGAAATCAGAGGACGGAGGTCTGCTAATGAAAAGAATTGCAGGGGTTTTAAATACAATTCCGTTATTGGTTGCAGTGATATTTTATATTTGGGGCTGGATGTAAGAACTTATTGGATGTTCCGTTGTTTGCGGCGGGGGATATGACTTTTGGCAGACAAGCAGGTGGATAAAAATGCAGAATAGGGAAAGACTAACAAAGGATGGAGAACGGCTGCAAAAACAGCTGGATTTCATATTGGAATTGGACAAGTTAAAGTACATTGAGAGACAGTCTTATGTTGCAGATGCAAGCCGTCATGAGAATGATGCGGAACACTCCTGGCATCTGGCATTAATGGCAATGCTGCTTAGTGAATATGCTAATGAGGAAGTGAATGTACTGCATGTGATAAAAATGGTATTGATTCATGACGCTGTAGAAATTGATGCAGGGGATACTTATGCGTATGATGCAGCGGGGAATGAGACCAAAAGGGCAAGAGAGGAGAAGGCAGCAGACCGTATTTTTAATATACTGCCAAAGGACCAGGCAGAAGAAATGCGAAAGATATGGGAAGAGTTTGAGGCAGGGATTACAGCGGAGGCGAAATTTGCTGCTGCACTTGACCATATACAGCCTATTATGTTAAATGACATTACCGGCGGCAGGGCATGGAGAGAGCATGGGGTGGCAATGTCCCAGGTGATTCACCGGAATGCTGATACCCATCTGGGTTCGGAGACACTTTGGAGACATACAAAGTCTCTGGTTGAAAAGAACAGGGATTTGGGTAATCTGAAGAATGAATAGAAAAGAGGAATAAATTTGGGATATCGTGAATTGTTAAAGGAAGAAAATGAAAGTGTATCAGAGCGGTATGAACTGGCAATGGGGAGAATTTTGACATTTTTGGACGGAGATACCCGGATAGAAGAGCCGTATCTGGATTATTTTTATAAAACTGCCGGTTTTGTAAAAATGATGGATGAACTAAAACAACACGTAGATACAGAGGACATGAGGGATTCTTCTTTTGAGGAAATGAAAGAATATAACCGGACTTTATATAGTGATATCCTTAGCGATGGAGGTGCTTATGAAGAGAGTTATGGAAATCCTGCCTATGCAGTAAAAAGGCTTGGTAATGACTATGGTCAGATGCTTTCTTTCTTATATTCGCAGCTGCGTGGAGATATCATTTATGCTGTTGAACAGCGTTTATTTGATATGACCATTCATGCAGAATTATTTGTGGAAGTGCTCTGTCTTTTTGAAGAAGGCATTCCAACAGTAAAAGAGTTAAGGGAAGTATTATATTATTTTGTGAGTGATTATGCAGATAAGACAATTGATTACAGGACGGCAGAGCTGCTGGATCCTTCGCTCACATTTGCTGTTGATATTATTATGAACAGTGATTTGGCAGATTTGCGGTATTTGTTCCAATATGGGGAATATATTACAGAAAATGAAATTCGTCTGGCCCGTTTTTTAAACAGTATGCCGGAAACACAAATAGAAGAGATGGCATATACTTATACACATGGTTATGAAGAAGGATTCAGGATTGCCGGAATTGACCTTGGCAGAAAAAAAACTGTAAATATCCGGTATGCTATCGGACAGGAGCGCATGATAAAGGCTGCTATTGGACAGTTTGAAAAAATGGGACTTACACCGGTTATTTATCGTGTGCCATCTTCTAAGATTCATAAGGGATCAGGCTATAAAGGAACAGCAGCAAATAAGCAGTATGAGTATGATCATCGTATGGATGACGCTTTGTTTTTGGATAAAGCATTTGTGGAGCGGAAAACATCTGTGCTTAGGAATGCATATGAAAGAAGAAAAGTACTTGCTGCAGAATATGCAGGACCTGCTGTAGTGGAGGTCTTTGGTGAGAATCCTTTTGAACCGGTTAATAAACAGGAAAATTTGAAGTTGTCAAAACAGCAGCAAAAGCTATCCGTTGCAGCGGCTTCTGAAAGTGCAAAGATTACGAATGAATATATTCCACAAAGTGAATATAGTTTTACGATTATTGCTTATCCAGTTCCGGAAATTGGAGAGAATTTTGAAGAGATTTTTGCAAAGATTGTTGAAGTGAATACATTAAATAATGAGGTGTATAAGCAGGTTCAGCAGATTATTATTGACGAACTGGATAAGGCAGTTGAGGTTAGAGTCCTTGGCAGAGGAACCAATAAAACAGATATGACAGTTCAGATGCATAATTTGGAGAATCCGGAAAAGGAGACCAATTTTGAAAACTGTACGGCGGATGTAAATATACCAGTAGGTGAAGTATTTACTTCTCCAAAACTTGCGGGAACAAAAGGGACATTAAATGTATCAGAAGTCTATCTGAATGAGTTGAAATTTAAAAATCTGATGCTTACTTTTGAGGATGGTAAGATTATAGATTATACATGTGATAATTTTGAGACAGAAACAGAAAACCAATCGTATATTAAGGAAAATGTGCTGTTTAACAGAGATACCCTTCCGATTGGAGAGTTTGCCATTGGAACCAATACTACAGCTTATGTAATGGCAAATGCATATGACATTGTATATAAGCTGCCGATTCTGATTGTGGAGAAAATGGGTCCTCATTTTGCAGTGGGAGATACCTGTTACAGCCATAGTGAAGAAATACGTTTGTTTAATCCGGATGGCAAGGAGATTGTGGCAAAGGACAATGAATGTTCCCTGCTTCGTCATACCGAAGAGGAGCAGGCATATTTTAACTGCCATACGGATATCACAATTCCTTATGACGAGATTGCAGCGATTATCAGTGTGCATAAGGATGGAACGGAGATACCTGTTATAGAAAACGGAAGATTTGTTTTAGAAGGCTGTGATATTTTAAATGAGCCATTCAAAAAATAAAGAAGCTGTCGTAAAAATTTCTTCATGTGACAGCCCCTTTGTTTTTTCGTTAATATCTAATTTTCTATATCCAGTAGTTTGTGTATGGCAGAATGGTAGTATTTATGGGTGCGGTATTTGAGAACAAGCTCCCGTTCTTCGGCAGACAGAATGAGAGGGGCTTGTTCTAAGCTTCCTTCATAACCCAGTGATTCTAAAATATTATTGATTTGATAAATTTTACATAATATTAAAAGCATATCTGCGGAAGGCTGATTTTGACTATTTTCCCAGCCATAAATTGTTTTGGGGGAAATTGATACAGAGTAGTCATCTTTTAACTGGTTGACAACCTGCTGCACAGAATAATGGCATGATTTCCTGTAATATCTTAACATTCTTCCAAGATTAGGGTTCTTCATAATTCTCTCCATTTCTTTATTATATATGTTTTCTGTACTTTATCTTATAGTAACTGCTTTTTTCTGTCAATAAATTTACTTCGAAATTTAGAAAAATGAATTGTATTTCTACGAAAAATAGAATATAATGATAAAAATTAACAGTGTATTCTATTGTGTGTAGAAGAGGGAGGAATCATTCTTATGAAAGCAGAAAATTATTTGTTACAGCACATATTAGATCATAATATTTCATTAGTGAAGATAGAAGATGACATTGGAATTAATTTAAATGGTGTGGTTTCCAAAGGAAAAGAACTTTCTGCAGATGAATTTATGACTTTATGTGTTTATCTTGGGGTATCGGCAGATGAAGTGAAAAACAAAGTATTATAAAAGACCAGAGTGTTTTGTCTGGGATGTGGCTGTTCAGAATGATATTGGTTCTGGACAGTTGTTTTTTTAGCACAAGATTGATAAAAAAGATATGTTACCGTTTACTGCCTGCATAGATTCGGCTGAAACGGTAACATAGTTAGAAGTGGTAAGAATTAAGTAATTACTTGTGTTGTATTATAATAAAGCATTTTATGAATTACAATGGATGAAATATGAAAAAACGTGAAAAAATATTTAGAATTTTGAAGTAAGTATGAATTTATACATTATATTTATGTACAAATATTCAAAGATGTGAAAAATAGCAGGTTTTTTATTGTACCAAAAGAAGGACAGCAAATGGTGTAGAATGACATTAACCTGATAAGTTAGGATTTATATCTAAGAGACACTATCAAACAGGAGGGATGTCATATGGTTAGATTTATTAGCAAAACACACATTGGCACTAAGCAACGGAATTATCTCATTTTTTTCCTTTTAATTCTTGGGGTTTGCATAACTTCAAGGATGGAATATGTATATGCAAAAGAGTGCGTGCTGCCTGAAGAAGTTGTAGTGGTAAAGAATGAGCAAAAGATGATCCAAAAACTGCAAAAGAGCATCAAGAATCATGAAACCTGTATTAGTTTTTACTATCCGGGAATTGCAAAAGATTTCAAAAAATATCAGAAAAAGAAGAAGGCATATTCAGAATTTTTTGATAAACTTGCCAAAAGGGACGGATATATGACAGGCATCATTTCGGGTGCATGCATTACAGTTCGCGGGATACAGATGCAATATGTAACGTTTCAGTTCGGATATCTCACAACAAAGAAACAGGAACGGTATATTGATAAAAAGGTCAGATTTATCGTTAAAAAAATTGGAAAGGGAAGCAGGGCATACAAAGTCAGGGCGGTGCATGATTATCTGGTGGAGCATATGCAGTATGACAGTAATTATTTTAATCCATATCATGCGTTCTCCAAGGGAAAAGGAATGTGTATGTCGTATGCCCTGGCCTATCAGAGGATTTTGCAGGAGATGGGTATACCGTGTATTTATGTCAAGGGGGATAATCATGCATGGAATATGGTAAAGATAGGAAAATATTGGTATAACGTAGATGTGACATGGGATGACAATAGGAATAGGTATCGGTATTTTCTAAAATCTGATTCTGATTTTCCAGGTCATAAACGGCCAAAGTCAAAATGGCTGGAATCTCTTTGTAAGGCAAGAACTTCATATTCTGGCTGGAAATAGGGAAATCTATGCTCTGTATCTTGAAGGAGTAATTGCAAATGAGTCATGTGAGCAGCACTGCATATACAATTGACGATGCCAAATGTCGGGTGGACGTATGTTAAGCAAGAACCGAAGGGAAACGCAGACCTGCTGTGAGAGGGGGATATGCCCTGCTGTTTTGCAGTGTTACAAGCTTGCTATCCCATTTCTGGCAGCGGGGTTGCTGACTTGAAATGTCTGTGGTCTTATGCTACAATGTGTTTCGATTGAGAATATTTTTATGAATGAAGAACAAGGAGGATGAATGTGTGATTAAGTTATATGAAGGCGGTGTTTATCTTATAAATGGTACAGATATCATTGAAGATGGTGCCAATCAGCAAGAGATTTTAAAGAGTAAAACAGGAAGTGTGGTTTCTAAGGAAGAAGCAGCGAAAAATACGATAGCATATGATATTCTGAAAGCCCATAACACATCTGAAAATATGGATAAGCTTCAGATCAAATTTGATAAATTAACTTCTCATGATATTACCTTTGTTGGTATTATTCAAACAGCAAGAGCATCAGGGCTCGAGAAGTTTCCAATTCCCTATGTTTTGACAAACTGTCACAATTCCCTGTGTGCAGTAGGAGGGACAATTAACGAGGATGACCATATGTTTGGTCTTACTTGTGCAAAGAAGTATGGTGGAGTTTATGTTCCTCCACATCAGGCAGTTATTCATCAGTATGCAAGAGAGATGCTGGCAGAATGCGGTGCTATGATATTGGGTTCTGATTCGCATACCCGTTACGGAGCACTTGGAACCATGGCCATTGGAGAAGGCGGTGGAGAGCTTGTAAAACAGCTCTTGTGTCAGACCTATGATGTAAAGATGCCGGGTGTCGTGGGCATTTATCTGGATGGTAAACCGGAAGCAGGGGTTGGTCCTCAGGATGTTGCACTTGCCATTATCGGGGCGGTTTTTGCAAATGGTTATGTGAAAAATAAAGTAATGGAATTTGTGGGACCGGGTGTAGATAATTTAAGTGCAGATTACAGAATCGGTATTGATGTTATGACAACGGAAACAACCTGTTTATCTTCTATCTGGAAGACTGACAGTGAGATAAAGGAATTCTACGATATTCATGGCAGAAGTGACAGCTATAAGGAACTGAATCCGGGTGCGGTTGCTTATTATGATGGGATGGTTTATGTGGATTTAAGCAAGGTGAAACCTATGATAGCCATGCCGTTCCATCCAAGTAATACGTACACGATTGAAGAGCTGAATGCAAATCTTATGGATATTTTAGAGGATTGTGAGAAGCGTGCACTTGTGAGTTTAGATGGAAAGGTAGACTTTACATTAAAGGATAAAGTGCGTAATGGCAGATTATATGTTGATCAGGGTATTATTGCAGGCTGTGCTGGTGGTGGATTTGAAAATATCTGTGCAGCTGCTGATATTTTAAAAGGTGCCAGTATTGGTGCAGATGAGTTTACTCTTAGTGTGTATCCTGCTTCTACACCGATTTATATGGAACTGGCGAAGAATGGCAGATTAGCGGATCTGATTGCAACAGGTGCGATTGTAAAAACTGCATTTTGTGGTCCTTGTTTTGGTGCCGGTGATACTCCTGCCAATAATGCATTTTCAATTCGTCATTCAACCAGAAATTTCCCGAACCGTGAAGGCTCTAAGGTGCAGAATGGACAGATTTCTTCAGTAGCGTTAATGGATGCCCGTTCCATTGCGGCAACCGCAGCAAATAAAGGATACCTGACTGCGGCTACAGACGTAGATGTCAATTTTGGCAACCCCAAGTATTTCTTTGACCAGACAATATATGAGAACCGGATTTACAATGGTGTTGGAAAAGCAGATCCTACAGTAGAGATTAAATTTGGTCCTAATATTAAAGACTGGCCAGCTATGGCAGCATTAACAGATAATCTGATTTTAAAGGTTGCATCCGTTATTAATGATCCGGTTACAACCACGGATGAATTGATTCCTTCGGGAGAGACTTCTTCGTATCGTTCCAATCCTTTGGGGCTGGCTGAGTTTACATTATCACGTAAAGATCCAGAGTATGTTGGAAGAGCAAAGGCAGTTCAGGTAATTGAAAAGGCAAGAGAAGAAGATCAGTGCATATGTGATTTTGCACCGGAAATGAAACCAGTTATGGAAACCATTAAAGGACAGTTTCCTTCCGTAAATCATAATAATACCGGTATTGGTTCCACTATTTTTGCGGTTAAACCGGGAGATGGTTCTGCCAGAGAGCAGGCAGCTTCCTGTCAGAAGGTGCTTGGCGGATGGGCAAATATTGCAAAGGAGTATGCGACTAAGAGATATCGTTCGAACCTGATTAACTGGGGAATGCTACCATTTCTGATGCCGGAGGATTATGCATTTGAGATTGATGATTATATCTTTATCCCGGATATTGCCAAGGCAGTTAAGGAAAAGAATGATGATATCAAAGCATATGTGGTGAATAAGGAGATGAAGGAGTTAACCTTCCATTTGGGAGATTTAACAGATGATGAAAGAGAGATTATCTTAAAAGGATGTCTCATTAATTATAACCGCAGATAGAAATGTTTTAAGGGGGCTGAAAAGTCCCCTTTTTAAATTCCTGTTTGCACGAAAGCAATGAGCCATGCGTGGGAAAGAAAAATATATTCGTTGGGAGCTGGCTCACATAAGAATATATTTTTCTGTTCCCACATAGGGCGAATGCCCGTGACCGATGCCTGAGACCTTGGAGAACGAAGTGCTCCTAGTTCGAAGGTATGCAAAGCTGATGAAACGAAGCGTAATCGAGGTAGCACATGGCGTAATTAGTATTATATAATTGAAGAAGCCAAGATATTCAAAGATAAGGATTGCTTTTTAGGCTATACACGCTACGAGCCGCACAGGCTCGATTGTGCTTCGCTTCATCTCGCCCATGCAGCTGTCGCCAAATGGGAGAAATAACGAATACTCTTACGTGAGCCAGCTCCCGCCGAGTATTCGTTATTTCTCCCACTCGGCTCGTAGCTAAACAGGAATTTTGTAACTTTTTTTGCAGCACTTGTGTCTAATAAGTGAAAGGAGGCAAAAAAGTATGGAACAAAATAAAGATGTGGATGAGCAGTTGATAGTTCTTATGAATGAATATGGTGATAGTGTATTGCGCATGTGCTATGTTTATTTAAAAGATTATCAACTGGCAGAAGATATGGCACAAGAGACCTTTATCAAGGTATATCAGCACTATGAGGAGTTTCAAAATCGATCATCCGTTAAAACATGGATTTTAAAGATTGCTATTAATCTTTGCAGGAATCAGATGCGGACACATTGGTGGAAATACCGTTCAGAACAGGAGTTATTGGAGACAGGTGCTGAGGAATACTATGATTCATCTTTGGACAGCCAGGTGATATTGGCTGAAATTGCAAAATTGCCTGTAAAGTATAGAGAGGTTATTCTTCTGTATTATTATCAGGAATTGGCAATTTTAGAGATTGCCAATCTTTTAAATGAGAAGGAATCTACTATTAAAGCAAGGTTAGTCAGAGCGAGAAAAAAGTTAAAGCCAGAATTGGCGGAGGTGATTTGTTATGAATGAAATAAAAACAGTGATGGATCGTAGTCTGAACCATATGCAATTTACAGCTGAGATGAAGGAACAGGTGTTGGCAGAGGGAAAAAAAGCATTGAAGAATGGAAAATCAGGAAAACAGAAATCTATTGGCAGATATGCGATTCCTATAGCAGCCGGCTTTGTGCTGTGTGTGGGAACTACAGTTGCGGCGAAAGCTTTGCTATGGGATAAGTATGTGGCAGAAAAATATCGTGTAGATAAGAATGAACAAATACAGGAGGAAACTGTAAATGATGGGTTGGCAGATAAGGCAGTTGCGGTGGCAGAGGATAATGGCATTCGAATTGAGATTATGCAGACGGTGGCAACGGACAATCATCTGGATCTTTATTTTAAGATTCAGGCAGAAAATGAGGAGACTGCAAAGATGATTGTTGATACAAATCCTGATTGGGAGATTTTATTTGAAAATGCAGAGGTAATGACCAGTAATGGAGGAATGGAAAATTATTACACTGGAGAGGGAATGAAAACAATCAGGGATGACAACAAAGAGGAAGGTCCGGAGTATGAAATTTATAACATAGAATGTACTACGAATGGAGGCAGCTTAGATGGAAATACAGTTTATTTAAAGATTCATAATTTTATTGGAAACAGCCAGACCAGCCCGGATAAGGTAGTAGAAGGAGATTGGGAGTTGAGCTGGGACATTCAGGCTGCACAATCCCAGACATTTGTTTTTGACAAGGAGTATACTATATATGGCAAGACTGTTAAGGTCAATAAGATTAAATTAAATCCTGCTGGTGCAGTTGTTTATATGGATAGAAAATCAATAGATGAACAGGGATTACTTGATGCAGAGATTTATATGGTACAAAGCCCGGAACAGGCTGCAGAGAATACAGGAAGGATAGAATATGAGTCTGCAGAGTGGAGAGGCATATGCGGGATTCCATTAGAATTACATAAAAATCTGTCGCAGGAAGAACGGAATAAAGTATTTGAGCAGGTAAAGGCAGGAATTTATCAGGGAGAGTATATGGAGTATACAGATTGGTGTACAGATGAACAACATCATATTGTAGATCCATGGTGGTTTGAAATTGAGTTAGCAGATGGAACAAAATTTGTACCTGAAAATAGCAGTGGGATGGTTATGGGAACCGAAGAAGAATATGAAATTACACAGAATTATGTAGGTTATCTCAATGTGGATGAGGTGTCGGCAATCCGGTTTGGTGATTGCGTCATTCCGTTATCTGATGCAGTTAGAAAATAATCTGATGCGGTTTGTAAAGTGGTAATGCAGGAAAATCCAGTTATAAATATATGAAACTCCTGATTAGTGGGGACTTTGCCAGAAAGTTCCCACTTTTTTTGGTAGATGCTTTTAATAAAAGGCAAGATGTGGTATACTTTTAAACAAAGTATTCCGAATAAGGAATGTATTTATATGGGATGAATCCTTTAACTAGTGAATGAACAGGAAATGGCACATGAGTAAAAAGAAAAAAATAGCTGGCGGTTTTGCCATGCAGGCAACAATTCTGGCAGCTGCAAGTATTATATCAAAGTTGATTGGAATGATTTATAACATTCCGTTTGCGAATATATTGAGAAAAAGTGGAGAAGGGTATGGTAACGGATATTATGGTGCTGCCCAGACATGGTATTTTTATATTTTAATTATAGCAACATTTAGTATTCCTTCCGCAGTGTCAAAGATTATGGCAGAACGGATTGAGCGGGGAGAGTATCGCAATGTGAAGAGAATTTTTAATGGTTCCATGCTGTATGTAATGATAGTAGGTCTGGCAGCGTCTGTATTTGCTTATGTGGCTGCACCTTATCTGGTATCCCCAAATGCAGTGCTGTCGTTCAGGGTATTGGCTCCTACCATATTTTTTTCAGGATTTCTTAGCGTATACCGGGGGTATTTTCAGGCTTACGGTAACATGGTGCCAACCTCGGCTTCACAGGTAATCGAACAGATTTTTAATGCAGTGGGAAGTATTACACTGGCACTTTTGTTTATAAAATGGGCATCTGCTTTGGGCAGGGAAAGTGAGATTGACAAGTTTGGTGCTGCCGGCGGGACGATTGGAACAGGTGTAGGTCTGCTTGCAGGCTTGGTTTATATGATGATTCTCTTTCGGAAGGAGAAAAGAGAACTGAATGTGCGTATGAAGGCAGATGTGACGGAACATATTCTGTCTTACAGGGAAGTGATTAAACTGTTGCTAATGATTGCTACCCCTATCATATTAAGTTCGGCTATCTATAATGCCAATGCCATGCTGGATATGACTATTTTTCAAAAGTTGTCCAAGGTAATGGGTTATGGAAAAGACGTGATAGACGGGCAATACGGATTATACAGCCGGATGTACTTAGTACTTGCAAATGTACCGATTGCTATGGCGTCAGCGGTTGCATCGGCAGTCATTCCGGGAGTTTCCAGTGCATATGCTGTAGGAAATAAGAAGGAATGCAACCGTAAACTTAATCAGTCCATGGAGTTAACAATGGTTATGACAATCCCTTGTGCAGTGGGATTTGCCGTTCTTGGAAAGCCAATTGTAAGGTTGTTATATTATAGCCTGACAGAAGAAGAGGTTAATATGGTGGGAATGCTATTATTGCTTGGAGGGATTTCTATTGTAATTTATGGCATATCCAGTGTGTTAAACGGGGTATTACAGGGAATCGGTAAAGTAAATGTTCCTGTCATCAGTGCAGTCGTTGCCCTGCTGCTTCATATGGTATTATTGGTATTTCTTGTTGCGGTATGCAGAGTGGGAATTTATTCATTGATTTTTGCAACAGCATTTTATGCGGTTATTGTCGTGTTTATGAATTATCTTTATGTGAAAAAGCATCTGGGTTTTCGGATGAAGTGGAAACATATAATATGGGTTCCAATGATATCAGCTTTTATTATGGGGATTGCCGCTGTTGTTTTATACAATGTGCTTTATTTGTCATTGGGTTATGTGATGGGAGAACGAGTCTGCAATGGGGCGGCGGTTTTAATCGCAATCGTATTGGCAGCTTGTGTTTATTTTATTTCCATGATTAAAATAGGAGGTTATACAAAAGATATGCTGCTGGCATTCCCAAAAGGGACATTATTAGTCAGAATTGCAGAAAAATTACATTTGGTTTAATTCTAGTTGAAAAGAGGTGTTTATGATGAAATTAGTATTTATCGGAGCGGATCATGAAGTAACCGGAAGCTGTCATTGTCTGCAGGCATGTGATAAGAATATTCTAATTGACTGCGGGATGGAGCAGGGGCAGGATATATATGAGAATCAGGAACTGCCGATGAATCCTTCGGATGTGGATTACATATTGCTTACCCATGCACATATTGACCATTCAGGACTTTTACCGCTAATGTATGCAAAGGGATTTCGGGGGCAGGTTTATACTACAAAGGCAACAACTGACCTTTGCCAGATTATGCTCAGAGACAGTGCCCATATTCAGGAGTTTGAAGCAGAATGGAGAAACCGGAAAGGAAGAAGAGCCGGTGAAAAGGAATATGTGCCGCTTTATAGTATGAATGATGCCATAGGAGTGCTGGAGCATTTTGTTCCATGTCAGTATGAGGACATGATTGAGCTGTCAGAGGGAATTAAAATCAGATTTTCCGATGTTGGCCATCTGCTGGGCTCTGCCAGTATTGAGGTATGGCTGACTGAGGGAGATGTTTCAAAGAAGGTTGTATTTTCAGGGGATATTGGCAATATCAACCAGCCTATCATCAAGGACCCGCAGTATCTGAAAGAGGCAGATTATGTGGTGATGGAATCTACATATGGTGACCGCAGTCATGGAGGAACGCCGGATTATGTTGCAGACTTTACCAGAATCATAAAGGAGACTTTTGATAAGGGGGGAAATGTTGTTATTCCTTCCTTTGCAGTGGGAAGAACCCAGGAGCTTTTATATTTTATCCGAAAGATAAAATATGATAATCTTTTGCCGGAATATGAGGGGTTTGAGGTATATGTTGATAGTCCTCTGGCAATTGAGGCGACGAATATATTCAGCAGGAATGTGGAATCCTGTTTTGATGAAGAGGCAATGGAGCTAGTCAGACAGGGAATCAATCCGATTTCATTTCCGGGTTTGAAAACAGCTGTTACTAGTGATGATTCCAAGGCGATTAATTTTGACATGAAGCCAAAGGTGATTATTTCTGCTTCCGGCATGTGTGAAGCCGGACGGATCAGGCATCATTTAAAGCATAATCTCTGGAGAAAAGAGTGTACCATTTTATTTGTGGGTTATCAGGCACATGGAACTTTAGGGCGGAGTATAGTGGAAGGTGCACCAAATGTAAAACTGTTTGGAGAGCAGATTGAGATACGTGCAAAGATTGAAAAGCTGGATGGCATCAGTGGTCATGCAGACCAGGAGGGATTATTAAAGTGGCTGCATTCTTTTGACCCCAAACCGAAAGTATTTGTGGTGCATGGTGAAGATCTGGTATGTGAACATTTCAAGAAAATGATACAGGATGAGGGATATGAAGCAATTGCACCATTTTCAGGGGCAGAGTTTGATCTTGGTGCGAACGAATTAATCTTCCAGGGTGTTGCAGTACGGAAAGTAAAAATCAGCCAGAAGGCATTTCGGGCACAGGCAATCTTCGAACGTCTTGTGGCAGCGGGTAATCGTCTGCTTACGGTTATTGCCCATAATAAAGGCGGGGCAAATAAAGATTTGGTTCGGTTTACAGACCAGATTAACAGCCTGTGTGATAAGTGGGAACGGTAAACATTAAATAAGATTTTTTGTTCCTTAAACCAATATCAGATAAAAATTCTGGTTTCTGTTTGAAATATAAATAGGGACTTGAAAAGCCTTTAAATGCAAGGTACAATAGGGGTAGCAAGGTCAAAGTGTTACCCCTGTTATATGATGTTTTTTGTTATCGTGAACAGATAACATGGGATAGATAAGATACAGGAGAGAGAAAATGATGGACCTTGAATCGGTGGAATCTGATTTGAGGTTTTTTCGTTGGAGGAGATAGCAATGGAAAAACGTAAAAGAATTGCATTGCTGGTTGGACAACCGGAAGAAAATTACCAGAATCTGTTTATACAGGGATTTTTAAATCAGGCATTTGCAAGTGATTGGGATGTATGTATTTTTGCAATGTATCAGAAATATCAGGAATCTGCTGCCAGAGAGGTTGGAGAGTCCAATATTTTTTCTTTGATCCAGTATAATTTATTTGATGCATTTATTATTCTTCTTGACACTTTGCAGACACCAGGCGTAGCGGATCGGTTAGAGGATGAGATAAAGAGTTCCTTTTCCGGACCTGTGCTATGTATAGATAAACAAAGTAAATATTTTCCGACAATCATGAATGATAACTATCATCCGGTTAAAAAACTGTTAGTCCATTTAATAGAACATCACGGATTAAAGGATATTGCATATTTAACAGGAAAAGAATGGCATCTCCATTCCCAGCAGAGATTACAGGCATATGTTGACTGTATGAAGGAATATGGACTGCCAATAAAAGATAACCGCATATTTTATGGTGATTTCTGGTATAGCAGTGGGGAAAGTATGGTGGAAAAGCTGCTAAAGGATAGAGAGAACATGCCGGAAGCGATTGCGTGTGCAAATGACTGTATGGCAATTGGTGTTGCAAAGGCGTTGACAGAGAACGGGATTCGTGTGCCGGAAGATGTTGCTATTGTTGGCTATGATTCTGTAGAGGAAGGTCAGACAAGCCCGAAGCCGATTACTTCCGTTCCGATTCCGGCGAAAGCTTTTGGAGATTATGCTGCAAAATGTTTACAGTCCATGTTTGAAGGCTCTACCCTGCCGGAGTTTCAGGCTGATCCGGATTTATTTATCGGCAGCAGCTGTGGATGTCAAAATGACAGTATGATTCCTAAACTACAGCTTCGGGAAAACTGGGGAACTGATATTTCGGAGCACAGTTTTTACTCCTGTTTTAATCATATGATGGAGGATATGTTATCCCAGTCGGATTTTAATAATCTGATGAATGTGATTTTCTCTTATATTTATCAGATTCGAGAGTTTGAAAGTTTTCACCTCTGCTTAAATGAGCATTGGGGGAATTTTAAGGATATGGGAAAGTCTGATGCGGAATGGAAGGATTATACAAAACAGATGATTCCTATATTGGAATGTGGTACAGGAGGAGAAAACCGAGATAAAATAGATTTGAAGGGTAGATTTAAAACAGAAATCCTTCTGCCGGATTTGTATGTGGATAGGGATAAGCCCAAGGCATATTTTTTTACACCTCTCCATTTTGAAGACCGCTGTTTAGGTTATGCAGTAATCAGTTACGGTAATGAGGCAAAAAGTTATAATGATACTTATCGGTTGTGGCTTAGAAGTGCTATGCAGGGATTGGAGTGTTTTCGCAGAATAGAGGCATTGCGGCAGAGCAGTACCTTATTAGAGGAAAGCCAGATTCGGGATTCCCTTACCGGTTTATATAATTATAAGGGTTTTATCCGGCAGTCTGAGGCATTGATTAAAAGAGCCAAGAGACTGAATTGTTATATCAGTACAATGGCAGTAGATATCAGAAGTCTTGCTGTAATTAATGATGAACATGGAAGAGAAGAAGGAAATCAGGCAATTATAAAAGTTGCCAGATGTCTGGAAGGCTGTATTGATGACGGGATGAGCTGCTGTTTGGGAAATGGTGAATATATGGTTGCCATTTTATCGGGTAATAATGACAGAAAATTGATTCATTTGATTCGGAACAAACTGCTTAATATGTTAGAAAAATATAATAACGAAAGACCTGCAGGTTATACTTTGCTGGTATATACGGGAAGTGAAACCGGTATGGTGAATAATGTAACGGAGTTTGAACAGCTGGTTAATGGTGCAGTGAGCAGGAAAAACGGAAACAAGGCCAGTGAACAGCGTATCACAAATAATTCGAAATTAACAGCAGAAGAACTGGAAGAGGCTCAGATTGTACGAAGGGTTTTAGAGGAGAATTTATTTTTATATCATTTTCAGCCTATCATCAATGCAAAAAACGGAGAGGTTTATGCTTATGAAGCATTGATGAGAGCAGATGTCACACCATATCTGTCTCCGATGAAAGTACTGAAATATGCTGATTATTTTGGTAATCTGTATGATGTGGAGAAAGCGACATTTTTTAATGTGATAAAACAGATTAAGGATAATGAGGATATGTTTTCCGGGAAAAAAGTATTTATCAACAGTATTCCGGGAAACAGGCTGAAAGATGAAGATGCTGCCTGGCTGGAAAAGGAAATCATGGAGCATGCGGGGCAGATTGTTGTGGAATTGACAGAGCAGACAGAGATAGATGACGAAGCTTTGGCGCAGATGAAGGCAAGTTATGAAAAAATGGGGATAGAAACGGCAGTTGATGATTATGGGACCGGTTATTCCAATGTTACCAATCTGCTGCGGTATATGCCAAATTATGTTAAGATTGACAGAATGCTTTTGACAGAAATCCAGAATAGTCCCCAAAAACAGCATTTTGTGAGGGAAATTATTGAATTTGCACATGACAATGCGATTATGGCTCTGGCAGAGGGGATTGAGACATCAGAGGAGCTCGAAATGGTGATTCATCTTGGTGCGGACCTGATTCAGGGCTTCTATACGGCTAAACCTTCCAAAGCAGTGGTGGAAACCCTTGATAATACAGTTGTGAATGAAATTTTGCAGTACAATCAGAAAAGGGATAGCCAGAAAGTATATGTTGCCGGCAGGGAAGGAAGGGTTTCCCTTGCAAAGCTTGTGGCAGATCAGTATGTTAAAATCCAGATTGTCCATGAAAAAACAACTTACAGGGATATTACTATTGTGGGAGTACCGGGAATGGTATCTCATATGACTTTGGAGATAGGAGACGGTTACCAGGGAAGAATCGTACTGGAGAATGTGGTTTTTGACAGCGGAAAAGCAGAGACTTGTATCAATATTGGAAAACAATGTGAGGTCATTTTGGTATTGCAGGGGGATAATGAGTTAAGGGCAGGCGGAATCCGTGTGCCGGAGGAGTCTAAACTGATATTGGAAGGGAATGGAAATCTGCTGATACAGGAAGACCATACCGGGTATTTTGGTATTGGAAATGATTTGAAGTCAGCACATGGTACGATTGAATTTGAACAGGATGGTATTGTCGAGATTCATGCAAATGGAATGAAAGGAATCGGGATTGGCTCTGGTTATGGAGGAAATATTCATATTAATAAGGGAAAATATGTCTTGCATTTAAAAGGAAGAGAAGGGGTTGGTATTGGGGCTTTTTATTCGGATGCCAGTGCAGATATCTTACAATGTGATATTAATATGAATATTGATATGTCAAAAGGAGTTGGTATTGGTTCCATGGAGAAAAATGCCAGAATCAATCTGAAAAATCTTTCAGCAAGGTTTGTTTTTGGAGGAGAAAAGCTGATAGGGATTGGAACCGTTGACGGAGAGGAAAGTGAGATAGGAATTTACAATGCAAATGTAGAAATGGATTTACGGGCAACGAATCTGTGTGGAATCGGGGCAGAGAATGGTTTCATGAAATTAGACATAGAATATGCATCTGTCCAAATCAGTGGAGAGGGGAAATATGCATTAGCGTTTGGTAACAGGGAGCGGAATGCCCAGATTCATATTGTAAATGCGACTGTGGACAGCAAGCTGAAATCTTCCCTTGACACGGATATGGGAGCCAGTGAAGAAGATATTTATATTGCAAATGCCCGGTGCATCTTTACCCTGAATGGGAAAAATATCGTACGGAAAGTAGAGGATATTGATTTGTAATAGATGAGAATCGGCAGATTGTATAATGAATCAAGTGAAATGATGGGGCTGTTGCAGCAAAGATTTACTGTGACAGCCCCAAAATTTTTACGTGATATCAGTTAAGCGTGTTCAGATGTGTAACAGGAAGGTATACAGGTAATCCATTCAGATATGAGATATCCGGTTCTCCTGTAATCAATGGAGCCATATAATTGACCAGATCAGGAGTGACGTCATTGCCGGCTTCGTTGATCCATTGTCTGGGAATGGACTTGGCTTCGTTAGCAATACCTTTAATATCGGCAGTTTCAATTGCAGTCTGATAAGGAGAATCAGAGATTCGTTTTATTATCAGCATACATTTGGACATTCCGGAAGCCGCACATGAAACAGCATGAAGTCCTAGAGAAAAGGATTCTTCAATATCGGTAAGAGAAGAAATATGTGCTCCACAGCGTTGCAATACATTTAATTCGATGGAACGCACCTTTACATTAATGGTTTCTTTTATAAAATATTCCAGACATTTGCCGGCACCGCTTAACTGGGCATGTCCGAATTGGTCGCTGGCAGGCTTGGCAGCACTAAAATAGTTTCCATTTTTATCCCGGATGCCTTCGGAAACTGCGATGATCACATTATTACGTTTAGAAAGCTGTTCTTTTACATCTGCAATAAACTGGTCTTTGTCAAATGCTACTTCTGGGAAGTAAATCAGATGAGGTGCAGTGTTGTAAGAATTTCTGGCGAGCGCGGAAGCTGCAGTGAGCCAGCCGGCATCTCTTCCCATGATTTCTACTATAGTAACGCTTTTTACGCTGTAAATATAAGTATCATGTGCTACTTCAAGGATAGAGGAAGCGACATACTTGGCGGCAGAACCATAGCCCGGAGTATGATCCGTAATGCAGAGGTCGTTATCAATTGTTTTGGGAATGCCAATGATCCGGATATCACTGCCGATTTGTTCCCCATAATGGCTAAGCTTTGATACTGTATCCATGGAATCATTACCGCCTATATAGAAAAATGCACCGATATTATACTTTTTAAACTGATTAAATATAAAAGCATAAGTAGCATCATCATCTTCGTAATCCGGAAGTTTGTACCGGCAGGAGCCAAGATACATGGAAGGGCTTATTTTTAGAGTTTCGATAAAATTGGGAATTTCCTCATTTTTTTCACTAAGGTTTAATATATGATTTTCTAAAATACCAAGGATTCCATAGATGGAACCATATACAACATCATATATTTCACTTTGAATAACAGCCTGGACTACACCTGCAAGAGAGGCGTTAATTGCAACGGTAGGACCTCCTGATTGTGCAACAATTACATTTTTTTTTGACATGGAGTTTCTCCTTTTGTGATAATAATTCATTTATTATGAAAGTGGTGATCTGAGAGATAACATTCCGCTTCCATTGTGTGTATAACTATGATACGTTAAACAATATAAAAATTCAAGGAATATTTTCTTGTATTTTTCTCATAGTTATTGTATAATTTAGATATGTTTTAGGAATGTTAATAAAGTAGAACTTCTGGTGTGCACGACAACTCTTGTAATTTTGAACCTACATTTATTTTCATGGGGAACTGATATTTATAAGCTGATGTCGGGCCGGCATTGACCGGATGGCAGATTCTTATGTGAGGTAGCCCACCTAGCTTGGCTAGGACTCAAAATGCAGGAAACGGCATAATCGGTTGTTCTACTTTAAGAATAGAGAAGTACTAAGGATTGATAAGATACGGAAGATTATACATAGTACAAAAGAAGAACGAAGCAGCATTGGACGACGGAAAGCATTTGCTTAAGTCTGATTGCTGCTTCTTGCATTTGCACGGGCTGATGCGTGAGTCTGTGAGTAATGCCAATCAAGCAGGAAATAGGAAGGTAGGATAAGATGAAACGAGAAAAGCAGGCTAAGAAAAAGAAAAAAGGATTGTGGATTATTCTATTTCTTATGGTAATGTTTGGAATAACAGGCGGGATACTGATTAAAACAGGTTTTTACCAGAAGGCAGTTGATAATCTTATGCCAAATGCAGAAGCAAACCGTCTGATTAGTTATCTGGGAATCAGTGACTATGAGTATACAGACAGGATAGGTTCCTGCTTTACAGTGAAGTCGGCAAAGAAACTGCTGGACTCGGCAAAGATTCCTTATGATAAAGCAGATATATCCTTAGAGCATATGCCGGGTTTTCTGGCACTTACCAGAAAGCAGTTTGAGCGGATGTATGATTCCATGATTGAAGAACTTCAGCTAGACCGCCTGCAAAGCGTCAGTTTATACATATATGATATTGATAGTGCGAACGATAAGGAGATTGATGGAATCGTTTATGAGGTAGTAGGCACCAGCAGTGGTGATTATTATATGGAAAAAGACTATGGACTAGACAGTGATTATATAGGGAAAATTGTCCGGTTATATGTATCCAATAATGAGATTATCCTATGCCTTGGGGAAAGTGATGAGGATGTTGATATACGGAATGCATACGCATCAAAAATATCCGAAGAAGATGGGAAGAAATATCTGTTAGCTTATGTAAATGGAGGGATGCAGAAGCTTCCGCTGTCCGGCAAAACGGATATCGGGGAGATGCAAAACGGATGTCTTTGTGATATCACAATTTCCAATAAAGGTGTTACTCAAATTGCTGATCATACGGGTGAATTGATGACAGCAAAGATAACTTCTTATACGGAGGGAGTAGTTACGATTGAGGGATACGGGGATGCCTTGTATCTTTCAGAAGCATTTAATGTATATAAGGTGAATGGGGCTTTTAAAGCGATGAAATCGGCAGGAACATTGATTGGATATGATCAGGTTTCACTATATGTAAAAGATGGAATTCTGGAGGCCGCATTGATTACGGAGGATATTTATGCTAAAAATATCAGGGTGTTAATCAGTAACAGTGATTATTCTGATTATTACCATAATGAAGTAACCGTTACTTCAGATACGGATTTTACGGTTACTTCTGGGGAGATTGTAAAAGAATATGCGGCGGGAGATAAAGTGGCTTTCAGAAACGGAAGTGAAGAATTGCAAAATGATAATGCGAAGATCGCTTCCAAAGTGGAAGGCGGCAAGATTAAGGTAAGTTCTGTCAAAAGGCAGGGTGGGAGTCCTGCTTACCGGGGCGTTTTAGAACTTTCCAAAGATGATAAAGGGGTGCTGCTGATCAATGAGCTTCCTGTGGAAGAATATCTGTATGGGGTATTGCCAAGTGAAATGCCGGTTTCTTATGAGACAGAAGCTTTAAAAGCACAGGCAATCTGTGCACGGGCTTATGCATACAGGCAGATGGAGAGTAATACGTATTCACAATATGGCGCACATCTGGATGACAGTGTTTCCAGTCAGGTGTATAACAATGTGGAGGAAGATGAACGTGCTATTTATGCAGTAGATGATACGTATGGAGTTGTTCCGTGTTATGGTGATCAGGTGATTGAAGCATTTTTCTTTTCTACGTCCTGTGGAACGACAAGTAATAACAGTGTTGTATGGGGAGGAAATCAGGAGCCATATTTACTGGATACTATGGAAACAGAACTGAATGATATGGCGAACCTTAATAATGAGGAAAGTTTCAGGAAGTTTATTGATGGTGAGCTGGGAACCGGTTTTATTGAGGCAGAGGAGCCGTTTTTCAGGTGGAGTGTCGGGTTTACAAAGGAGAAGCTGACGGAGGCGATTAATGCACATTTGTATGAACGGATTGAGGCAATGCCGGAGAATCTGTTAGTGATGAATGCACAGGGGAATTATGAGAAAAGAGCGATTAACAGTATCGGTGAACTGGTAACTATCGAAGTGACCAAACGGGGGAATAGTGGTATTATTGAGGAAATGGTGATAACGGGAACTGCCGAAACTATACAGGTAATCGGGCAGACAAATGCAAGGGCACTTTTAAGTCCGGAAGCAGTTGAAATCAGGAAACAGGACGGTTCTGTCGTAAAGGGCTGGAAGACACTTCCAAGTGGATATTTTTATGTGGATGACAGCAATGGTTTCGTAATCCGGGGAGGCGGCTTTGGGCATGGTGTCGGAATGAGCCAGAATGGAGCGAATGATATGGCGAAACTGGGGTATACTGCCAGTGATATTATAGGGCATTATTATACGGCGGTAGAACTTAAGGATATGTATGAAATGATGGGGAAATAATATTGACCATATGTTATAAATGATGGGTAGGAGCGGACATGTATAAACTCCGGGAAAATGAAAAGTTTTATAAAATTAAATTACTGGCGAATTTTATCTACAAATTCTCTGTTAAAATAAGTGACAGTTATACGGCAGCATGTGCAGCACAGGCAGCATTCTTTATATTGTTATCAGTAGTTCCGCTGATATCATTATTATTAGCGGTTACGACATATCTGCCGTTCGGTCCCCAGGATGTACTGGATGTTTTAATGCGGGTGATACCGGATGAATTTGCGGCTTATGTTGCTGATATTATTAATGATCTGTATAGCAGAGCCGGTAAAACGGTAATTTCTGTTTCAGCAGTTGCACTGCTTTGGTCTGCATCTAAAGGAATAGCGGCATTGATGGATGGGTTTAACAGTATGTATCAGATCAGACAAGAGAATGGTTTTATAAAATCCAGAGCGATAGCAATTGTATATACCTTTTTATTCATTATCTTATTTGCTGTTGTCATGTCTATTTATGTTACGGTGAGCCATTATTATAAAAGTTATATCCGTGATATATTTGAGATTGGTTCTGTGACTGCAAATGTTTTGCTGTTTATCCGGTATGCAATGGGCTGGCTGCTTTTTTATGCATTTATACTCATGTTATATGTAATACTGCCTGGAGGATTTGGATTTCCAATGGGGCAGGAGGAAAAAATGAATTTGGGGCGCAGGATTCAGTCCCAGATGCCAGGTGCTGCATTTTCTTCGGTAGCATGGCTGGTAATTTCGAGAGTAGTATTGATCTATGTAGAATATTTTCCTAATTTATCCGTTATGTATGGTTCTCTGGCGGGAATAGTGATTGCAATGCTATGGCTGTATTTTTGTATGTATTCAATCTTTATCGGGGCAGTTATTAATTATTTATTGTCAAAAGGATACTTGACACGAGTAAAAAAGATGTTACAATAGGTTTATTAAATTAAGAATAAGGCAATGATGGTGCAAAAGAATAATAGGTTCCGACAGAGAGAGAAGGTCATTGGCTGTAAGCCTTCTTTGGGTTACGTATTATTTTAATTTCACACCGGAGTTTCAAAGCTGAAGTTTTATATGAAGGAAGATAATCATGGATAGCTTGACAGTTATTTTGATGAAATGGTAGGTTTTGACGGGTCATGGACGTTAACACATGATGAGAGCCAGAGCAGATGTTTTGGAATCAGGGTGGTACCGCGAGCAAGTTCGTCCCTTTTGGGACGGACTTTTTTCACGTTAGCTACGAGCCATGCAAGTATAATGATAAAGCTGCCCTATTGGGAGCTTGCTCACAAATGGGCAGCTTTATCATTATACTTATACGGCGACAGCCGTGACCGAGATGAAGCAAAGCGAAATCGAGGTTGCATGGCGAAGAGAAGGCGAGAGCCGTGACCGATGCCTGAGACCTTGGAGAACGAAGTGAGCCTAGTTCAAAGGAATGCAAAGCTGATGAAGCAAAGCGAAATCGAGGTTGCATGGCGAA
>JAAGKN010000008.1_pt1 | contig 104224 bp, 82 predicted proteins | sample 6206371 | NCBI WGS metagenome assembly JAAGKN01 (sample SAMN11533720, study PRJNA540317) | gut metagenome | isolation source: fecal pellets from male and female animal of same cohort | host: Peromyscus leucopus | place: USA:CA | collected 2017
AGGCCCTGAAGAGCGACACCGATGGCACATTTAATGTCATTAAAGACACCAATAGACCGCACATATCTTACTAATTCACTATTTGATAAAAATTATTAAAACCAAAATTCAATGAGTAAACTGATTAAGGATATGGATATGGCCGACAGGCCACGCGAGAAAGCACTTAGAGAAGGGATACATAGTCTTTCTGACGCAGAATTAATGGCTATCTTATTTGCCACGGGTATTCGCGGCAAATCGGTGGTGCAGCTGTGCAATGAGATACTGGAGTCGCACGAGGGGCATTTGTCGCGACTGATTAAGATGACACCTCAGGAGATGTGTGACGCCTACGACGGCATAGGCCCGGTGAAGGCCATCACGCTGTTGGCGTCATTGCAGCTGGGTGCTCGAGCGGCCAAGGATGCGGTGCTCGATAGAAATGTGGTGATAGTGTCGTCACAGACAGCCTATGATGTGATGCGTCACCGCTTTGAGCGCATACAGCATGAGGAATTCTGGATATTGCTTATAGACCGTGCCGGCCATATCATAAAGGATGTGCGTATATCGCAGGGAGGCACAGCGGCCACCACCGTAGACATCAAGCTGATAATGAAGGCGGCAATAGAAAGTCTGGCCTCAAGCATGATTTTGTTTCACAATCATCCCTCCGGCACACTGCGCCCCAGCATCGAGGACGACAGACTCACAAAAAAAATAGCTGAAGGCGCGCGCCTGCTCGACATACGAGTGAATGACCACTTGATAGTGACAAGCACCAACTACTACTCGTATATGGACCAGGGCAGGATGCCGTGACCACTCAACTTCTTCCACAGCTATGTATCCACATAACGGCCATTAAAATTGTTAATTTTAATAAGATATTTGTTAGTTACGAAATTATGCGCTAAATTTGTATATAAAAGACAAACAAAATGATAACCAATTTCGAAGTAGATGATTTCTTTACATTAGAGAACTCTGTGAAACATATTCAGGAATCTGATAATGAAAGAATCGAACAATTTTTAGAAACCTTAACGGTTTTCGAGCAAAATTCTTATCAATGCGTATATATCGTAGACTATTTCAAAAAGATATTTACACATGTATCAACCAATATAGAACATATTTGTGGTATAAAAGCTGATCGTGTAAAAGATTTAGGCTTTAATTTCTATTTAGAACATCTCCCCTACGAAGACCTCGAAAAAATGATACGAGTCAATAATAGCGCATTTCGGCTATTAAAATCCATGCCTCGTGACGAAAAGAAAGAATATACAGTCTCTTATGATATCCATATTAACAATGGCACATACAGCCGACTAATAACTCATAATTTGACGCCGATTTTCCTTTCTAAGGAGGGCGAAATATGGTTGGCTATGTGCACTATCTCATTGGCAACAGAGAATAAAGAGGATATTATAATTATGAAACATATAAATTCAGATATATTTTATCAATATTTGCCAGAGCGTAACACTTGGGAAAAGCATAAGGAGATTGAGTTAACAGAGCATGAGCGGGAAGTACTTGTACTATCGGCTCAAGGATATACCATGGATGATATCGCAAATCATATTTGCAAATCAGTCGATTCTGTAAAAAGCTACAAAAGGAATATCTTTAATAAATTTGATGTGAAAAACATAGTAGAGGCTCTAACTTTTGCGCAAAATCGTAGATTGATCTAATTTTCGAGTCTAAGTAAGTGTTAAATATGAGGTATAGCGAATGTATAGAATTACATATACCTGGTAAATACCGATGTTTTAATTAAAATTGACCTCTCACTTAAAATTCAGTGTAAAATGTTTCTCTTTTACATAAAAATTACACTTTTGTGTAAAATATATATTAGAAATTAGTATTAACTTTGCGTCATATTTACGACATGATGTATCCGGATCATCAAGCAAACAAAAAATAAAATGAATATTAAACCAATTTTTACCACCTTACTGGTGGTACTTGCATTAGGCTTTACTTCCTGCAGCAATGAGGAAGAACCCTCAGCCAATGTCCAGGAAGCGGCACAGCTACTTCCTGAGGAGTACCTCAATATATTATATGAGGGAAAGACATATGCCAACGTGCCCACAGCATATGACGAAAACGGCGACTTTGTTTTCCTTGATGAGGAATTCTCTGCTGTTTACGATGCCGAGCTAAAGGATGTGAGCACACTCTCGATCCACCTTGTAGATGATGAGTCTATCGAGATGTATAAGAGCCTTGATGATAATCTTCAAGCACACTGTTTGTCTATGTCATGTGTACCCACAGACTCAGAAGTATTGTCAAGGACAGTAGTTTCTCCTGAGCAAAACTACATTGGAATGGCAGTATTATATGATGACAAAAAATTCAAGGACACACATTGGGAGTTTGGCCTACTCGCTGCTACAAACCCTGTATGGATTCCTAACCTAAAGTCTCCATACAAATTTAATGACAAATGCTCATCAATGATTCTCACAAACAATCTGCCAAATGACCCTAACAAGGTGTTGGATATGGGTTCTTATACCTTGAAATATTCTGAGGCTACACTTGTTTTTATAGGATATGAGAATAGTGGATATGACAAAAGTACGTATACAGCACTAGCCAACCCATCAGTAAAAAAAGAGTATCGTGAGCTTAAAAGCTTTAATGATAAAATGAGTTCATTCCAGCTCTTTTTTGCTAAATCCGGCATTTATGAAAAAGAAGGTTTTTCAAAATAATTAAATTACCTTAACAACCTAATTGAAAGTGCTATTGATTGTAATTAATAGCACTTTCATTAATAAAGTCATTATGAAAGATGTCATTCTCATATTAAGTCTATTATTGACTTTTATATGTTATTCATGCAAAAGTGACGATGAACCATCTCTTGCCAACGAGGGTAGCATGCGCGATTGGAAATATCCAGCCGCTAACGTAAAGGTTTATAAGGATGGTGAAATACAATCTTCTGTGACAGAAATAACAGTAAGATCCCTGCAACTTTCTTCAGGAGAAGAAGCCATTTATAATCCTCAATATGACACCACCTTAAAAATAAAAGGATTGCAGAAGAAAAATAAAATTACCCATGTGCGAGTACACTCGACGATAGATGATTTTACAGGCGCCACTACTCTTAACGGCCGCGAATACTATGTGACAGGAGAGTATATAGGCAATCCGTTCGAGACACATTACTCACAATTGAAAATAGAGGTGAGGTTTGAATCAAAGCAATAAATATGAGGCAAATACTCCTTACATCCGCTATTATTACAGCCCTGACATCGGCAGCCACAGAAGCACAGACTGACACGCTCAAGAACCAGACACTTGACGAAGTGATAGTGACAGCCACCGGAGCCAACAGGAATCTGAAGGCCGCAGAGATGGGCAGACACGTGATAGGAAAAGAAGCCATAATGAAGCTCCCTGTGCTCTTCGGCGAGCCGGACATAGTGAAAACACTACAGACACTGCCCGGAGTGTCACAGGGAGTGGAAGGCTTCACCGGACTATATGTGCATGGCGGAGACAACGACCAAAACCAATTTCTTTACAATGGGCTTCCGCTCTATCATGTGAGCCATATCGGAGGTATATTCTCATCTTTCAACGTCTCCACGATAAGCCATATCGACTTTTTCAAATCAGCCTTTCCGGCGCGCTTCGGCGGAAGAATATCCAGTATCACAGACATCAGCATGTCACAGCCCCACTTTGATAAATACACCGGAAAATTCACAGTGGGACTTCTCGCCGCCAACGGCTACATCTCAGGCCCGATTATTAAAGACAAGCTTGCATTCAGCGCTGCCCTGCGCCGTTCGTGGATTGACGTGGTGGGTGTACCCGCCCTCGCCATAGCCAATGCCATACAGAAGAAAAACGGGAAAAAAACAATTGCTGACTATTACTTTATGGACTTCAACGCACGCGTGGACTGGAAGGTAGGAGCCGGCAAAATATACGCCATCGGCTACTACGGCAAAGACTACCTGAAGATAGGAGACCGCGAGTTCGAGAGCACTGCCGACAGCTATGTGGTAGGGCCCGACGGCACTATACATCCCTCGACACCGGACGAAAACCAGACACAATTCTATGATGAAGACACAAACCGACTCTCGTGGGGCAACTGGGGAGTATCGGTGAATGCCGACTACAGCCTTGGCAACGGGTATATCAACACCATGGTGTACCTGTCAAGATACTTTTCCCACTACAGACAGGCAAGCGAGCACCAGACCGATATGTCCGACCCATCTACATACGGCTATACACTCAACGGCACACGCAACTCCATAGCCGATTTCGGAGCAAATGCCAGATACCTACAGCAGTTTGCCGATGTGTACCTGCTAAAAACAGGCTTGGGATACGTACATCACAATTATCATCCGGAAGGACTGTCCAACGATTACGCTGAGGCAGACAACAAATGGAGCGACAGCAATGACAACCCCTCTGTAAGAGGCAACGAAGTGTACGCATATATTGACAACCTCTTCAATATCGGAGAGCGCGCATCAGTGGATGTAGGCTTAAGATTTGTAAGCCACTTCATACAGCACACATCATTTCCTCGGCTTGAGCCAAGAGCCTCGGTGAGAGTGAATATCACCGACGATTACAGCGTGAAAGCATCATACGCCAGAATCAACCAGTTTGTGCAGCAAGTGTCAAGCAACTATATCAACCTCCCCACAGACCTATGGCAACCCATAGGCCGAGGTATGAAACCTCTGGAAAGCGACCAATATTCAGTGGGACTTTACGGCAATCTCCCCAAAGGGATGTACTTCTCTCTGGAAGGATGGTATAAGGACATGCGCAATCTTGTGGAGTACAGAGAAGGCATATCATCGCTCAATCCCAATCTCACATGGGACGAGAAAATAACATCAGGCAAAGGTTGGGCCTATGGGATGGACCTGAGCGTGACAAGAGAAATCGGCAAAATCTCCGGCACTGTGAGCTATGGGCTGATGTGGAACTGGCGAAAATTCGACGAACTAAACCGCGGGCTGAAATTCCCGGCCAAATTCGACAACAGGCACAAGATAAACATCAACGCATCTTACAAGCTTAATGATAAAATAGAATTCAATGCGGGCTGGACCTATATGACCGGCAACCGCCTGACACTATCGCTCTACAACTACGACGAGCCGGGTGACGCCTTTCCTGATGCACCGACCACCGGCATAGGCTCATCAGGCATGGATTGGGAGCAATCATCAGGACTTGACTATTATCACGACAGGAACAATGTACGATTTCCCGCCTACCACCGCCTTGACTTGGGCATGAGCCTATATAAGAATCTGAAAAACGGCAAAAGGTCTATATGGAATTTCAGCCTGTACAATGCCTACTGCAGGATGAACGCCATGACCATCCGCAAAGACGACTATGTAGATGCCACGCGCCCCAACAGAGCCTTTCAGAAATTCAGCCTCATTCCTATTGTGCCCTCAGTGTCTTACACATATGAATTTTGACATAGGTCAAAAGTCTTTAGTCTTTAGTCTTTAGTCAATAGACAAAAGTTAAAAGCCAAAAGTGGGCTGAACCATTCTTTTTTTTTACGCCTTAGAAATGAAAATAATCAATATACTTTCAAATACAATATCACTCACCCTTGCTTTCTCTGCAGCCTCATGCTATCAAGATATTGATCTTGATAAATACAAGGAGCAGAATGGAGAACATCTTTTAGTGATTAACTCTATAGTGAACCCTGACTCCACAGTGTCTGTAATGGCCACGAAGACCTACTTTTTCTCCGATATCCACAATGTGCGCACCTATGTGAAAAATCTTGACATAGTGCTTAAGCTCAATGACATACCAATGGGCAATATGAGATATGACGAAGCATCAAAGATGTATGTGTCAGAGATCAAACCTGCCCAGCACGACAGAGTGGGATTATATACCACCTACAGAGATTCAGTGGTGACGGCCACTGACGTGGTGCCTGAGAAAGTGAAGATTGAGCGTGTGACCGTATCGCGCGAAGGACCACTGTCAGTGTATACTGACCGAGACTATATTTTCACCTACAATATCACATTCACCGACGCTGCCGATGAGGATAATTTCTATTTCTTGCAATATGACACCTCCGACTGGCGCATAGGCGTGAGGATGGGTGAGCGCGACTTCACATATGAATATGTATTCCAGCAGTTGGCCAGACATATCAATGCCAATGTGCCGGGATGGGAGCCCTACTCGCCCAACGGATTGCCGTTCTCTGACTATGGGATTGACGGAAAGGAGCATACTCTTGTGGTGAAAGAGATAGTGCAGGGCGGCAACGGAGTAGACCTCACCAAATATTCAGAGATGAAGCGTAAATTTAAGCTTTACTCCATATCTCCCGACTATTATGAGTATCTGCTGAGTGTAATTTACAATGATTCAGACTCCGACGGGCTGCATGGAGGTATGATAGACCTCGGCATCACCGAACCGATAAAGTACTACTCCAACATCAATGGCGGAGTGGGCATCTTGGCCGCCTATACCCTTGACGAGACCGAACTGGATGTGATGAGTATTGTGGGGAGATTTCCTAAGTAATAGTGGATAGGTAGTAGTGGATAAGTTATATGGCTGGAGCATGCCTCGCGCTTTAAATTCACTTTTTAGATAGAAAAATAGCCGGATTCAATAGGATTGAATCCGGCTATTTTCAATTTTCAAAGGGCTTGGCGTAGGCGCGTGAGCTTTTCGAGGAGCTGAGGCAAGAGGTCAAGGCGAAGCATATTTGCGCCGTCGCTTTTAGCCACGGCGGGATTTCGGTGAGTCTCGATAAATAGGCCGTCGGCACCTACGGCGATAGCCGCCTTGGCAATGGTCTCAATCATATCCGGGCGACCTCCGGTGACACCCCCACCCTGATTAGGCTGCTGCAGCGAGTGGGTGATATCCATAATTACAGGGCATTGACACTGCTTCTGCATAGTGGGAATACCGCGGAAATCCACCACCAGGTCTCCATATCCGAAGGTGGTGCCTCTCTCTGTGACACCCACCTGGTCATTTCCGGCAGCGCGCACCTTCTCCACAGCAAAGTGCATTGACTCCGGGGACAAGAATTGCCCCTTCTTAATATTAACGAATTTGCCGGTTTTTGCGGCAGCCACGAGCAATTCCGTTTGACGGCAAAGGAAAGCGGGAATCTGAAGGATATCCACATACTCAGCAGCAAGAGCGGCCTCGTACGCCTCATGGATATCAGTGACCACCGGCACACCAATATCACTCCTCACCTTAGCGAGAATATTCAGGGCCTTCTCATCGCCTATACCGGTGAAAGAATCCAGCTTAGAGCGGTTAGCCTTTCTGTAAGAGCCCTTAAACACATAAGGGATGTTGAACTTGGCGCATGCCTCAGCCACATACTCGGCTATATCAAGCGCCATCTCCTCGCCCTCAATGACACAGGGGCCGGCAAGGAGGAAGAAATTATCATCAGAGGAAGAATTAAGGTATTCAGTGATATTCATTTTTTAAGTGATAAGTAATAGTGAATAAGTATTTTTGTGGAAGAGCTATGACCCCACGCGGCGGAGCCACGCGGCAAAGCCGGAGAACTCCAAGTGGCTGACGCGCGCTCAATCCGGATGGTAATTATAAATTCTAAATTTCCTTCATGCTGTCTATGACATGGAAGGCGGTGCAGGAATATAGCGCGGCAGTCTCGGTGCGCAGACGATTGTCGCCTAATGTCACGGGCTTAAAACCGGCATCAAACGCCTCATGCACCTCTTGGGAAGAGAAATCACCCTCAGGGCCAATGAGGATTATAGTGTCAAGGCCAGGACAGTATTCGCATGCAAGCTGCACCTTGGGGATGTCCTCTGCGCAATAAGCAATGAACTTTTGGGGCTGAGCGGCCTCACGAACTACCTGCGAAAAGGGAGTCATAGGGAGGATTTCCGGGAGCACAGCCTTAAGAGACTGCTTCATGGCCGACACGGCGATCTTCTCCAGACGCTCAGTCTTGATTTCCTTACGCTCGGAAAATCGGCACTTCACGGGTATGAATCTATTAATACCGATTTCCACAAGTTTTTCCAGAAGCCATTCCATACGGTCATTATGCTTAGTGGGAGCCACAGCCACAGTGATACTCTGCCTCCAAGGCAGAGGCCACGGCTTTTTCTCCACCACTTCCACCATAGCGTGCTTATGGTGGGCATCCACAATGCGGCAAGAGTATCTAAAACCCTTGCCATCGACCACCTCTATCATATCGCCCTCTCCCATCCTGAGCACACGCACACAATGCTGCGAGTCGCTTTCAGGAAGCACGGGGTTTACCTCTATATCAGGAGCAAAAAATTGGATCATCTTTATATCTTTATTATCAGATGGCACAGAGCACTCGGAGAGCTCTGTGCCATCTGAAATTTTTATTAATTCACGAATCCTTCAGGGCTGTTACCGTCTATATCAGCGGCTTTGGATTTAGATATTGCCGCATGCTCATTGTGGCGGAAGCACACCAAGAATAAGAGACCGACCACAAAGGCGAATCCGGCGAAAATATACCAGGCAGTGGACCAGTCGCCGATAAGGTAATCATCCTGCCATGTACAGAATCTGTCAATGATGGCTCCGGCCGACAGAGTGCCGATAGTGGCGCCCAGACCATTGGTCATAAGCATAAACAGGCCCTGGGCCGATGCCTGCACGGATTTATCCGTCTCCTTTTCGATAAACAGAGCTCCAGAGACATTGAAAAAATCGAACGCCACACCATATACTATCATCGAGAGAATAAAGAGCCAGAGGCCGTCGGCCGGATTACCAAGACCAAAAGCGCCAAAACGTATAGTCCAGGCCATAAAAGATATAAACATCACAATCTTAATGCCGAAACGGCGCAAGAAGAAAGGAATCAGCAAAATACACAGGGCCTCCGACATCTGTGAGATGGATGTGAGCAGAGTGGCATTCTGGGCACCGAAAGAATTTGCATACTCATGATTGGCAAGATAGCTTGTGATATAAGGTCCGGCATAGCCGTTTGTGACCTGAAGACACATGCCCAGGAGCATGGAGAAGATGAAGAACACCGCAATCTTGCTATCCTTGAAGAGAGAAAAAGCGTTGAGGCCAAGCGACTCGGCCACAGACTGCTTTTTCTGAGACTTAATGATATACAGCTTTGGCAAAGTCAGGCAATAAAGAGCCAACACAAAACTGAGAATACCCGACACAAAAAATTGCCAGTGAGTGTACTGAAAGCGGTATGCCCCCGACATGCTCAGACCAAACGAGCCATCAGACACATAAGCACAATTGACAAACCACATAGTGGCAATAAAGCCTACTGTGCCAAACACACGAATGGGAGGGAAATCCTTAATAGTGTCAAGACCATTTTCATTAAGCACCCTGAACGCCACAGTATTAGAAAGCGCGATTGTGGGCATAAAGAAAGCCACAGACACAGTGTAGAGCGCCACGAAAGTGGTGGAGTCGGGCGAAGGCGAGGCCTGTCCCAGCCCCCAAAGCAGACACATAAACACACCGGCCACCAGATGGCAGAAACCGAGCAGACGCTGAGGCTGCACATATTTATCAGCCACAATACCAATTATGGCAGGCATGAAAATAGACACGATGCCCTGAATGGCATAAAACCAAGCCACAAGATGCCCCATGCCGGCACGGCCCAGATAATTGCTCATACAGGTGAGATAAGCTCCCCAGACAGCAAACTCCAGGAAGTTCATCAAAGTAAGGCGTAATTTAATGTTCTTCATGATTTTCTATTTTTAAGTATTTCTTTTATTCTGGCAGCCATCTCATAAGCCTCTTCCGCAATCATGCGCTCAAGCAAAGCCTCAAGCTCCTGGTCAGAAAGGTCTTCTGGATTGAACTCCTCCATATCATCATCAGCCTCACTGTCAGAATCCCGGGCATCAGTCTCCACAAGGCGAATATCATCAGCTGTGACATCACCATCTACAGGGCGTATGATAGAGCCAGTATGCTCCATCACATCACGCGTGGTATAGATGGGCGCGCCGGTGCGCAGGGCTATCGCTATGGCGTCGGAGGCCCTGGCATCAAGGCGCACCTCCTTCTCACCATCTGAATACACCAGCTCCGAGCAAAACATACCATCCTCAAACTTATAGATAAAGACCTCCTGCAGCTCTATGCCAAAGGCATGCGACATGCTGGTGAAGAGGTCATGGGTGAGAGGGCGCGGAGTGACTATGCGCGACAGGCACACCATAATAGACTGGGCTTCGGCCGCGCCTATCACCAGGGGTATACGATAGGGGCCGTCGGCCTGGGCCAGCAGCAGAGCATAGGCTCCCGACTGTAACGGAGCGGAAGATACACCCAACACTATCAATTTAATCTTATCTTCTTGCATTATGCTATTATTAATTGTTTCCGATTAAGGGGTAAAATCAAGTATTAAGTGTAATGTCGCTAAATTTACGGGTGAAGGCGCGATGAAATCGCTGCCGACAGCGGCTCTGAAGAGCGAAACCGATGTCCACCATATGACCCTAATTTAGTGACATTACTTTGACGACTTTTGACTTTTTATTATTGACCCATCACTATCACACCGGATCCATAGCAGATGTGTGAATCCTTATCATAAATCACGGCAAACTGGCCCGGGGCTATGCCCTGCACATCCACACCGGAGTCTATTCGATACTCCCTCTCGCCTATCCTTGAAATATGTGCGGGCATGAAATTGGGCATATGCCTGTTTTTGAAAGTGATTTCAATATTATCACAATTATCAGGCCAAGGATTACAGGTGATAAAATGCGCCTCATCAATAAAGATAGTGCGACCGTACTGCTTTTCAGTGTCGTATCCTCTCGACACAAAAATCACATTATCAGCCACATTCTTTCTCACCACAAACCATGGCCCGCCGCTCAGGCCCAACCCCTTGCGCTGGCCGATAGTGTGATACCACACTCCATGGTGCATGCCCAGCTTCTTTCCGGTCTCAATCTCGATAATCGGGCCGGGCTTCTCGCCGAGATGTCGGCGCAAGAAATCATTATAATTTATTTTACCAAGGAAACATATGCCCTGCGAATCCTTTCTGAAGGCATTTGGCATGCGCGTCTCCACAGCTATTTCTCTGACGCGCGCCTTGGGCATGTCACCGATAGGAAACATCAGGTGCTTAAGCTGATCATAAGATATCTGCGCCAGGAAGTCGGTCTGGTCCTTTACCTTGTCCACCGCAGTGGACAGCCACACCTTGCCATCGGGGGTGTGGGTGGTGGTGGCATAGTGGCCAGTGGCCGTCATATCAAACTCATGGCCCCATCTCTGCTCGAAAAAGCCGAACTTAATCATCTTATTGCACATCACGTCAGGATTCGGGGTGAGGCCCTGACGCACGGTGCGCAGCGCGTACTCCATCACATTGTCCCAATACTCCTGATGCAGCGACACCACATCAAAAGGCAGATTATAGTGACGCGCGATAAACTGGCACATCTCAATATCCTCCTCAGCAGAGCAATCGCCCTCGTCGGTGTCCAGTCCAATACGGATATAGAAAAGATGCAGGTCGTGGCCCTGCTCCAGGAGGCGGTGTACAGCCACAGCACTGTCTACACCACCAGATATAAGAACAGCTATTTTCATTGGTTGAAATGAGCTTGAATTTGTGCAACCATATAAATTAAATTATCGACAGGCACATCCTTGCCTATCACCTTATGCTTACCGTCGGTCCAGTATATGGCCGGCATATTAGAAAGGTCAAAGTATTCGTCAACAGAGTCAGAAGCCCCCACGATCCAATTTTCGGGATATTGAGCAGCAGCCTGCTTCCACTCGTCGGATGGAGAGTCGGGATAAATGCTCACCACCTTTATCAGTCCTGACTCGATGAGCTTGTTGGTGTTGTAGTCGGCTGAAAGGCGCGCCTTGGCTAATGTGCAGTCAAAGCAATCGGGGTCGTTGAAAAACAGGATGACGCGCGAGGCTCGGAGATCGCCGAAGTTCATCGTTTCGCCCTTAGGAGTGGTGAAAGAGAAATCAGGCAGCGTGCTGCCCAGGCTGCTGTTTTCAAGGATTTTCAGCTGAGCGGCATATCGCGCCTTAGTGGAGCCGGGGAGCTTCTTAGCAGAGGCCACAGCACGGCAGAAAGGCAAGTACAGCTCCTCAGAAAAAAACTCCGCGCTATCGCAATAGAACCACCTCTGGGCAATCTCCCCCACCTCAGGCAGATTTTTCGGGGCCTCTTTCTGCACACGCTCGATAAAATTGTCAATGGCCATATGCACCGTGTCAGCAGCTGCGTAAGGCATGAATGAAGCCCATGTGCCGAAAGCATCGTCAAGCTTCTTCAAGTGAGAAAACGACTGTTTGACATTGCATCGCTCCCAGAAATTATATACCAGAAAATTGCATTTCTCAGTGAGTGTGCCCATATCCTCAGGGGCCTGAGGATATGGGAAAAGAGTGTCAGCTGTCTGGGCAGAAGCCCCGGCTGAAGCATAAAGCGCGAATATAGCTACAATTACAGAAAAAAATTTACGTATCATTTCGTTTGGCATTATTTTTGTAAATACAAAGTTAAGAAAACACATTGATTTTAGCAAACCATTATTGACGTTTGTTTGTTAAAGTTAATAAATAATCAAAAAATACGGGCATCAGGCCCCGGCAGGAGTCCCATGACCGAAACAAGTAAACGAATTTTCAACTTATTTATAACAGACATATGAATTTCAACAATTTTACCATCAAATCTCAGGAAGCCATCCAAAAGGCTGTGGAGATTACCCGCTCATCAGGCCAGCAGGCCATTGAGCCGGTGCACCTGCTCAAATCCGTGATGGAAGAAGGCGAATCCATAGTGAAATTCATCTTCCAGAAAATTGGCGCCGCTTTGCCGCAGATTTCAGGCCAAGTGGACAAAGAGATAGCCGCCCTGCCGAAAGTGTCGGGGAGCGAGCCCTACCTCAGCCGCACCTCTAATGATGTGCTGCAGAAATCCATAGATTTAGCCAAAAAGAACGGCGATGAATACGTGACCCTTGAGGCCATGCTATTAGGAATCTTCGAAATCAACTCTCCGGCATCGACAATCCTCAAAAACGCGGGCCTCACCAAAAAAGACCTTGAGGCAGCCATAGCCGAGCTCAGGAAAGGCAAGAAAGCCACTGACCAGGGTGCAGAAGAGACATACAACGCACTGTCAAAATACGCCATCAACCTCAACGAACGCGCCCGCTCAGGCAAGCTCGATCCTGTGATCGGCCGTGACGAAGAGATACGCAGAGTACTGCAAATCCTGAGCCGACGCACCAAGAACAATCCTATGCTGATAGGCGAGCCCGGCACCGGCAAGACCGCCATAGCCGAGGGTCTGGCACAGCGTATTGTCCGCGGCGATGTGCCCGAGAATCTGCGCACCAAGCAGATATTCTCACTGGATATGGGCGCACTGGTGGCCGGAGCCAAATACAAAGGCGAATTTGAGGAGCGCCTCAAAGCCATAGTAAATGAGGTGACTCAGAGCGACGGCGAGATCATCCTCTTCATCGATGAGATACACACCCTGGTGGGAGCCGGCAAAGGCGAGGGAGCCATGGACGCAGCCAATATCCTGAAGCCCGCCCTTGCCCGAGGCGAGCTCCGCAGCATCGGCGCCACCACTCTGGACGAATACCAGAAATATTTCGAAAAGGACAAGGCCCTGGAGCGCCGCTTCCAGAAAGTGATGGTCAACGAGCCTGACGAGATGAGCGCAATAGCCATCCTGCGCGGACTGAAAGAACGCTATGAGAACCACCACAAGGTGCGTATCCGCGACGAAGCAGTGGTGGCGGCCGTGCAGCTCTCCGAGCGATACATCACCGACCGCTTCCTCCCCGACAAGGCAATTGACCTTATCGATGAGGCAGCATCTAAGCTAAAACTCGAGATTGACTCTGTGCCCCAGGCCCTCGACGACATCACCCGCCGCATCGCCCAAAAGGAAATCGAGCGCGAGGCCATCAAGCGCGAAGGCGACAAATCCAAAGTGAAGGAAATAGAGAAGGAAATCTCTGAGATGCGCGAGGAAGAGAAAGAGTACATGGCCAAATGGAAGGCCGAGAAAGAACTCATAGACCGCATCCAGCAGAACAAGATAGATATCGAGCAGCTAAACTTCGAGGCCGAGCGGGCCGAACGCCAGGGCGACTATGCCAAAGTGGCCGAAATCCGCTACTCGAAAGTGCAGGAAAAAGAAAACGAGAACAAGACCATACAGGAACAGCTGAAGATGATGCAGGGAGACCGCGCCCTGATCAAAGAGGAGGTAGACGCAGAGGATATCGCCGATGTGGTGTCGCACTGGACCGGCATCCCCGTGAGCAAAATGGTGCAGAGCGAGAAAGAAAAGCTGCTGCATCTTGAAGAAGAGCTCCACTCCCGCGTGGTGGGCCAGGAAGAGGCCATACGCAGCCATCGCCGACGCCGTGCGCCGCTCGCGCGCAGGCCTCAACGACCCCAAGCGCCCTATAGGCTCGTTCATCTTCCTCGGCACCACCGGTGTCGGCAAGACCGAGCTGGCCAAGGCTCTGGCCGAATACCTCTTCGACGACGAGAACATGATGACCCGTATCGACATGAGCGAGTATCAGGAGAAGCACTCCGTGAGCCGTCTTGTAGGAGCGCCTCCGGGATACGTAGGCTACGACGAGGGCGGACAGCTCACCGAGGCCGTGCGGCGCAAGCCCTACTCGGTGGTGCTCTTCGACGAGATCGAGAAGGCGCACCCCGATGTGTTCAACATCCTGCTGCAGGTGCTCGACGACGGACGACTGACCGACAACAAAGGCCGCAACGTCAACTTCAAGAACACCATCATAATCATGACCTCAAATATGGGATCGCAGGTAATCCGCGATAATTTCTCAAAGATGACCCCGGAGAATAAGGTGGAGACTGTGGAGAAGACCAAGGCAGATGTGCTGGATATGCTGAAACAGACCATACGCCCCGAATTTCTCAACCGTATCGACGAGATAATCATGTTTACCCCGCTCAACGAGAAGGAAATCGAAGAGATTGTGGGCTTGCAGATAAAAGGCATCAAGAAGATGCTGGCCCGCAATGGCGTGAGCCTGGAAGTGACCCCCGCCGCCCTCCACTATCTGGCGGAGGAAGGCTACGATCCGGAATTTGGCGCCCGTCCTGTCAAGAGAGTGATCCACCGAATGGTGCTCAATCGCCTGTCAAAGGACATCCTGGCACAGAAGGTGGACAAAGACCGCCCGATTATCATCGATGTAAAAGATGATGACCTGGTGTTCAGCAACTAAGCCAATTTTAAATTAAACTCATAGAAGGAAGAGTCGCGGAATACGCACGAAAGTATATCCCGCGACTCTTTTTATTATTTAAAATTTAATAAAAAAGTTGACGTGGATATAATATAATTTGTGTAAATTTGCACTATCAAAGTCAAATACCCATGAACAAAAACAATATATCATCCGCGGTATCCGAAATTGATGCCGATCACAGAGTACTGGAGCTACTATCCCAGACATACCCAGATGTGAGCTCAGCCAGCACAGAGATAATCAATCTCGAGGCAATCCTCAATCTGCCCAAGGGCACAGAGCACTTTGTGGCCGATCTGCATGGAGAGCACGAAGCATTCAGGCATATACTGAAGAACGCCTCAGGAAATATAAAGAGAAAAGTCACAGAGCTGTATGGCGAGACCCTTTCCGCCGACGAGATTCGCGACCTGTGCACCCTCATCTACTATCCGGAGCAGAAGCTCGAGTATATAGCCGCCTCAGATATGGACATGAGGGGATTTTACGCACGCGTGCTGCCCCAGCTGGTGAATGTGTGCCGCACGGTGTCATCAAAATACACACGCTCTAAAGTGCGCAAGGCGCTGCCCAAGGAATTTGCCTACATCATAGAGGAGCTCCTGCATGAATCACCCAGCGACTATGACAAGACCGCATACTTCAACCGCATCATAGAGACCATCATATCCACCGGACAGGCCGACGCCTTCATCTCCGCCCTTGGCAATGTGATACAGAAGCTGAGCATCGACCAGCTGCACATCCTGGGCGATGTGTTTGACCGCGGGCCCGGCGCACATATAATAATGGACACGCTCTGCGACTACGGCAACTTCGACTTCCAATGGGGCAACCATGACGCACTGTGGATGGGCGCATCGGCCGGCAATGAGGCCTGCATAGCCAATGTGCTGCGTCTGTCGCTTCGCTACGGCAATATGGCCACACTGGAAGACGGCTACGGCATCAACCTGGTGCCCCTGGCCACATTCGCGATGGAGACATACAGCGACGACCCATGCACAGGCTTCGGCCCGCACCTTGACGAGACGTCTCCCCTATCCGAAAAGACAAAGAGGCTGATAGCGCAGATGCATAAGGCTATAAGCATACTTCAGTTTAAGCTCGAAGGCGCTATCATAGACAGGCATCCGGAATGGAACATGGCCGACAGGAAACTCCTCAACAATATCGACTTCGATAAGGGATTGGTGAGAATCGGAGACACCGAATATGAGATGCAAGACACCAATATGCCCACCGTGGACCCCTCCAATCCCTATGCGCTGACTCCGGAAGAAGAGGAACTGATAAAAAAGCTGAGGCATTCATTCAGGGTGAGCGACAAGCTTAACTCCCATGTGAAGTGTCTGCTGTCGCACGGCTGTATGTTCAAGGTGTGCAATTCCAACCTGCTCTTCCACGCGTCAATGCCGCTGAATGCCGACGGCACACTGAAGGAAGTGGAGGTCAACGGGATGAAGCTTAGCGGAAAGAAGCTGATGAAGGCCATAGGCATGACCATGCGCACAGCCTTTAATACTGATGTGGACAAAGCCGAGCGTAATAATGCTCGCGACTATTACTGGTATCTGTGGTGCGGCCCAGACTCGCCGCTGTTTGACAAGTCGAAGATGGCCACTTTTGAGCGATATTTCGTTAAAGACAAGAGCACCCACACTGAGGAGAAGGGATATTACTATCAGCTGCGCAACAATGAAGACATATGCGATATGATACTCGACGAATTCGGTGTGGATGGAAACCACAGGCATATCATCAACGGCCATGTGCCTGTAAGGCTCAATAAGGGCGAGACACCCATACGAGCCAACGGCAAACTGATGGTGATCGACGGCGGGTTTGCCAAAGCGTACCACAACACCACCGGTATGGCCGGCTATACCTTAGTGTTTCACAGCCGCGGCTTCCAGCTGGTGAAGCATGAGCCTTTCACCTCGGCAGAGGAGGCTATCCGCAATGGCACGGATATCGTGAGCACCACGGAGATTGTGGAGCTGAGCAAGCACCGCATGCGTGTAAAAGACACAGATAAGGGCCGAGAGCTGCAAGTGCAGATCAATGAGCTGTCTCAGCTGCTGTATGCCTACAGGCATGGCATAATAAGCGAACGCACGAAGAGATAACACAGACTTAGAATAATTCTAAAAAATAAGAGCGGACCAAAATATCCGCTCTTATTTTTCTATACCTCGTCGCGGCGCAGACGCTGAGTGTAGTCGTCGATTTTGCGCAGCACGGTGGGAATTTTGATTTTCTGGGGACAGTGAGGCACGCACTCGCCGCAGCGGATACAGCGCTCGGCCTGGCGCATCTTTGGCACAGACCTATCGTAGCCCACAAGATAGGCACGGCGCGCCTTGGCATAGTTGGGATCCTTTTTGTCCCAGGGCACATTGTCGGCATTCACGCACTTATTATAATGAGCGAACACGCCGGGGATGTCAATACCGTAGGGGCAAGGCATGCAATACTTACAATCGGTGCACGGCACGATATCGGCAGTGAGATATCTGAGAGCCGAATCGCGGAGCAGCTCATCCTCCTGAAGAGATATCGGCACAAGAGGCGAGAAGCTGCGAAGATTATCCTGCAGATGATCCATATACGTCATGCCCGAAAGCACAGTCAGCACCTTCTCAGGAGTGCCCGCGAAACGGAACGCCCAAGACGCCACCGACTCCTCCGGCCTGTACTGCTTCAGCTTCTGCTGAATAGGGTCAGGCACATTGGCCAGACGGCCTCCCAGCAGCGGCTCCATAATCACCGCCGGGATATCACGCTTGGCGAGCTCGCCATAGAGATACTCAGCGTTGGTGCCACGAGCCTTCTCGCTCTTGTCGCTATTCCAGTCAACATAATTAAGCTGAATCTGCACAAAATCCCAGTGAATCTTCCCCTCATCCATCCACTGCAGCATAGTGTCGAACACCTTCACATCACCATGGTAAGAAAAGCCGAGATTACGGATACGGCCATTCTTCTTCTGCTCAAGAATCCAGTCGAGGATACCATTGTCTACAAAGCGAGTGTTGAAATTATCCATACCACCACCGCCTATGGCGTGTAGAAGATAATAATCAATATACGATGTCTGGAGAGCCTTAAGCGAATTTTCAAACATCTCGATAGAACCCTCGCGAGTCTGATTCTGAGGCGAGAAGTTGGACATCTTAGTGGCGATAAAATATTTGTCGCGCGGATGACGGCTCAGCGCTATACCCGTGGCCTCCTCTGATTTGCCCTGACAATACATAGGCGACGCGTCGTAATAGTTCACGCCATGCTCCATGGCATAGTCTACGAGCGCGTTTACCTGCTCCTGGTCAATGACATCGCTTTCGCGGCCATCATCAGATTTCACTTTAGTGGTGGGGAGGCGCATCATGCCATATCCGAGGATAGAGACAGAATCGCCCGTATTATGATTAGTGCGATATGTCATATCTCCAAGTCCGGCCTTAGCGGCTGGAGAAGACACATTTGAATCCGAGCTGCTCTTTACACCACAAGATGTGGCTAAACCGAGAAGAGCGCCCGAACCAAGAAATTTCAAAAAATCGCGGCGAGAAGAATCCATAAAAAAAGTGTTAAGTCTTGAGTGATAAGTGTAATGTCACTAAATTAAGGGTATGGCGCGATGAAATCGCTGCCGACGGAGGCCATCCGGACCCCGTGCGGCCGAACCGCACGGCACAGTGACTGCCCTAATCCAGGCTCTGAAGAGCGAAACTGTGAGCATATTTTTGTCTTATTCAGCTTTAATTTAGTGACATTAGTCTTGAGTGTTAAATGGGCTGTAGCTTAGATTTCTAACTATTCATTAAAATATCAGATTTCACGGTGCACAGCCACACCCTCTACATGGATGGCGGGATATTCAGAAGGAGTGCCCTCCACAGTGCCCACCGGGCAATGGTATTCACACGATCCACAACCGATACACACACTCTCATTCACCACCGGCATACGATTGCTGTCGGCATCGTCGGGGTCAGAAGGCACCATGGAAATGGCGCCGGCCGGACATCTCGAGGCACAGTTGCCGCACGTTTTGCCCTGCGACGCAGAGATACACGCGTCAAGGCTCACTACCGCCGTGCCCACCTTGATAGAACATTTCTCAGAAAGATCAACAGGCAGAATAGCACCCGCGGGGCAAACAGAAGAACAGACATTGCACTGAGTGTCGCACCATCCCGAAGAAAAATCAATATGAGGCTGCATAAACCCATCAAGAGACAGATTAGGCTTAAGCACATGATTGGGGCATGACTGCACACAAAGCTGGCAGGCAGTGCATCTCGACTCCAGATTCTTAGCGCTCTGAGCCCCGGCCGGCACAATGGGAGTGGCGCGCACCGGAGACTTACGCTGAAGGAGCGGAGTGAATCCGCCATCGCCGGTCTTATTGGCCAAAGCATCCATGGCCACGGCGCCCACCAGGAATCCAGCGCCACTCACGAATCCGCGGCGAGATTTATCCACCCCCTCCTGCTGCCTCTCCGAAGGTTTGGCATCAGAGCCTGATGCCTTAGGGGTTGAAGAATCGCCCGAATGATTAGAAACAGAAGGCTGGGCGCGACGCATAGTATAAGAGATGGCCCCCTCAGAGCACAAGCCAATACAATCAAAGCACACCACGCATCGGCGATAGTCAATGGCATGATGCTTAGTGTCAATACAGCTCGACTTGCAATTTCTGCCACACTTTCCGCAATTGATGCACTTAGAAGTGTCAATCACCGGCTTCAGCAAAGAAAACTTAGAGAAGGCCCCCAATATGGTGCCCACCGGGCAGATGGTGTTGCAATAATTTCTGCCGCCCGTCCAGGCGAATATCACCACCACGATCATAGTGACGATAGCCACTGCCAGCAATGGTATAGACACCGCATATGCCACAGGATAGAATGTGTAATCCTCAACACGGCTCTCCGACCAAGCGGCCAGCAAATTATTCACAAAATCATAAGCCGGAGCGAAAATCTGCGACGCCATGCGGCCATAAGCACTATAGGGGTCAATAAGGCCGGCGATAGATGCCCACAGCACATTGCACATGCCGAGCAGCACGCACACGAAAAAGACACCGAACACCACATAAGACACAAGCTTGGAGACGCGGGCCTCAGAGAACCTAAACCTATTCTTGCGCTTACGCTTGCTCCCCACCTTTCCACGCAGCCAAATCACCACATCCTGGAAAATGCCAAGAGGACACACCACCGAGCAGTAGACCCTGCCAAAAATCAGTGTGGCCACGATTATAGCCGCGGCAATAAGCATAGAACCGCCGAACAAGGCCGGCAGAAACTGAATTTTAGCCATCCATGGCCATAGAGTGCGAGCTGTGCCCGTGAAATCCACAAACAGCAGCGTGACAGCAGTGATGCTGAGAATAGCGATAAATATGCGTAAATACTTTAGCATAAAACAAACAAAAATTATTTAAGATATTTATTGTTAATAATTTATAAAGCATACAAGGGAAAAAGCATCAAAACCTCAGCCCCACTGAGATAAATCCGGAATGGGTGTGGGCATCGGGGCCAGGGTACTCACCGCTCACAGAGATAGGATCGCCGGAGTACAGAGAGAAATTTGAATAGGCATATCCGAGCGAAAAATACAGATTGTCAAGATTCATGGCTATACCGCCCCTGCCCTGCCAGCAAAACCACCGGGCATCAATGCTGCCTGAAGCACCGGGCGACAGGCAGATACCGGGATTGAGGAAAAGGAAAAAATTCGCGTCCTGCCCTCTCCAATTAAACAATGTGGGAGTGCGCAGCTCAATCGACGGCATAAACTTAAAGCGACGGCAGTAATTATCATAAAAGTCGTCATAGTAATCATCGCAATAATCACCGCAGATAGCGTCCTCCAGGTAGTCTCCGAGGTCGCCTATCTCAGCGGCCATGCCCACAGACAGCTTAAATCCGATATTGTCAATAGGAAACCAGGCCCCGGAAAAACCGAACTCATAGCCATCCGAGTTAAACCCGAAATCAAAAGCCCCCTCCCAATGCGGACTGGGACGGCCATCATCATCTGTGTATGCATATGTGTAGGCACCGCAAAGCGAGCAGAGCATAATAGTGATTAGTCTTTTCATAAAAATCCATCGAAGGCATTACATTCTCAATAACGCCAGAATTTATCTATTATTGTGGGAGAAATGGGGGCAAATCCACCTTTCTGCAAAGATAAAACAGAATTAATTAGCCTGAAATTTGTCAAAATCGCCGATTCTCGCTATATTTGCACAATTTTTAGAGTGAAACCGCAAAGCCGACACGAATTTTGCGGCCCACTCCATTTATATCAATATAAATGCTGACCCTTTTGCAAGATACAAAACATTAATTGCCAGACTGCCTTATGAGCCGCATAAAAATGATAGCAATCAGCGCCGCCATGCCCCTTATGGCTATGGGAGCGACCAAAACATACGAGATAGATATTGAGAATCCCCTGTCGAGCCTCCGCACCGATGTGCCCATAGTGATTGATATAGCAAATCTATCGCCGGGCTTCATCTGCTCACAAGCCATAGTGAGCGGCGAGGCGGGAGAAATACCCTCTCAGATTGACGACCTGAATCTTGACGGCACCCCCGACCAGATAGCCTTCGTGACCGACATACCCTCCAACGGCAAAATAAGACTGTCGCTCACCATCAGCGACACAGGCACGCAGCCCGCATACCCACCGCGCGTGTGGGCCGGATATAAGCTTCGCGGCCCCAAAAAAGACAAATACTCCGATGTGATAGAGGTGACTGTGCCCGGCCACACCGATTTCTACAACAATGTGATGGGACACGGCCCCATGTTTGAGTCAGAGCTTGTGGGCTACCGCGTGTACTTCAACCAGAAACAGACACTCGACCCCTACGGCAAATTCAACAAAGGCCTGGAGCTTGAGGAATGCCTTTTCTATCCGAATGACGAACAGCTCGCCCGCGGCTTCGGCGACGATGTGCTGCTGGCCGGCAATAGCAGCGGCATAGGCGCCTTCAAAGGCTGGGACGGCAAGAAAGCCACCCACATAGAGCCCGTGAAAAGCCGCACCGAAAGGCTTGTGGCCTCAGGCCCAGTGCGCACCATTGTGGAGGTGGCAGTAGACGACTGGGACTATCAGGGCAAGCCCATAGATATGCTCAACCGCTACACCCTCTATGCCGGACACCGCGACCTGCAAATAGACGTGGAATTCGACCAGCCCCTCTCCGACCAGACATTCTCTGCGGGAGTGGAGCGCATAATGGGCACCGAGACAGAAAGCTACAACGACAAAAACGGGCTGATAGCCGCCTGGGGACGCCACTGGCCGGTGAACGACACGATAAAGTATGCAAAAGAGACCATAGGCATAGCCACCTATGTGCCGCGCCAATATGTGAAGGGGCAGGCTGACACGCCTGACGACTTCATGTATATCGTGCAGGCCCCCGGACAGAAAAGCCTCACATATCACACCATGTTCACCTCCAAAAAAGAGCAATTCGGATTCGCCGACAGCAAGAGCTGGTTTGGATACCTGCCGAAATGGAAGGAAGAACTTGACAATCCGGTGAAAGTGAGCATCAAAGAAAAATAGGCATCCAAGCAAATACTAAGTGTGGAGCATACAGCGGACTGAATATAAAGCACACATCTTCTTGTGCAAATCAGCAAGTATATAGTGATTTCATACTTACCAGTCATAACCGACAAATAAACGACGCAACAATGAATCATACCTCGGCCCTGAGCCAGCTATATTTAAAAGACACCGCGTTTCAGAAACTGATGCAGAAGCGCATCCTCAATGTGCTACTGATCGCGTCGCCGTATGACGCATTTATGATGGAAGAAGACGGCCGAGTGGAAGAGCAGCTCTTCTTTGAATACATGGAGCTCAACCTCAGCCTGCCCCCGCGAGTCACCAAGGCCTCAGACATAGAAGAAGCCCTGGAGCTACTGCGCGACAAAAAATTTGATCTCATCATCGCGATGCCGGGAAATGATGTGAGCGAGACCTTTGACGGAGGCAAAGCCATCAAGGAGGCATATCCGGATGTGCCCTTTGTGGTGCTGACACCATTCTCCAAAGAAGTGTCGAGACGCCTCTCCGACCAAGACCTGTCGCAGATTGACTATGTGTTCTCCTGGCTCGGCAATGTGGACCTGCTCCTGGCCATCATCAAGCTCCTTGAGGACAAACAGAATGCAGAAGAAGACATCCTGGATGTGGGTGTGCAGGTGATACTGCTTGTGGAAGACTCCATACGCTTCTATTCGTCAGTGCTGCCGCATATCTACAAATTCCTGCTCAACCAATCAAAGATATTCTCCACCGAAGCCCTAAATGCCCATGAGCGCATGCTCAGAATGCGCGGCCGCCCCAAGGTGGTGCTCGCCCGCACATATGAGGAGGCAGTGGAGCTATATGAGAAATACAAAAACAATATGCTGGGAGTGATAAGCGACGTGTCATTTACTCGCAATGGCGAGAAAGACAAGTATGCCGGTCTTCACCTGGCAAGATTTCTGCGTGAAAGCGACCCATTTTTACCCATTATCATAGAATCGTCCGACACAGAGCATGCTCAGAATGTGGGCGAATTCAATGGTGTGTTTCTTGACAAGAACTCCAAGAAACTGCCGGTGGATTTAGGAAAAGCCATAGCCGAGAATTTCGGATTCGGAGACTTTGTGATACGCAATCCCCAGACACAAGAAGAAATAATGCGCATCAACAGCCTTAACGGCTTCCAGAAGCGTATTTTTGACATACCCAACGATTCCCTGCTCTTCCACGCCAAGCGCAATGATATATCCCGCTGGCTATACTCCCGCGCTATGTTCCCCATAGCAGAGATACTCAAGAGCCATCACACGCGCACATTCGCCGATGTGCCCTCAATGAAGCAGCTGGTATTTGACCTGATAGTGAAATACCGCAAGATGAAGAACAGAGGCGTGGTGGCAGAGTTTCAGAGAGACAGATTTGACCGCTACTCCAATTTCGCTCGTATCGGCCAGGGGTCGATGGGCGGAAAGGCTCGCGGCTTGGCATTTGTAGACTCCATAATCAAGAATCATCCCGAATGCGATGACTTTATGGGAGTGAGCATCTCCATACCCCGCACCATAGTGCTGTGTACTGACATATTCGACGAGTTCATGAGCGCCAACAATCTCTACCCCATAGCCCTGAGCGAGGCGTCAGACGAGGAAATCCTGCAGGCATTCCTGCAGGCCAAACTCCCGGCTCGGGTGCGCGAAGACCTGCACAGCCTGCGCGACGTGGTGGACGGTCCATTGGCAGTGCGCAGCTCATCACTCCTTGAAGACTCGCACTACCAACCCTTTGCAGGCATCTACTCCACATACATGGTGCCCCAGGCATCCAATCCCGACCAATCGTTGGATCTTATCACCAAAGCCATAAAGAGCGTGTATGCCTCAGTGTTTTTTGAGGCGTCGAAATCCTATATGACAGCCACCTCCAATGTGATAGACCAGGAAAAAATGGCAGTGATCCTGCAGGAAGTGGTGGGCGAATACCATGGTGACTGGTTCTTCCCCTCATTCTCAGGAGTGGGACGCTCACTCAACTACTACCCCCTGGGCGACGAGCGACAAGAAGACGGAGTGGTGCAAGTGGCCGTAGGGCTCGGAAAATATATTGTGGACGGAGGCAGAAGCCTGCGCTTCTCTCCCCTTCACCCCACAAATGTGCTGCAGACCTCCACGCTTGACCTCGCACTCAAAGACACCCAGACACGCCTCTATGCCATAGACCGCAATTTCATGCCAGAGGATTTCAGTGTAGACGACGGATTCAACATCTCAAACCGCCGCGTGCAGGACTTTGCCGACACCGGCGCGCTGAAGCATATGGTGTCAACATTTGACCCCTACAACGACATGCTCTTTGACTACGAGACCGGCAAAGGAAGGCGAGTGGTGACATTCAACAACATACTACGCGACAACTCCTACCCATTGGCCCAGGCAGCCGACTATATGCTGAAGCTGGGACAGAAAGAGATGGGGCGCCCGGTGGAGATAGAATTCGCCGGCATAATCAAGCCCACAGCAAAGGAAGGAGAGCAGAAAGGCCATATATATTGGCTGCAAATCCGCCCCATCATAGATAAAAAAGATATGGTGGACGATGACATACTCGAGGTGGACGACGACAAGCTCATACTCAAAAGCAATACCGCATTAGGACACGGAAATATCGAGAATGTGGACACCATAGTGTATGTGCGGCCCGAATCATTCAACTCGATGAACAATGTGCGCGTGGCAGAAGAAATAGAGACACTCAACAAACAATTCAGCGCCTCAGGGCGTAATTATATACTGATAGGCCCCGGACGCTGGGGCTCAAGCGACTCAGCCCTGGGCATACCGGTGAAATGGCCTGCCATATCATCGGCTCGCCTGATCGTGGAGGCTTCGCTCAGCAACTACAGGATAGAGCCCAGCCAAGGCACACACTTCTTCCAGAACCTCACCTCGATGGGAGTGGGATATTTCACCATCAACCCCGCCATAAAAGACGGCATCTATGATATCGAATATCTCAACAGCCTGCCAGCGGAGTATGAGTCGGAAAGAGTGAGAATAGTGAAATTCCCCACCCCTCTGTCGATAGCCATAAATGGCAAGAAAGGCATAGGAGTGGTGATAAAACAATAAAATAAGAGAAAGCAAGCATGTCATTTATAGATTCAATAAAGCATATATTGGGCATATCCACAACAGATGAGCCTGATAATAGCGCAGGCTATCAGCAGCCAGAACAGAGAGACAGCTATACAGCCCCAGTCCCTGAGCTGGCTGACACCGCCACAGATGAGCCCATCACCGTGTCAGAGGAGGTGATGCACCAGATTTTCAGCAAAGTGGTGGAGGTGACCAATGCCGCTCTGCCGAGCTATCTGTCGGGGAGCGTCGATCCGGCGAAACAAAAGAAATTTCTATACGATTCTCTTGACTCCTCAGTAAAGGATTATCTCAGGGAGCTTGACCGTAAGTCACAGGAAAAGTGCATGTCGCTCTGGAAAAGCGAGCGAGACGAGCTGCGCAAACAGATGGAGACCCTCAAGCAGAGGGCAGCAGACCTGGAGACACGACGCACAGAAATAAATGAGCAGCGCCTCAGCAGCGACCGACAGCGCCGCGCACTCTCAGAGCGCGTGCATGACCTCGAATCCAAAGTGATGGGGCTCGAAGCCGAGAAAGAACAGTATGAAATAGAGCACCGCGGCCTCATCAATAAAGCGAAGGTGGCATCTGTGTATGAATCCGATATGGAAAGCATGAGAGAGGAATTAGAGAAACTCAGAAAACAAACATCCGAAAAAAGCATCAAAGAAGAAATAGAAAAGCTCAACAGCGAGATAGAATCTCTACGCAATGAAAACTCCAGGCTCAACAACACCTGCGAGGCCGCAAAGGTGAAAAGCGAGATGAGCGACGCCATGCTGAGCGAGCTGCAGAAACGCGCCTCAGAATCGCAGCAGGTGGCCAAAGACTCAGACAAACGCATAGAGCAGCTCCAGGATGAATTGGCCAATAAAGACGCAAAAATTGCCGATTTAGAGAAAGAAGTCTCAGACCGCGACGCGCGCATAGCCGAGGATGAATCAGCATTTGAAGAATTTAGCCAAATAGCCGAACAACTTGATAATTTCGAAAAAATGAAATCGAAATTGGAAGAGCGCATAAGCAAACTTAAAATTGAACTCCAGGAATCCAAGCTTGACAATGAAAGGCTTCACGCCGCACTTGAAGAAAAAGACAAAGAGATGCAGCAACAGGCGAAGGAAGAGAAAGAGACTTCAAAACCAGCCCCACAACCCGCGGCTCAACCCGCCCCCACGGCCGACCACTCCAAATCAGAGCCGATAGCCGGAGAAGATTTCATGTTTGACGGAGGCACACTCTAATCATCTCCTCACGCCCGTCAGAGCAAACACGACGCATTTTTTAATCTAACAATCAGTAAAACATGTAGCGCCTCTGCGCATCACAATACAACACAATCGCCCATTTATCATGAGAAAGAAGATTCAGATATTTGCGATGATGCTATTTTCAGGGATCTCAGCATTTAGTGCAAACAATAATATAGTAAGCGACATTGCCGGATACGTGTATCCTAACAACCGGACCAACACACCTCCCGGATTCAGCTACGCAGCCGATGGTAACGGCTACTTCATGCTCTCAGAAGATGGCACCACAATAGACCGCTATGATATAAAGACCGGGAAAAAGATAGAGACACTATTTGCGGCCGACCATACCCGCGAGACCACCCTCGATGACATCGAGGGCTTTGAGGTGAGCGAAAACGGCCGTTATATCCTGGTGTGGCGCGACAGCGAGCCGATTTATCGCCGCTCCTTCACAGCCAGCTACTATGTCTACGAGGTGCGCAGCCGCCTGCTCCGCCCCCTCTCACGCGACCATAGCAGACAGAGAGCCCCAATCATGTCGGGCGACGGACGCATGGTGGCATTTGTGGGAGAAGACAACAACATCTACATCAAGAAGAACGACTACGACAGCCAAGTGGCAGTGACCGAGGACGGAGAAGTGAACAAAGTGCTCAACGGCGTGCCCGACTGGGTGTATGAAGAGGAATTTGCCACCAACTGCTCCATGGTGTGGTCGCCCGACAATCTCCTGCTGTGCTTTCTCCGCTACGACGAAAGCGAAGTGCCGATGTATACGCTGCCCATCTACCAAGGCACATGCGAGCCTCGAAACCAATATGCCCTCTATCCCGGCACCTACTCATATAAATACCCAGTGGCCGGGGCCCAGAACTCACGCGTGAGTGTCCACGCCTATGATGTGGAGACCCGCAAAGTGACCGAGCTGCCCATCCCAGACTCCAAGGTGGAATACATACCTCGCATAGCATTTGGCGGCTCATCAGAGCGCCTGATGGTAAGCACCCTCAACCGCGACCAGAACCATTTTGAGATCTACAGCGTAAACCCTCGCTCCTCAGTGGCAAAATCCGTATATACCGACAATGCCAAAGCGTGGATAGAAGAGGCGTCATACTCCGACATAATCTACAGCGAGAACCACTTCATAGTGATGTCAGGCAAGTCAGGCTACAACCACCTATATCAATATGGCTACAACGGCACACAACAGAAAGCCCTGACCAAAGGCGAATTTGACGTGACCGCAAGCTATGGCTATGACCCCAAAGGCTATTTCTACTATCAGGCCGCATCACCCTCGCCCATGGACAGAGTGATATACCGAATCGACCCCAAAGGCATAGTCACAGCCGTGTCAGATAAGAAAGGCACCAACAACGCAAATTTCTCTCCTGACAAAAGCTTTGCCATGATGATGCACAATGATGTGAACACACCTCCAGTCTACACCATCAACACCCCCGACGGCAAGGCTGTGCGCACATTAGAGGACAATGCCGGAGCACTGAAAAAATTCGGCAACCTACCTAAAAAAGAATTCTTCACCATGAGCTCAGACGGGGTGACCCTCAACGGCTATGTGATACGCCCCACATCCGGCTCAGGCAAATATCCGTGTGTGATGTTTCAGTACAGCGGGCCAGGCTCACAGAGCGTGCTCAATAAATGGAGCGTGGACTGGGAGCAGTATTTCGCGATGCAGGGATATGTGGTGGTGTGTGTGGACGGACGCGGCACCGGAGGCCGCGGCCACGCGTTTATGGATGTGGTGTACAAGAACCTCGGCCACTATGAGAGCATAGACCAGGTGAACGCAGCCAAATACGCAGCCACACTGCCCTATGTGGATGCCAACAGAATAGGCATCTTCGGATGGAGCTACGGCGGATACGAGACCCTTATGGCCGCGTCGCAAGCAGGCGCACCCTACGCGGCGGCTGTGGCTGTGGCCCCAGTGACGGACTGGCGCTACTATGACAGCATATACACCGAGCGCTATATGCTCACCCCCGGCCAAAACGAGACCGGCTACAACAGCTCATCAGCAATAGGCCGCATACAGAATCTGGTGTGTCCCCTGCTGATAATGTACGGCACCTCAGACGACAATGTGCATCCGGCCAACAGCCTGCAATATGTGTCTCAGATGCAGAGCCTTGGACAGATGTGCGACATGTTTGTATTCCCCAACATGAACCACAGCATCAATGGCTGCAACGCCCGAGCTGTGGTGTATGGCAAGATGCTTGACTATTTCAACAAGACACTAAAATGAACATTTCTATATCGTGGAAACAAAATCAAACTATAAGGATATACTTTACGGTCTGGTAAAGACCTGGATACTTTGCTATGGCGCAGTGACGCTACAAGTGGTGGCGGGCTACTGGACATCACATATTTACCTGCCATACGTAGGCTTCTTGCTTATAGCAGCCATAATATATTATGGCAACTATAGCGTGAAGAGCAGAGGGATGCATTGCTCCATCATCACGCATTATACGGTGTACACCCTCCTTTTGTCGGGCATCATCATGCTTGTGGCCAATCTATTCAACACAAATTTCATAACAAACCAATTTTCCGAATTCTCACATAGAGACTACCCTTTCCATGCATCGTTCATCATATATCCTGTGGCCACGCTCTTCTATGGCTTTGCCCTGCTCAGACGCGGACGCACAGAATATTGCCACGCATGCAAGCAAATGGCGAGCTACTCAGTGAAAGAGTCGATGCGACGCAATATACTGCATCACGAGAGTGTGATGCAGCTGAAATTTGCCTTCGCCATCTCGCTATTTCTGTCAGTAGTCACTTACCTCTATTACTTTATGTACTATTCAGAGAGCACCTATGGCAGGCGTCACTCTCCGGATATATTCTTTATGTACATATTCCCGGCCGCCATCTATGTCATTGGCGTGATCTACATGCTGCTGCGATACAGCACCGTAGAATTTGAGATATCACTGCATCTCTCAGAAGACGACCCAGACCGCAGAGCCACCACTCTTAGATACATGGTGGTGTGGAAAGACAAGGTGCTCCTACGGGATTCGGAGGTGGACGGCGCCGCCCTCAACTACTGGGACACACCGGCCGATGTGAAAATTATGTATCAGGAGTCGGTATCAGACGGACAGGCACAGAAAGAATTCGGGCGAATATACGGAGAGACCACATTCACAGTACGCCGTCTGTTCACCACCACCTATAAGAATCAGAATGTATTTCATTTCGCAGCGTTTATCGATGATGAAGCTGAAGATCCTATGGGCAAATTTGACGGAATATGGGTTGGGCTCAGAGAGATGGACGAGCTGCTGAAAAACCGACAGATATCAAGGCCATTTGCTATGGAGATTCATCGCGTGTTTACCATCACCATGGCCTGGAAGACATATGACCGAAATGGCAAACGCCTCTACCCGATAAGAAATTATAGGCCCACATTCCGCCTGAGCGACTTCAAGAAATGGGATGTGGACTATGAAGACCTGCACTGGCTGAGCGTGTCAGAGAATAATCAGGACAAGCCATTTTATCAATGGCGCAAATTCTGGAGAAAATACATCAACGGACTGGACAACAGATGGAATCAGACAAGATCCTAATAATAGTGGGCCCCACGGCCAGCGGCAAGACAGGGCGTGCCGTGGAGGCTGCCCTTGCCTTTGACGGCGAGATCATAAGCGCTGACTCTCGCCAGATATACCGCGGCATGGACCTTGGCACCGGCAAGGACCTCGACGAGTATGGCACTGTGCCCTATCATATGATAGATATCGCCGATGCAGGATACAAGTATAACCTATATGAATATCTGAGAGACTGCAACAAGGCTATAGAGCTGGTGCGCGGCCACAATCGCCTGCCCATACTCTGCGGAGGCACAGGCCTGTATGTAGAGTCAGTGCTAAAGGGTATAGCCCTGCCGGAAGTGCCTGAGAATAAGGCGCTGAGAGAATCGCTCGCCGGGAAGAGCCTTCAGGAGCTCACCGAAATATTGTCGCAGAAAAAGACGCTGCACAACACCACCGATGTGGACACTGCCAAGCGGGCCATCAGGGCGATAGAGATAGCCGTGTATTATGAGAATCATCCTGATGAAGCCGAAGCCTCAAAGCCTCATCCGATAGAGAATGGAGTGATAGTGGGAATAGACATTAGTCGGGAAGACCGCAGAGAGCGAATAAGCCGAAGGCTCGACGCGCGCTTAGCCTCGGGCATGGTGGATGAAGTGCGTCGGCTGATTGAGGCGGGCGTGAGTCCCGAAGACCTCATATACTACGGCTTAGAGTATAAATTCATCACCCAGCATGTGATAGGCCAGCTTACATATCAAGAGATGCGTGATGGCCTGGAGATAGCCATACATCAATTCGCCAAACGCCAGATGACATGGTTCAGAGGCATGGAGCGACGCGGATTTCCGATCCACTGGCTGCCCTACGATATGTCCAAGGACGAATTCATAGCACAGGTGAAAGCACTGCTGTGAGGATGTGGGCAGCAAAGCGAATGACCAGCTTCACTAAAAAAGGATATGCCGGAGGGCAGTGTGAAACCATAAAAGATAAGCTCACACTGCCCTCCGAGTCTAATTGGAGTGGGATTCGCTGATATATGCGAATAGCTTTTTGTAGAATGTGTGGTGGCCTAAAGTGGAGGCGTCGCCGAAAACCATTAGTTTCATCCTGGCACGCGTCATAGCCACATTCATGCGGCGCAAATCACCGAGAAATCCGATTTGTCCATTCTCATTGGCTCGCACCAGGCTTATAAAAATCACATCACGCTCTTGCCCCTGAAACCCGTCTACAGTATTCACTGAAATCAAATGGCGCAACTTACGGAGCGCGTCACAGCTTTTCAGGCGCGAGCGCAGATACTGCACCTGAGCCTTATAGGGCGAAATCACACCAAAATCAATACTTTCGTCGAGCACCCTTTCCACCCCTATTTTCTCAGTGTAATCAATCAACGAAGAAATCAGGAGGTCGGCCTCCGGCTTATTGATTCGGCCAAAGCTCTCACCCACAAACTCCTCCTTGAAATTCATTTCAGATGTGTCGATCCAGGAGATTGGCGAGTCAAGATCAAGCACGCTGCGGAATTCCACCTCAGACGCAGCCTTTAGCTTTCCGCCATAAAACCAATCGGAAGAAAATTTCATAATACCATGGTTCATGCGGTATTGGGTCTGGAGCAGAGTCACCGTGGCGGGGAGTCTTCTTGCGGCCACCTCCATCAGGGTCTCGGAGAGCCCCTGCTTTGCAGCCTCGAAGCATTTCACAGTGGGCGGAAGCTGCTGGTGGTCACCGGCCAGCACCACCCTGTCGGCTTTGGCAATCGCAATCCAGCAAGCCGCCTCCAGGGCCTGCGCCGCCTCATCTATGAAAAGAGTGGAGAAATGATGGCCATAAAGCAGACGGTGGCCGCTGCTCACCAGAGTGGAAGCCACAACATTTGCCGACAAGAAAAGGTCAGAATTGATGGCAATCTCCAGAGCCGCCGCCCTATCCTTGAGCCTGCTCATGCGATTTCTGAGCGATTCACGCTGCTCATAAGACTTACGCCTTCCCTGCGCACGCAGAGACCGTATCTCCTTGCGTATGGCCCATAGCTCGGGATACGAAGGATGATTCTCAAAACGGCGCTCATATGTGGATGCGAGCATCTTGTCGTTGACTCTCGAAGGATTGCCTATGCGCAGCACATTCAGCCCCCGGTCAGATAGCTTCTCACAAATCCAGTCTACGGCCGTATTGCTTTGAGCGCACACCAGCACCTGAGGCTCCCGGTGCAAAGTCTCGTATATCGCCTCCACAAGAGTGGTGGTCTTTCCGGTGCCCGGAGGGCCATGCACTATAGCCACATCCCGGGTACACAGCACCTGATTCACGGCCTGCTCCTGCACAGCATTAAGCCAAGGGAGGCGCACAGGAAAAATCTCACGCGCCTGGTGGGGCACAGAATCGAGCAGGATGTCGCGCAGGCGAGCCAGAGAATTACCCTTAGCCTTTGACACACTCTCCAGCGCGTCAAACATGGTGCGGTAAGAGGTTTCGTCAAAAAAAAGCTGCACTCCGAGCAGCTCAGCATTCTGCAGCTCAGCCACAGCATTAGAGCCCGGCACAGCCACCACCATCCTCTGATCGTCGGCATAGCTCACGGTGGCATGAAAATTCATGAATTTTGCTGAGCCGTCGGCCGACGAATAGAAAAACCTGACAGGGCGTCCGAACTCAAAATTATGCTCAATCTCGAGGTCGGATTGCCTTGATATCTCCACCACCAGCTGATTTAGCGAATTGTAATATGAGCGTCCGGCTGATACTGGCCACCAGCATATGCCACGCTTGATACGGCGCTGCACGCTCATAGCGAGCGTCTGACGCTCGTATTCCTCTTTCTCGTATTCATATTCCATGCGCAGCAGCAATTTCTGGCGCTGTATGTGATCGATCGATGTCAAGATTATAAGAAAATGTTAAGTTTAAATTATAATGTCACTAAACTAAGCGAGATGAAATCGCCACTGACGGGGGCTCCGGAGAGCGAAACCGAAGGTAAGGACACGATGAAATCGCTGCCACCAAAAGGAACAAGACTGAGAGCAACACTTAAGCCACCGAATATTGAGTCAATATCACACAGGCGGAAGAAAACTCAGAAGCGCTGATTTCAGGCACAAAGATACGCATTTTTAGGGTATTAACCAAAAGTTTTCACAACGGCCCAACAAAAAAGGCCTGCCGAGGCAGACCTTTATAAGATTTGATGATAGCGAAAATCAGCAAGTGACGAGCAGCCCCTTAGCTGTGCCTGTAAGCTTGCAAGGAGGCATCGACGCGGGGATAAGGAGAGTGGAGCCTTGCGGGTAGGTATATTCGGTGCCATCAGCTGTGGTGAGAATGAGGGAGCCGCTTGCCACCATCACAATAGCAAAGCTTTTGCCCTGAGTATCCACATTCACAGGCTCAACCACATCGATATAGTCGATATTGAAATAAGGAGATGTGACCGCGCCTTTAGTGGTGGAGGGGAAGATTTTGCCAGTGGGCTCGATATCGTTGGGGAAACGGTAGTCGATAGCGTCGACAGCCAGCTCTGTGTGGAGCTCACGCGGATTGCCGTTGGCGTCACGGCGGTCATAGTCGTACACACGATAGGTCACATCGCTCGTCTGCTGCACCTCAGCGAGGAGATTGCCCGCTCCAATAGCGTGAATGGTGCCGGCAGGCACGAAGTAGAACTGGTTGGGCTTAGAAGCGTGTGCAGCCACCACATCCATAATAGTATTGTTGGCAATACGCTCCTTGTAAGACTCAGGAGATAGAGGAGCGCAGAGACCGGTGTAGATTTTAGCGTCGGGCTCAGAGTCGATGATATACCACATTTCAGTCTTGCCTTGAGAATTGTGGCGCACGCGAGCGAGGTCATCATTAGGATGCACCTGCACGGAGAGATTCTGCCGGGCATCGATAATCTTAATCAGAAGAGGGAACTCAGCCCCACATCTCTTGTACACCTCAGTGCCCACGAAGTCAGCGCCGAAGCGCTCCACGAGCTGAGGCAAAGTCAAACCGGCGAACTCAGAAGATCCCACCACCACAGATTCATGTCCGGGCACAGCTGAGATTTCCCAGCTCTCGCCCACATTTTCTAAATCAATCTTCTCGTTTTTGTACTTGGCGATTTTGTCGCCGCCCCAGATTACAGACTTGTAATAAGGAGCAAATTGTAATGGAGAACCAAATGTCATAATAAAAAAAATATATATTGAATAAAAAAAGAAAAAAACTCTTCCCTATCGCCTGTACATGCGATGGGGAAGAGATAAAAATCATTCAGCAGTCAGACGCAGCACACGGCTTGCGTAGTCGTTGCGCTTGTGGTAGTCCACGTTGTGGTCATGAGGCATCTCGAGCCCATTAGACATCAGGTACTTTCCAGAGAAAGCCTTACCCTCGAAAGACAGAGGGGTATTGTCTATACGGTTGAGCTCATGCACCACATACATTTTGTCGGGGTCAAGACCAGCCATTTTCACACGCGGCAGCTGCTCATTGACAAAAGACTCCGTTTTCCACCAGTAGAACACCGCATCGTTTTTATCCGGGGCCACATACATAAGCGAGGCGGCACCTTTGTGGTCATAAGGAGAAAGCAGGCGATATATATCACCCTGCTGCACCACGGGGCGAATCTCCTTATATTCGGCGATTGCATTTCGGCAGAGAGCCTTTTCATCATCGGTCATGTTTTTAGGCTGTATTTCCATACCCAGACGTCCGCTCATGGCCACATCGATACGATATTTCAGAGGAATTGTGCGGAAAGTCTGATGATTAGGCGCCGCAGAGATATGAGATGCCATGGCCACAGCTGGGAAGAAATGAGCTGGTGCCCCACTGCATGTAGACACGCTGGAGGGCGTCGGTGTTGTCGCTCACCCAAAACTCGTCGAACCAGGGGAGAATGCCATAATTGGCGCGTCCGCCGCCGCTGGCGCAATCCTGGATAGTGACGTCGGGATATTTGGCGCGTATTCTGTCAAGAGTTTTCTCGAATCCCTTCCAGTAGTCGATATACAGATGGCTCTGATTGTCAGCCGACAGATATTGCGAGCCATGATTCATAATCGGAGCGTTAGCATCCCATTTGATATAATCTATTTCAGGATAATTGGTCATCAGGGTGTCCACTACATTAAACACCAGATCCTGCACCTTAGGATTAGAGAGGTCAAGCACCAGCTGAGTGCCACCGCGTCCCTGCACAGGCTCGCGATTAGTGGGCTTAATCACATATTCAGGATGCTGCTCATAAAGCTCGCTCAAGGAATTGGTCATTTCCGGCTCAATCCAGATACCGAATTTGATATTGTTTTTCTTGGCCGTGTCGATCAGCCCCTGGATACCATTAGGTAGTTTCGATGTGTCCACGGTCCAGTCACCAAGCGAGGTAGAATCGTTGTTGCGGGGATATTTCACTCCAAACCATCCATCATCCATTACAAAGAGCTCGCCTCCCATAGAAGAGATGTCTTGCATCATTTGGTCCATACCCTGCTCGTTGATGTCAAAGTATACACCTTCCCAGCTATTCAGTAGGATTTTGCGCAAATCATTGCCATGAGCAAGTTTATGATTGCGCGCCCAAGAGTGAAAATTACGGCTCACACCGCTCTTGCCCTCATTTGAGTAAGTGTAGGCCACGGGTGGTGTGACGAATGTCTCATCTTTTTTAAGATTATAAGCAGAATTGTCCTCATTGATACCGGCGAAGAAATGATGGTATTCAGAATCGTCAGTGTCGATGCGCAGACGGTAGTTGCCACCATAGCAGAGTGCGGCACCTATCACACGTCCGGAATTCTCCTGAGGCTTTCCATCGAGAGAAAACATCAGCTCGCCATGAGAAGTGTGGGAATTACGGGCACCATCTTTATTTTTAATCACCTTTAATCCATGAGGGAGAGGGGCCTCCTCCAATTTGCCCTCGTTGGCCCACGATCCGTAGAGCTGCGAAGTGTACACATCGCCATACCTGATAGGCATATATGAAGAAGCAAATTCGCGGAGCTCAACAGGACCCTTGTCACGATTAGTGACTTCAACCCACGATTCAATAATCTCAGAATCGGGATAGGTGCGATACTTCACAATGATATCAAAAGGATAGTAGATGTCGGTCATTTTAATAGATGTGACCTTAGAGCCGTCGGCCTCAGAGACAGTGGAGACGTCTTTAACAGCCATCTGGAGAGTCATGTTGCCGTCAGGGTGAGTGACGCTCATGGCAGTCTCTCTGGCGGGCACCATGCCATATACGGGATAAGCATCGTGCTTTGCAAAGCCGGAGCTTTCTATTCCGGGGAGCTCCGCATCAGCTATGGCATCGCCATAGTAGAGAAATTGCAGCGGTTTGCCCTCGGTGGCATCAAGCACCATCGAGGTGGAAGGAGTGGAGATATGCACAAGCTCGGCCAAAATCGCATTAGGGAATGCTGCGGAGGCAAGAGCAAATATGCCAATAGCTGCACAAGAATTTTTCATAAAAAGAGGTATTATTTTGGTTGTAAAGATATCTAAGATAGTATCCGCGGATTAAACATGGAAAAGCACGAGCTGCCCACTGCCTGTCAAAATCCTATACAAAGTTAATAAAAAAGATTGCATCCGCAAAACCAAATAGGCACAATGTCAAATAAATATTACATTTTCACATATTAATATCAAACTGCACAGCGCAATCCAAGCGACCAGAACGCTAAGTAAAATGGAGAGATCCTCGCCATAGACTCACAACACATACTTCTATCTTAAAAATTGAGCGTATCGAGCTATATGACCTTAATCGAGGCAAAACACAGAAAATGGGGCCAAACAGCCCACCACAATATTTTATGAAACACATAAAAGCCCTAAAACCGACAAAAAGCCCGGGGCCTCACGGTACCGGGCTCTTTGGGTATGCATTAGCTGCAAATTTATTTAGACTTCTTGTCAAATTAGTACAAGCGCTTAAATTTGTCGGGATACGCTTGCACTCACCCAAAAGATAATTTCATAATGAATATATAATTATGACTTGACGATGCAAAGTTAAGCCAACTTTTACATATTTCCAAATATTTTATTAAAAAATTTACATAAAGTCATAAAAATTATTTCTATGCCACCAAATTGACATATTAAATCGTATACACATGTCAAAAATTTATGTTTTTAAACATAAAAACAGGGCTCACCGCATCTGCCACGGGCCACATCATCGCATCATCCGTGACTATACAACTGATGTGCCCCACCCCAACAATACCACTTAACGACACCAGACGCATCAACCATAAAGAATTACAGAGAAAAAAGACAAAGAAAAAAAATCAGGATAATTTAGAAAAAAAAACAACAAAAATTTTGCTACGCGCAAATTTTTACTTATTTTTGCCACTAAATACCAAAAACAACCATAAAAACTAAAATTCGCAACAATTAGAATAAGAAACCTACCGCAATAAACTACCTTCAAATCTATAGCCATGAATTCAATATTAACAGAAATCACCCCACTATCTGACAAGGACTGTTTTTATTTAGTGGATCGCAACAAGACCTGTTTTGACTATCCACTACACCGCCATGGAGACTTCGAGCTAAATTTTATAAGCAACTGCAATGGTGCGAAACGCATAGTGGGAGACTCCATAGAGACAGTGGGCAATTATGACCTTGTGCTGATAGGCTCCGATCTGGAACACTGCTGGGAGCACGGCGAATGCGACTACACCGACAAACGCGAAATCACCATACAATTTTCGCCCAAACTACTTGGCGAGGAGCTGCTCAGCAAAAACCAGCTAAAGCCCATAGCCGACCTCTTCAAAGCAGCCAAGCGAGGCATCGTGTTTGATATGGACACCATTCTGGCCATATACTCACAGCTGGACAAGCTCACGCATGAGCAGCCGGCATTTATGCGCCTGGTGCACTTTCTGGAGATACTTTACACCCTGGCCACCGCCCCCAACTCCAGACAGCTGGCCACATCCTCATTCGCCAATGTGAGCGTATCCAGCGATTCAAGACGTGTGGCACGCGTGGAGGAAGAGATAAACAAGCGCTACAACCAGCAGCTCACTCTTGAAGAGCTGGCATCCATAGCCGGCATGACCCCCACCGCATTCAGCAGATTCTTCAAAAAGCGCACAGGCCGCACACTATCTGAATACATTATAGATATAAGACTCGGACACGCATCAAGGAAACTGATTGACACCACCATGACGGTGGCCGAGATATGCTATGACTGCGGATTCAATAATATATCCAATTTCAACCGAGCATTCAAGCGCAAAAAGGGCTGCACGCCAAAGACGTTCAGGGAAAACTACCTTAAGACCAAACTCCTGGTGTAAGTCACTGAATTAGGAATAATGTCGCTAAATTAACGGGTGAAGGCGCGATGAAATCGCTGCCGGCTGCGGCACAAATAGCGAAACCGATGGCCATCATATGCCCCTAATTCAGCGACATTACAATACCGTAAGCTTCGCACACTCCTATCTATAGACGTAAAAATACATATAGTCATATAAGATTGGAAAAAACGCAATACAGGGAAATATTGCGATGGGAATAATACTATTTTATCAAGTTACGCACAAATTACAATATTATTTGGATATGACCGCAATAACCAATATTTTTGCCAAAAAATTATAAAACAAAACCAAAATCTGTCAACCAAACCATCATATACGATAAAGTATCATGAAAAGAAATTTAGCCGCACTTTTATCGATGGGCCTACTACCCATAGCAGCACTTGCAGAAATATCACTGCCCGATATCATAAGCGACAATATGGTGCTACAGCAGCAGAGCGACGCCCTGCTTTGGGGATGGGCCACACCCGGGTCTGAAATCACCGTGACACCCGAATGGGATAATATCGCCTACACCACCAAAGCAGATAAAGACAGCGGACGGTGGGAAGTGAGAGTGCACACACCCGCCGCATCTTATGCCCCCCACTCTATAAGGATACAAGGAGACGGCTCCGACATCACGCTCGGGAATGTGCTCTCGGGCGAAGTGTGGTTCTGCTCGGGCCAGTCAAATATGGAGATGCCCCTCAAGGGATTCTGGACACAGCCCATCGAGGGCGGAGCGCAGGCAATAGCATATTCGGGCAAATATCCCGGCATAAGGATGGCCACTGTGCCCAAATCAGAAGCAGCCACCCCACAAGAGCGCACAGCAGGAAAGTGGAAAGAAAGCAACCCACAGAATGCCGCGGATTTTTCCGCGATGGCTTACTTCTTTGCCCAATCACTGAATGATATACTTAATGTGCCTGTGGGCATAATCTCCTGCGCCTATGGCGGCAGCAAAGTGGAGAGCTGGATGCCCGAAGAAATAGTGGTCGGCTACGATGACATAGATGTAAAGGCAGAAATAGCAGGCAAGCCCGGAGTGGACGACTGGCATAGAGCTGTAGTGCGCTATAATTCGATGTTAAAGCCTCTTGCGGGCTACACAATAAAAGGATTCCTGTGGAATCAGGGCGAATCAAATGTAGGGAAACATGACACCTACCCCGAGCGCATCAACACCATGGTGGAGCACTGGCGCAATCTCTGGGCCGACGACAGCCTGCCATTCTATCAAGTGGAGCTGCCCGGCTGGAACTATGGCAACCCCGAAGATACCGGAGCTGCACTCTTCAGAGAATGTCAGCACAAGGCAGCCGAGATGATGCCCCATGGCGGAATAATCAGCACAAGCGACCTGGTGTACCCCCATGAGCTGGAAGACATCCACGCCAGCCAAAAACAGCCATTGGGCGAGCGCATGGCATTTCTTGTGGCGGCCGAAAACTATGGCCTGCCCTCGATAGCCCATGTATCTCCCCGCCTCACCCAATACACCCTACAAGGCGACAAAGCCATCCTGCGCTTTGACAACGTGGAAGGATTTCTCACACCCAACGATGTGCTTGAGGGATTTGAAGTGGCCGGAGAGGACAAGGTGTTCCATCCCGCACAGGCCATAATGACACAAGACGAAAAGCACGATGTGGTGGTGTCATCGCCCGAAGTGAAAGATATAAAATCAGTGCGCTATTGCTTCAAGAATTTTGCCATAGGCAAAGTACACAGCCTGCAGGGACTTCCCGTAATACCATTCCGCACCGACACCTGGGAAAAATAACCGAAATCAGCAATACCGACAATAGCTGCATATCCGGCACTATTGTCAGAAAAACGAATATCCAATGAAAAAAGTACTATTACCTACAATAGCCATCTCATTTGCAGCAGCCGCGCTAATCACCGGCTGCGACGGCACAAAAAAAGACAGCGCCAAAGAGACATCCCCATATATCACCGTGAAAGACGGCCAATTTTACAAGGGAGACTCAGTGTATAATTTCGTGGGAGCCAACTTCTGGTATGGCGGCATACTCGGAAGCACCGGACAAGGCGGCAACCGCGAGCGCCTGGCCAAAGAACTTGACCTGATGCAGGCAAATGGTGTGGACAATGTGCGCGTGCTTGTGGGCGGCGACGGCACCGAGACAGTGCCCACACATATACGCCCCGTGCTACAAAAAGCCCCCGGCGTGTACAACGACACCATACTTGAAGGCCTCGACTACCTGATGGCAGAGCTCGAAAAGCGCGATATGCACGCCATACTCTTCCTCAACAACGCATGGGAATGGAGCGGCGGCTACGGAGCATACCTTGAATGGGCAGGCTTAGGCCAAACACCCGACCTCAACGCAGACGGCTGGCAAGCCTTCAGCCAGCGCGTGGCCCAGTTTGTGACCAATGACTCGGCAAAAGCCATGTCAGACAGACACGTAGACTATATCGTGAGCCGCACCAACCGCTTCACCGGCAAGCCCTACGCCGAATCTCCCGCGCTGATGGCCTGGGAAGTGGCCAACGAGCCCCGCGCTTTCGCATCCGACTCAGTGACCAAGAAAGCCTATCTGGACTGGGTGCTGAACACAGCCAAAAGGATAAAGGCCATTGACCCCAATCACCTTGTGGCCACAGGAAGCGAGGGATTCATGGGCACGGAGATGGACCTCGGCCTTTGGCAAGAAATGCACTCCGCCCCGGAGATAGACTATTCGATCATACACTTATGGCCCTACAACTGGAGCTGGATCAATCAAAAAGACCCCGCCTCGGTGGTGGACAGCGTGGATGTGGCCCTTACCCGCACCATAGACTATATAAAGGTGCATGCCGACAAGACCGACAAGCCCCTTGTGCTGGAAGAATTCGGCTACCCCCGCGACAATATGCTCTATGCCATAGGCACACCCACTGAGGGGCGCGACAAGTTCTATGAGGGCGTATTTGACCTGATCACCGAAAGCGGCCTGATACAGGGATGCAATATTTGGGGATGGGGCGGATACGCTGTGCCTAAGCATGAGCAATGGGAGCCATGGGACGACTACACCTGCGACCCCTCTCAAGAGCCGCAAGGACTCAACTCAGTGTTCGCCTCCGACACCACCACAATAGCAATAATAAAGAAAGCAGCCGATAAAATCAGACAAAAATGAATAAAACGCTATTAATTTTAGCCGGTGCGGCAGCCGTGATGCCAATCTCGGCAAAAAACCTGAAAGCGGATGTAGACCTTAGCCATAGCCTATGGTGGGAAGCCCCGGAGGTGCCCACCATCAATATCGCGCTTACTGACACCCTTGGCGCGGCCAACACCTCAGCGCTGAGATTCCGTGTCACTTCCGACCGCGATGAGAGCCAGGCAATCCTTGATGTGGCCCAACCCCTGAATATAGCCAAAGGCCAGAGCCAGACTCTACAGTTTGTGGTGAATGTGCCGGAGCCCGGATTTTACAAATGCTTTGTGGAAGACGACGGCAATGTAATCAAGCAATTCAACATCGGCTATGAGCCCAAGCAAGTGACCTCACTACCGTCGGCGAAGCCCGATTTCGATACCTTCTGGTCAAAAGCCTTAGCCGAACTCGCGGAAGTGCCTGGAGACTACCAGATGGAGGAAGACAAAGAAAAAAGCGGTAAAAAAAGAAAAGCCTACGCCGTGAGCATGAAATCCCTTGGAGGAGAGACCGTGAAGGGATACCTGTATGTGCCCGTGGCCAAAGGGAAATATCCCGTGCAGATATACTACAACGGCTATGGAGGACAGCCCTGGGACTTTGATGTGGACGGCCGCCCCGACTGGATAGAATTCGTGACCTCAGTGCGCGGACAGATGTACAGCCAGCCAGACAACACGTATGGAGACTGGATACAATACAATCTCAATACTCCGGAAGACTACTATTACCGCGGAGCCTTCATGGATGTGGTGAGAGCCCTCGACTTTGTGAGCCAACTCGAAAAAGCAGACACCGACCTGATATTTGCGGAAGGCGGAAGCCAAGGAGGAGCCCTCACACTGGTGGCTGCCTCGCTTGATGACCGACTGGCCGGAATAGCCCCCTATATACCCTTCCTCACCGACTATCCAGACTATTTCAAAATTGTGGACTGGCCGGCATCGGCAGTGCGCGAGGCCCAAAAGAAATATGGCATGAGCGAAAAAGAGGTGTATGACAACCTCACATACTTCGATGTGAAAAACTTTGTGCGAAGGATCGGATGCCCCGTGATGATGGGAATCGGCCTGCAAGACCCCACCTGTCCGCCCCACACCAACATGTCGAGCTACGTGCTGATAGAATCACCCAAACAGCTCACCATCTATCCCACCTGCGGACACACTGTGGACTATTCTGACTGGAATCCCCGCCGCGATGAGTTTTTCGGCAGAATAATCGATGAGGTGAAGAAACAGCGCAAAAAATAAGAGGAATCCATACCTCCCTCATACCCCCAATTTTTATCTGCATGCTTTATCCAATCTCATAAATCTCCCAGATAGATATAGGAATAACCAAACTTAATAATCTAATAATCAATCAGAAATACCATGAAGCAATGGAAATTTAAACTACCGTATCTATGGCTGCCACTCTTACTGATAATGATTGGCTGCATAGATGCATATGCCCAAGCGATTACAGTGACGGGCACTGTCTACGACAGCTCCGGCGAAAGCATCATAGGTGCTTCCGTGATAGAAAAAGGAAAGAAAGCAGGCGTGAACACCAACATTGACGGCCAATACACCATCAAAGTGTCGGGACCGAACTCAGTGCTTGTGGTCTCTTATGTGGGCATGACCACACAAGAGGTGGATGTGAAAGGACGCTCGCAAATAGACATTACCCTATCAGATGACAATGTGGCCCTTGAAGAGGTGGTGGTAGTGGGCTATGGCACAATGAAAAAGAGTGACCTGGCCGGAGCCTCCGTGTCAATGGGCGAAGACGCCCTGAAAGGCTCTGTGATAACCAACCTTGACCAATCACTTCAAGGCCGAGCGTCAGGCGTGACAGCTGTCACCACCTCTGGAGCCCCGGGATCATCGTCGTCGATACGCGTGCGCGGACAATCCACTATCAACGCCAACGCCGAACCTCTCTATGTGATTGACGGCGTGATAGTGCAAGGAGGCGGCAACAGTGGCGCAGATTTTGGTCTTGGCGACAAGCTCGGCAACGGAAAAGTATCCACCATCTCTCCCCTCTCTACTATCAATCCCCAAGATATAGTGTCGATGGAGATATTAAAGGATGCATCAGCCACCGCCATATATGGTGCCCAGGGCTCAAATGGCGTGGTGCTTATCACGACAAAAAGAGGCAAAGCCGGCGAAGCGAAGTTCTCTTATGACGGCATGGTGGCATTCAGTCATCAAAACAAGCGTCTGGATATGATGAATCTACGCGAATATGCATACTACTATAATGAGTATGTGGCCAACGGATTTGCAAAAGCCAACGATTATTATTCAGATCCGTCGATATTGGGAGTAGGCACCAATTGGCAAGACGCAGTGTTTCGCACAGCGCTTCAGACACAGCACCAGGTGTCGGCACAGGGCGGCACAGATAAAGTGCAGTATTTTGTGTCCGGATCATATATGGACCAGGAAGGCACCCTCATCGGCTCTGATTTCAACAGATTTTCAGTTCGCGCAAATCTTGACGCCCAGCTTAAATGGTGGTTAAAGCTTGGTCTCTCCGCATCTTTCGCCAACACAGACGAGAGTCTTAAACTGGCCGACGGCAGCAACGGCATCATCAACTATACACTCACCTCCCTGCCCGATGTGCCGATTTATGATATTGACGGAAACTACGCTTCAGTAGTGAGAGAAGGCTACACCAACCCCAACCCTGTAGCTATGGCTATGCTAAATGACATAAAGCTGAAACGCAAAAAGCTGTCAGGCAACGTGTTCTTTGACGTTACACCTATAAAGAACCTACTTTGGCACGCTGAGTTTGGATATGACATAAGCTCATCAAAGGGTGAAACATTCAAACCCACATTCAGCCTGGGCTCATACTTCAATGATATCAATGAAAGCTCCATACAGAACAACAACAGCTGGTATTGGTCATTAAAGAACTATATATCCTACAATGGCCAAGCCTTCGACCGCCTGAGCTATACAGCTATGGTGGGACAGGAATGCTGGGAGTCAAGTTGGGACTACACAAATATAAAAGCGACCGGACTACCCTCCAACGATATACACAACCCGGCTCTTGGCAACTCCAACAGCGCACAGATAGGAGCAGGCTTCGGCAGCTCATCAATGGCGTCGTTCTTCACACGCGAGACAGTGAACTGGGACGACCGCTATCTGTTGACCTATACTTATCGCTATGACGGGTCGTCAAACTTCGGGCCTAACAACCGTTGGGCAGGATTCAACTCAGTGGCGGCAGCGTGGAGATTCTCCAATGAGAAATTCCTGCACAGCCTCTCACCCATCCTCAATAACGGTAAGCTTCGTCTCGGATGGGGACAGACAGGCAACTCTAATATCGGAGGATATGCGTGGGGCTCTGCCATCGGCCGTATGCCCACCGGTTTAGGACTTGGCTACAGGCCCACCAATCTCCCAAATCCAAACATCAAATGGGAGACACAAGAGCAGTGGAATGTGGGTCTTGACCTCTCATTCTTCAACAACAGGCTCAACCTCACCGCCGACGCTTATATCAAGACATCTAAAGACATGCTCATGATGATGCAGCTGCCATCATATATGGGCACATCCGGCAACGAGTCATCAGCACTGAAAGCACCACAGGGCAACTACGGTGAAATCGAGAACAAAGGTATCGAACTCGAAATCAAAGGCACCCCTATCGTGACCAAAGATTTTCAGTGGGAATCCTCATTCCAAATCTCGTTTAACCGCAACAAGCTCAAATCTCTCACAGGCACGGAAGACGCAAATCTTGTGGGCTACGGACAATGGAACGATGTGGTGTCAGTGTCAGAGATCGGAAAATCGCTCTACAACTTCTACGGATACCAGGTGGAAGGCATCTACGAAGACTACGAAGACATAATCAACTCACCCACTCCCGACCATATGCCATCTGACGGCAAATTTAACCGCAGCAACACCGTATGGCCCGGAGACCTCAAATACAGAGATGTGAATAATGACGGTGTAATCGATGAAAAAGACCGCACCGTAATCGGTTCTCCAATGCCCGACTTCACGTTTGGCTGGACCAACACTTTTACATACAAAAACTTCGACCTCTCTATCTTCCTTAACGGCTCATACGGCAATGACGTGCTCAACTATCTTGCAATCAATCTTTCCAATATGAAATCTACATGGACCAACCAGCTTGACGTGGTAAATGACCATGCTATGCTTGTGCCGATAGACGCCAACAAGGTATATACCGACGGCAGCCACTGGTATGATGATGTGATGAATGTGAGAGTAAGCAATCCCGATACGAAAGTGCCCAGGGCTGCCCTCAACGACCCCGCCGACAACGACCGCATGAGTTCGCGATATATAGAGGACGGCTCATATCTGCGCATAAAGAACATCTCCCTTGGCTATACATTCCCACAGAAGTTGATAAAGAGACTCTATTTGGAAAACCTAAGACTATACTGCAATATTCAAAATCTTCATACCTTCACTAAATACAAAGGATACGACCCCGAAATTGGCGCCTCCACACAAGATTCAAAGGGTCTGGTGTATGGCCTTGACTATGGTCGCTACCCCTCACCCACCACTTATTCTTTCGGTATGAACATCTCTTTTTAACAACAACAGACAATAATTATGAATAAACTAAATATAGCAGGTATTGTGTGTGGCGCGGCAATGATGATGTGTACTACCTCTTGCGAGGAATTCCTCAATCGTCCGGCTGAAGACACCTACAACACCGACAACTTTTACAATAATGACGAGCAGTGCTACCAAGGCGTCAACTATCTCTACAATTCCCCCTGGTATGACTTCCAGCGCGGCTTTATAGATGTGGGCGAGGTGCTCTCAGGAAATATATATAAAGGGTCTTCTCCCTACCTGACATTCACTGTCAATGGCACCGACGAAAACCTTATCTCCATGTCATATTCGCTATGGGCCGTGATAGGCCATACCTCAGTGGTGTACAACAACCTCAAGCACGCCACTGCATCTGAAGAGGTGATAGCCGCATGCCAAGGAGAATGCCTCACCTGGAGAGCCATGGCATATTTCTATCTTGTGAGATCATTCGGAGACGTGCCCATCGTGCATGATCTGAGTGAAGAACTGGGCGGCAATTACAATTCAAAATACAAAGTGCAGAAAGCCGATGTGTATGAATATATAATCCTGACACTTGAGAAAGCCATGGAGCTTTTGCCCAAATCAGCCTCAAAAGGACGCATCGACTATTACTGCGCCGAAGCGCTTTTGGCAAAGGTATATCTCACCAAAGCAGGCATAGGGATGGCCGGCAGCCGCAATGCCGATGACATGGCCTTGGCCGCTAAATATGCTAAAGACGTGATCGACAATTCCGGACGTCACCTGCTACCCGTGTATTCTGATGTGTTCCGCCTCACCAACAACGAAAGTGAGGAATCTCTCATAGCATGGAGATGGACAGCAAGCGGTAATATATGGACATCCCAAAATTCATTACAGAGCGATCTTGCACAAGCCGGATTTGACGAATTCGGCAACTGCTGGGGCGACTGGACCGCACCATCTGTAGACCTTCAGGACGCATTCAATTTCAATGTGCTTGATAATCCCGATACTCGCACCGACATTGACAGCCGTCGCAAGGCCACAATGATGGCTCCAGGTGATGTGTATGAATACTTCTGGACAGACAAAGGCGGTTTTGACCTAATGAGATTTATCTTTGACACTGATTATGGTAAAGGAGGTCCTGCCGGAGATGTGCGCAGTGGCACAGGAGTGTACAATGTGAAGCACCTGTATGGCAATAACTATGACCATGAACAGGCCATAGGAATAAGCGCCGCCGCCATGGCAAGCAGCCTGGCCACACACCTGCTCCGACTATCAGATGTGTACCTTATATATACAGAAGCGATGATAGGCAATGACGCCTCCACCACTGAGGCCTCGGCTCTGGCAGCATTCAACGCTGTGCGCGGACGAGCCATCAACGGCCTTACCCCCTATACAGAGGTGACATGGGAAGACGTGTGGAAAGAGCGCAGACTTGAGCTCGCCTGCGAAGGCGACCGCTGGTATGACTACGTGCGACTCTCCTACTACGACCCCCAACGAGCCATAGACGAACTCACCAATCAGCGACGCAACACATATTGGAATCTTAAGACACTCTATAAATACTACTACGAGACAGGCGTATGGGATATCCAAAAGTCAGCAGAATCAGAAGAGGGCGCTTACGAGGCCATCTATGACGAACAGACTCCGGCTCCCAATGTCACAGCCGACAAATTTGAGCTGCCTTTCCCAACAGAGGATGTGGTGTTCAACCCCAACCTGCTCAAGCCCTCAGTACACATAGACGTGCGCGAGACGTATTCATATTAAATATGGAGCCTGCCATCAAAAATATAGACACAGCTTCATAACACAACATCTAAAGACATGAAACTCAATATATCTACAATATCACTTGCACTTGCAGCGATGTCGGCAGCAGCCCTGGCATCATGCGAAGACCAGCCCGACAAGTTTGAGCTCACCTCAGGCAAGCCCACAATCAAATATGTGAGAGTGCCGGACCCCGAGAAGGCAGACTCACTACTGACATCGGCCTATATGGACAATCTGATTTGCCTGGTGGGAGAAAACCTCACCTCCATCAAGAAGATGATGTTTAATGACAAGGAGGCTATCCTCAACACCAGCTATATCACCAATAACACACTGCTGGTGTCGGTGCCCAGCTCAATACCCGATGTGGTGACCAACAAAATATATATGATGACTGCCGACGGCGACACCTGCACCTATGATTTCAAGGTGCTTGTGCCGAAGCCCTCTGTGAGAAGCATCTCATGCGAGTGGGCCAAGGCCGGAAGTGTGGCCACCCTCACCGGCGATTACTTCATCGATGACCCGAATGAACCGCTTGAAATCATAATGCCCGGCAATGTCAAAGTGGACGAAATCGTGTCGGTGGACAAAAATCGCGTGTCATTTGTGGTGCCCGAGAATGTGGAGTCAGGCTACATCAACGTGAAATCCATCTACGGCTCAGGCACATCTGTATTTCAATTCAACGACCGCCGCAATATCCTATTTGACTGGGACGGTACGCGCGGAGGCAACGCCGCAGGTGTGGGCTGGCGCAGCGGCGAGCAAATCATCTGCCATCCCGGAGATGACCCATGGGAAGCCATCGACGGCAACTACATCAAGTTCGGCCCCGCCACCATGCTCGGCGGCATAGGCTCCACCTGGGCAGAAGACCAATTTAGCTTCAACTACTGGCCCAACCATGTGGCAGGCACAGAACGCCTATGCGACCGACCTGAATTTGCAGAGCTGCTAAATACCTACGATGTGAAAAATCTCCAAATAAAATTTGAGTGTCTTGTGCCGTCGACCAATCCATGGAGCTCAAGTGCCATGCAGATTATATTTATAGGAGACGATGTGGAGGCAAGTAATGCCCACTTCAGCGACACAGCCCTGCCCCGAGGCCTATGGAACCCCTGGCAAAGCTCAGGCAACTACACCACATCAGACCAATGGGTGACAGTGGGAGTGCCCTTGTCAAGCTTCACATATACTCACGACGGAGCCTCCTGCGCCAACTCCCTCAACAAGAATATGCTCTCCGGCCTGTCATTTTTCTTGTGGAACGGAGGTGTGGTAGGCACCGACTGCGAGCCCGTGATATGTATCGACAACATACGCGTGGTGCCGATAGAATAAGTATATCTCGATAATATGACACTATACAAAGCAAAATCATAATGAATATATATAGCAAAATCACAAAAATAGTGCTGACAGCGGCAGTGTGTGTCTCCGGCATAGGATTTACCGGATGCAACGATGACGATGAATACAGCACCGATCAGTTTGCGCACCAAGGTGTGTACCTGAATGTTTTTGGTCCGTCACCAGTGGCCCGCGGTGGTGAGCTCCGCTTTATCGGCACAAATATAGACAAGGTGACATCCATAGAAATCCCCGGATGCGACCCCATCACCGATATAAAAGTGATAGGCAGCGAAGAGATACGCATATCTGTGCCGCAGAGCGCAGAGCCCGGAAAGGTGACCCTGGTGCATGCCAATGGCAAAATCACCACAAAAACGATGCTCACCTATCTTGAGCCAATCTCTATTGACGCGTTCAGCCCGGCCGAAGTGCTGCCCGGAGATGAAGTCACAATCACCGGCGAATACCTCAATCTCATACACGAGGTGATTTTCGCTGACGGTGTGGCAGTGGCCGAAGAATCTTTCACAGAGCATACTCGCGATAAGATTTCCCTCTTAGTGCCGGAAGAAGCCCAGACCGGAAAGATAATCGTAAGCGACGGCGCACCCCAGCTGCCAAACTGGATTTATTCAGACGAAGACCTGGTGGTGGTGCTTCCCTCGGTAGCCGCTCCTATGGATTGCACTGCGTGCAAACCCGGAGACGATATAGTGGTGGTGGGCAAGAACCTTGACCTTGTAAGGAAAGTGGAGATGCCCGACGGCACAGAGGTGGAATTCACCTACGCAGACTCATCTATACACTTTACTTTGCCCGAAAATATATCTGACGGCGCCGTGGTGGCCATCCCAGCCTCCGGCGTGAAAGTGGCCATAGCCAATATCGGTGTGGTAGTGCCCACCGAACTTGTGGCCACACCCGCAGAAGACCTGCGTCCGGGCCAGATGCTCAAGATAGCCGGTGTGAATATGGATATGGTGTCGACAGTGAGTTTCACCAACATCGCCGACCCCGTGAAGCCCGACTATGTATGCCCCACCTACATAAATATCGCTTGGCCATCTATGGCTCAGACAGGCACAGTGACCCTCAATCTCAAGAGCGGCAAGACAGTGATTCTGGAAGTGACCACAGCCAAGCCCCAGGCAGAGGCATTCAACCCTGACCCAGTGGCAGCAGCAGGAGAATTCACCATCTCAGGTAAAAACCTTGACCTTGTGACCAATGTGACCTTTGCAGGCGGAATCAGCGTGGAGGCCCACGCCACTACCCCTGCCTCACTCACACTCACCGCACCCGCCACTGCCCAGAGCGGCCCGCTCACCCTGCATATGGCCAACGGCGAAAGCGCCACCACGCCCTCACTCACGATCGACGCTCCACAATGCGCCTATATCACTGACGTACATACAGATGAGCTCATTGGCGGCGAACTGATGATTGTGTCAATAGCCAACGGCGATGTGCTCACAAACGTGACCGTCAACGGCTCAAAAGTGCAGTATATCGTGACCGGTGACAAGCTTTACATCTCACTGCCTGCCACAGCCGGCAAAGGCACAGTGGTGACACTCACATCATCCAACGGCGAGATATCCTACACATACGACGTGCAACCCGCCACCGCAGTGGAAATAATAGCCTACAATGAGGGTCCGCGTGACCTGGGAAGCTGGGCCAACGAGACTCAAGGCGGCGCATTCCGTATCAAAACAGAGGTATTTGAGGGCGTGCCTGCGGGCGCCAAGTTGGTATTCCACATAGCGCCCTATGCTTTCACCCAAATACAAATCAACGATGCCAATTGGGGGCAGCTCGACATACTCAAACCCGACCAAACAGCCACCACCGCCGAGTACGAACTTACCGCGGATATCCTCAACCGAATACTCACCACCAAAGACGGCTGGTCAGACACAGGTCTGGTGATTCAGGGAGAAGGATGCGTGGTGAGCAAGGTGACCATACAGTATGAGATATCACTGGAACAGCCCGTGAAATTTAACTGCGCCTTCCCCGTGGACCTCGGCCAATACTCAATCAACCTTGAGGCAGGCCCCGGCACAGCACTGATAGACGCAGGTGTGGCCGTGGGCAAGAAAATCAACGTCTACCTCACACCGTATGTCGACTATAACCCGGAGAATCCGGCAGTGCACCTTCAGCTCTTTGACGGACACTGGGGCGCGCTTAGCTTTGACGAGATAGGCGGAGGCAAACAGTTTAATGAAGGCAACTGGGCAGACATGACCAAGGTGACCTTCACAGTCACAGAAGACTTGTACCAGCGATTCGTGACCTATACAGACTGGGGATACTGCCTCATATTCCAAGGCAACAACGTGAAACTTGAAAAGGTGACCATAGAATAGAATTTTCGGGCCAAACGCTCAAGCACTCGCTACGTTTGGCCCATCAAAAATTTGAAAACTAATCTACAATGAACATCATATCTTATATATACGCCCTGCCGCTCTTAGCCCTGAGCTTTGCAGCCTGCAGCGATGATGACACCCCAGACCATATCCGCTACTCGCAGATGGTGGTGTGCAGAAACATATCACTGGCCGACAATGCCACGGTCAACCCCAACAATCCGCCCACAGTGGTGATATCATACAACAATCTGGTGGCTGTGACCGAAGGCGCCCAGATAAAAGTGAACGACCTGCCCGTGACAGCCCATGCCTCAGGCATGGAAATGGAGCTCACCCTCCCCAAGCTGGAGAAATATACTGACTATACTCTCACCATAGCCCCCGGAGCCGTGGCTCTCGCCAACAATCCACAGACCACCAACACAGAGCCTATCACCATCACATTCAACACCAACTTCGGTGTGAACACGGCTATGCTACATAAGGCGCCTGTGAATCCCAAAGCCACCGACGCGGCCAAGAATCTCTATGCCACACTTTTGGCTGACTACGGCCAGAAAATGCGCTCAGGCGCGATGGGCGGTGTGGGCTGGGAGCTCGACTACACCGACGTGATAGCATCAGAAATAGGAGTCTACCCCACTGTAGTGGGCTTTGACTATCTGCACCTGCCATCCTCACCGTCCAACTGGATTGACTATGGCGATATCACCCCGGTGAAGACCGTACACGATGCCGGATGCATTGTGCAGATACAATGGCACTGGAATGTGCCGGAGTCAGAAGATAATACCGGCACTGGCACCGCTGACAAGACAATGATTTGGGAGGGAAGTGTGGCCATGCCCGCTGACTGGAGCGGCAGCGTACAGCTCACCGACGCCAAATCCATCGAAGCCTTCGCCTCAGCCTCTGTGGGAGATGTGATAGAAGTGGAGGTGAAAAATGTGGCAGCCGGAGCACAGGGATCATTTAAAAACAGCTCATGGAAAGAGATTGCCCCCGGCACAGAATACTTTGACATCACCGGCAACTTCTCACTCACCATCGATGCCGGCGTGCTATCCTCCCTGCAGAGCTCAGGCATAATCATCTCAGGCCGTGACTACACAGCCACTAAAGTGACACTGTCGAAACCCGAGTCAAAAGCTCAGAAAGCCCTGTCACGAGGATTCAGCGCCGACAACAACGGATTCAAGCCCTCCAATGTGATGATCGACGGCACATGGGAAAACAAAGTGGCCACTGCAGACATAGAGAAGCTGGCCGGATACCTCAAGCTCCTTGCCGACGCCAACATACCCGTGCTCTGGCGTCCGCTGCATGAGGCAGCCGGCGACTACACCTGGGGCGCATGGTTCTGGTGGGGCAGTGAAGGAGTGGAGGTGACCAAACAGCTCTACAGATACCTTTATGACCAACTCACCAACAAATACGGGCTCAACAACCTGATTTGGGTGTGGACAGTGCAGACATCCTCAGCAGGAGCACCAGCAGAAAAAGAAATCATGCAGGCAGCCTACCCCGGTGATGAATATGTAGACATCGTGGGCACCGATATATATGCCCCCAGCCCCCTCACCGACCAAAGCGAACAATTCTATATGGTGAACTCAGTGGTGGACAGCCATAAGATGGTGGCACTCACCGAATGCGGCAACCTTATAGATCCCGAATCCGCCATAGACAACGGAGCACTTTGGAGCTACTTCATGCAATGGTACGACCTCAATGAGACCTACGGCCACCATAATTATGATGGAGCACAATGGACCTCCGTACTGAACAATCCGGCAGTGATAAACGTTAATAAATAAGGGAAAATATGGCCCTTCGGGGCCATACCCCTTAACCAAAAAGCGAGAACCACATAACGATAAGGTATACAACTAACGAAAAAGAAATGAAATACGGATATTTCGATGACATCAACCGCGAATACGTAATCACGAATCCGCGGACACCCTGGCCCTGGATCAACTATCTGGGCACCAACGACTTCTTTTCTCTGATATCAAATACCGCAGGCGGCTACGCCTTCTACCGCGACGCCAAATTCCGCCGTATCATGCGCTACCGCTACAATGGAGTGCCCATGGATGCCGGAGGCCGCTACTTCTATATCAAAGACGGCGACACCATATGGAACCCCGGATGGAAGCCCTGCAAGACCGAGCTTGACGCGTACGAATGCCGCCACGGCATGAACTATACACAAATAAAAGGAGATAAAAATGGCATAAGCGCCACCACCCTCTTCTTTGTGCCCTTAGGCATCAATGCCGAAGTGACCAAGCTCACCCTCACCAATAATGGAAATCAGCCCAAAAGCATAAAGCTTTTCTCCTTTATAGAATGGTGTCTGTGGAACGCATCAACCGATATGGAGAACTTCCAGCGCAACTTCTCTACCGGCGAGGTGGAGATACACGGCTCCACACTCTACCACAAGACAGAATACCGCGAGCGCCGCGACCACTACGCCTTCTACCATGTAAACGCACCGATACAAGGCTTTGACACAGACCGCGAGGCATTTCTGGGCATCTACAACGGATTTGACACACCCCAGGTGGTGGAGGCAGGCAAGCCCTCCAACTCTGTGGCCCATGGATGGTCGCCCATAGCGAGCCATTATCTTGAAATCACCCTCCAACCCGGCGAAACACGCCATCTGGTGTTTGTGATGGGATATGTAGAAAATGCCCAAGAAGAGAAATGGGAGAGCAAAGGCGTGGTCAACAAGACCAAAGCCCTTGAGATAATCAACGCCCTTGACACCACAGAAAAGGTGGACGAAAAATTTGCCGAGCTTAAGCGCTACTGGGACAACCTGCTCAACAAATTCACACTAAGCGGCACCGATGAGCGCCTGGCACGCATGGCCAACATCTGGAACCAATACCAATGTATGGTCACATTCTGCTTCTCCCGCTCAGCGTCGTTCTTTGAAAGCGGCATTGGTCGCGGAATGGGCTTCAGAGACTCCAACCAGGACCTTGTGGGATTTGTGCATCAAATACCCGAGCGCGCACGCGCACGCATCATCGACATAGCCTCCACCCAGTTTCCCGACGGAGGCTGCTATCACCAGTATCAGCCACTCACCAAACGCGGCAACAACGACATTGGCGGCGGATTCAACGACGATCCACTTTGGCTCATCTTCGGCACCGTGGCCTACATAAAAGAGACAGGCGACACCAGCATCCTCTCCGAGCAGGTGCCATTTGACAATCAGCCCGGCAGCGAAGTGTCTCTGATGGAGCATCTGAAAGTGTCGTTTGACCACGTGATTTACAATCTCGGACCTCACGGGCTGCCCCTGATAGGCCGTGCCGACTGGAACGACTGCTTGAATCTCAACTGCTTCTCCAACGACCCCAACGAATCATTCCAGACCACAGAAAACAAGACCGAAGGCTCAAAGGCCGAATCGCTGATGATAGCAGGGCAGTTTGTGGTGTGCGGCACACAGTATGCCGAGCTATGCGACTATCTTGGTGACCATGACGAAGCCGACCGCGCTCGCTCATGTGTGAAAGAGATGGAAGAGGCAATCAAGAAATACGGATGGGACGGAGACTGGTATCTTCGCGCCTATGACTACTACGGACGCCCCGTGGGCAGCCACACCAATGAAGAGAGCAAGATATTCATAGAAAGCCAAGGCTGGTGCACAATGGCCGGAGTGGGCAAAGACGAAGGCATGGTGCAGAAATCACTCGAATCGGTGAAGAAATATCTTGACACCCCAAATGGCATAGTGCTCAACTATCCAGCCTATTCAAAGTACATCATCGACTACGGCGAAATCTCATCTTATCCCGAAGGATACAAGGAAAACGGCGGCATATTCGCCCATAATAATCCCTGGGTGATAATCGGAGAGACCGTGGCCGGAAACGGAGACCGCGCATGGGAATATTTCAGCAAGATATGCCCCGCATACACCGAAGAGCATAGCGAGCTGCACAAAGTGGAGCCCTATGTGTACTGCCAGATGATAGCCGGCAAAGAATCCGCCAAGCCCGGAGAAGCCAAGAATTCATGGCTCACCGGCACAGCGGCCTGGAACTGGTATGCCATAACACAGTTCATCCTCGGCATCAAGCCCGGATATACCGGACTGGAGATATCACCCTGCATCCCCAAGGAATGGCCCGGCTTTACAGTGAACCGCCACTTCCGCGGAGCAGATTTTGAAATCAAAGTGGAGAATCCCCACCATGTGAGCACAGGAGTGAAGAGCATCACCCTCAACGGAGAAAAGCTCACCGGCAATGTGATACCCACCCAGCCCGCAGGCTCCAAAAGCACAGTGATAGTAGAGATGGAATAATAAATCTTAAAAACCATAATTAGAACCAAGACAGGACAAATGAAAAAATTAGTATTATTGGCAGCTGCTGCCACTATAATCACCAGCAGCTGCGGCACCCAGCAAAGCTCGGACAAGGCGTCAGGCACCTCCTCGCGCCCCGACAGCGCACTCATAACAAAACTTCAGAAACTCCAGAAGGCCAAACAATTCGCCGTGGGTCATCATGACGACCCGGTGTATGGTCACAACTGGAAATATATGGCCGACTCATCAGACGTGAAGTCAGTGACCGGATCATATCCCGCCATATTCGACTGGGATCTCGGCCACATCGAATGGGGCAATGACAAACAGCTTGACGGTGTGCCATTTGAGGAAATACGTAAATATGCGGCGATGCTCAACGAAAAGGGCGGCTTCAACACATTCTCATGGCACCCTCGCAACCCCGTGACAAAAGGCACAGCATGGGATGTGAGCGACACCACAGTGGTGGCCCAAATCCTCGCCCCCGGCGCACTCAACGACACCATAAGGTCATGGGTGGGCAATGTGGCAGAATTCATCGGTTCGATCAAGGACACTGACGGCCGCCGCATACCGGTGGTGTTCCGCCCCTGGCATGAGCACACAGGCAGCTGGTTTTGGTGGGGAGAGAAACTTTGCACCCCGCAGCAATACAAGGACTTGTGGAAACTCACACGCGAAGTCTTTGACGAAAAAGGCATAGACAATGTGGTGTGGGCCTATTCTCCCGGCACTGAGCCCCAGACAGTGGAGGAATACCTTGTGCGCTATCCCGGTGACGAATACATAGACATAGTGGGAGGCGACTCATATGATTACCGCTCGCCCGACGGACGCACCAACTATCCGCAGGCCTTGGGCAAAATGCTCACTGTGGCCGATTCTGTGGCCACAACCCATAATAAAGTGCTGGCACTCACAGAGACCGGTTTTGAGGGCATCAAAGACCCGAAATGGTTCACCGAGACACTGTATCCGGTGATCAAGAATTACCCGATAGCATATGTGGTATTCTGGCGCAATGCTCACGACAACCCCGACCATTACTACACCCCCTACCCCGGCCATCCGGCCGCCCCAGACTTTGTGGAATTCTACAATCTCCCCAGCACAGTGTTTCTCAACGATTTAAACAAATAAAGCAAAACCATTAAGCAATCATGGATTTCAACGAACGTAAAGCCTTCGTAGAGAAAAAATACGAAGAATTAGTGACAAGAAAAAATACCCCCATCGAAGGTAACGGCATATACGAAAGATACGCCAATCCCATCATCACCGCCCAGATGCTGCCCCTGGAATGGCGCTACGATTTCAACCCCGCCACCAATCCCTATTTTATGGAGCGCATCGGCGTGAACGCCGCCCTGAATTCAGGCGCCATCAAATGGAAAGACAAATATGTGGTGGTGGTGAGAGTGGAAGGCAACGACCGCAAATCATTCTTCGCAGTGGCAGAAAGCGACAATGGAGTGGACAACTTCCGCTTCTGGCCCCGCCCCATCACAATGCCAGACACCGACGAGGTGGGCACCAACATATACGACATGCGCCTCACCCGCCACGAAGACGGCTGGATCTACGGAATCTTCTGTGTGGAGCGCCATGACGACTCTCAGCCCGCCGACCTCTCAGCTGCCACCGCCGCAGCCGGCATAGCCCGCACCAAAGACCTGATGAATTGGGAGCGTCTACCCGACCTCAAATGCAACAGCCAACAGCGCAATGTGGTGCTCCACCCCGAATTCGTGGATGGTAAATACGCACTCTATACACGCCCCCAGGACTCTTTTATCGACACCGGTAAAGGCGGCGGTATAGGCTGGACACTGATCGACGACATCACAAACGCCGAAATCACACGCGAGGAAGAAATCATAGACCAGCGCATCTACCACACCATCAAAGAGGTGAAAAACGGCGAAGGCCCACACCCCATCAAGACACCAAAAGGCTGGCTGCACCTGGCCCACGGCGTGCGCAACTGCGCCTCCGGTCTTCGCTATGTGCTGTACATGTACATGACCTCATTAGAGGAGCCCTGGAAAAAGATAGCCTCACCCGGCGGATACTTCATGGCCCCCGTAGGCGAAGAATATATTGGCGATGTGATGAATGTGCTTTTCGCCAACGGCTGGATAGCCGACGAAGACGGAAAAGTGTTTATCTACTACGCATCCTCAGACACACGAATGCATGTGGCCACATCCACTATCGACCGCCTTGTGGACTACTGCATGAACACCCCTGAGGACGGCCTCACCACAGCCGAGTCAGTGAAGACCATCAATCGCCTAATCGATAAAAATTTAGCTTATAATGGCTGATAACAACACTGTGAGCTCAAAAGCCACACTAAAAGAGAAAATAGGATATGCTTTAGGTGATGCCGCGTCAGGCGGCATCACCTGGAAGATAATGTCAATAGCATTTCCGCTCTTCTTCACCAATGTATTCGGCCTGAGCTTTGCCGACGCCGCAGTGCTGATGCTTGTGGCACGCCTCTTTGATGTGGTCACCGATCCACTGATGGGCTCGCTCGCCGACCGCACGCAAAGCCGCTTCGGCACCTTCAGGCCTTGGCTCATATTCGGCGCCATCCCATTCGGCCTGATATTCGCGCTACTGCTTTACACCCCCGATTTCGGCCCCACGGGCAAACGCATCTATGCCTATTCGCTCTATCTGCTGATGATGGTGGCATATACAGCGGTGAATGTGCCCTACGGCTCACTCTTAGGCGTGATGACCGACGATGATGATGAGAAAAACCAATTCTCCTCCTTCCGCATGGTGGGAGCCTATGCCATGGGCTTTATCACCCTACTGTCATTTCCCTATGTGCAGGAAGCCGTGGGTGGCACACCACAGCACCAGTATGCCATGATAGGAGTGATATTTGGAGCTATAGCCACAATCATGACTCTTGCCTGCGGTCTTCTTACCAAAGAACGCCTCAAGCCCAAAAGAGCAGAAAAATTCAGCCACAAGCAGTTTGTCAATCTCTTTAAAAATAAGCCGTGGATTTGCCTGACCACCATAGGTATTCTCACCAATTTCTTCAACGGATTCCGCTATGCTGTGGCCGGATATATGTTTGACTACTGCCTTGACGGGGAAGTGACTATGGGAAGCTTTATCGTCAACTTCACCGTGTTCATGTCCTTCGGCGAGATTACCTGCATGATATTTGGAGGCTTCTCACCCGCCTTTACCCGCTGGGTAGGCTCAAAGCGCATAGCCTTCTGCTGGTCGGCCGTGATATGCTGTGTCACCTCCATTGTCTTCTTCTTTATACCGATGAACCCATCGTATATCTGGCTGATGATAGTGGTGTCAGTGATCACCTCGATGGGTATAGGCATATATTCGCCCCTTCTGTGGTCAATGTACGCAGACGTGGCCGACTATGCCACCAAGACCTTTGGCACATCATCCACCGGGCTTATCTTCTCATCGGGCACAATGGCACAAAAATTCGGCAGCGCCATCTCCGGGTCGCTTATAGCCCTGCTCTTAGGCATAGCCGGGGCCAATATGGTGACCGACGAATTTGGCAACACGCTGATAGACCCCGCGACCATCACAGACAATGTGCTGCTGATGACATGGAGCCTCTTCACACTCTTCCCTGCCGCGATAGCCGTGCTCATAGGCTTTATGTCGTACTATTTCCCACTAAAGAAGTGACATATTGAAATCAAAATTATGAAAGAGGAATTTAGAAAAGAGGTGATAGAAAACCTCCAGAATAATATCCTGCCATACTGGATGGACAAGATGGTCGATCCCTCCGGCGGCTTTTATGGGCGCCGTGACGGGTATGACCGTCTTGACCCTACAGCACCGAAAGGAGCAATACTCAACGGCAGGCTGCTATGGTCGTTCTCTGCCGCCTACCGCGTGCTCGGCAATCCCGAGTATCTCGAAATGGCCACACGAGCCAAACGCGAGATAATAGACAAATTCTATGACAAAGAATATGGCGGTGTGTATTGGAGCCTTACCCCTGAGGGTGAACCGCTCGACACCAAGAAACAATTTTATGCCCTCGGATTTGCCATCTACGGCCTGAGCGAGTATGCCCGCGCCACAGGAGATGAAGAGGCGCTGGAGTATGCTAAAAAGCTATTTCATGACATAGAGACACATAGCCGCGACCGCGAGCGAGGCGGCTACTTGGAGGCATGCACCCGCGATTGGCACGCTATTGAAGACATGCGTCTAAGCGACAAAGACGAAAATGCCTCTAAGACCATGAATACCCACCTGCATATCATAGAGCCATACACCAACCTACTGCGCGTGTGGCCCGACGCAGAGCTTAAAGAGGCCACCTCCTCGCTGCTGTCTTTATTTTTTGACCGCATCGAAGCCTCCGGAAAGCGCGGCCACCTGGGCCTTTTCTTTGACGATGACTGGAACAGGCAAGACCATGACCTATCATACGGCCACGACATAGAGGCATCATGGCTGCTGCTTGAGACAGCCCAGGTGCTTGATGACAAAGAGCTGCTTGACAAGGCCATAAAGCATACAGAGCGCATAGCCACATCGGCATTTGAGGGCCGCTGCTATGACGGATCGATGGTGCATGAGCGCAAGGGCACAGGCGTGTATGACGACGACAAGCACTGGTGGGTGCAGGCCGAGAACGTGATAGGCCAAGTGTATCTCTATAAATTCCATAATCAGCCCGAGCAGCTGGCCAAGGCCTTCGAGACATGGAATTATATCAAAGAGTACATCGTGGATCACGAAGGAGGCGAATGGTACTGGAGCCGCCGCGGCAAAGAAATCAACCGCGACGAAGACAAGGCCGGCTTCTGGAAATGCCCATATCATAATTCCAGGATGTGCCTGGAGGTGTATGAGAGGCTGCAGGATTGATATCTAAGCTTAGCCGCTCAGATAAATGGCTATTGCTTATCTAAGGCAGATAAAGCCAATAAAAAAAATCGCGACTTCCACCCTGGTGGATGCCGCGATTTTTTTATGAGTCATAAAATCAGAGAGAGAGGATGAGACCGGTGGAGAATGTGCCGAAATCGAAATCAACCCTTGAATTGAAACGCTTCATCGGCGCATATCGGGCATAGAGGCCAATCCATTCATAGCTGAATGATGCAAAAGCATCCACAGTGACCACCCGCTGGGCGAGATCACGTGTGGTGACCTTATACTCGCGCCCGTCTTCCACATACTTGGTGTTGATGTGCGCGCCGGTGTTGAAATTCAAAATCGGCCCGAGGCTGAAATTGCAGCAGCGATTATGGCCGAAATTCAGACCATACAGGAGAGGCATCTGCAGGCTGAAAAATTTCAGCGAGCTTGACCCCTTAGTCTGCTCCTCACTGTATGGCACGAGCGAAATCACGCCATCTGAAGATTTGTGGAAATAATTGGTGCCTCTGGTATTGATTCCCTGCCAATGGATACCAAAACCCATGGAAAGAGTCTGAGCACGATGTGTCATTCTGACACCTAAAATCATGTTCCAGAATATTTCATTGCTATGCCACATATTGCCGTCAATACCTGCGGGAGCATCTGTGGGAGTACACCATCCAAAACCCAAACCAGAGGAGACAGCCTCCCATTTAGTGGAGTGACTTCTTGAGATGGTGAAACCGAACTCGCTGCCCTTAGGTCCGATATAAGATTTCAGTGTGCGATTGTCAGGGTCAGCAAAGGCAAAAGTGTAGGAATGCGTCTCCCCCACAGAATTGATGTAATTCACAGCCACATTGCTGTCAGATTCGCACACCACCACATTGCTGATGTCAGGGCAGTTGATCTGTGTGCGCGAGTTGGATCCGATATTTCGGGCTTGTGTGCCAGTCTGGTAGAAAAACGAGTCGGGTCCGTTCTCCAGATTATTCACAGTGATTGATGTGGATCGCGGAGTAGATACAATAGAAATATTCTGCGCCACTTTGGCATTGAGCAGAGTGTCGGCGGGTAGAGCCGAAGATTGCGCATATAAGCCGAGAGCAGAAAGGATGGAGAGAGCTGAGAAAAATTTACGTGTCATAATCTTGATGTTTCGTGTTTGGTATTTAGAGGCGCACATGCTCCCATGCGGCCTAACCGCACGGCACATTGACCGCCCTTATACAATAGATGAAAATTTTGTGAGCAAAACGAAGCGAAATAATTCAGGTGGCAAATAAATCAATTGGCCCATTCGAGCATCAGCTTTTCAGCATCCTGCGGCTTAATCTTGCCGTCGAAATATATCACCATCACATAAGGCTTCTTAGCCTTATAGTTATGCAGATAATACAGATACCTATTTACGGGCTTTTTAGCTGAACCCTCGGCCGGGAGGCAGAAAAAAGCATATTGCAGCTTACCGCTACTGTATCTCACATTCCTGGCCGTGGCATGAGCACCATCAGCCAATACAAGAGGCTGCACGATACTACCGTACTTTTCAGCATCGCCTTTAAAAGTGGCGAATGTGGAGAGGCCATTGTCTCGAAGGAAAGCCTTATCACCGCTCATCATAGTCTCGGTGACCGAAGGATCCTCAATGTATTTGCCGCCGAAAATCTTACTGACTTCCAGACCAGACTGTGCGCTGGCACACAATTGGAGAGCAAATATCGCCATTACTATTAATATTATACGTTTCATTATAAATAAGAATTAAAGATTACATAGAAATGCCAGACTCATTTAGGCATCGGATACTCATAAACCTCTATTATAGAGGCAATATCGGATATCTCAGCCGAAAAATCATTGTCAATATCTTCTGCGGCTCTGCTGAATTCCTTAAGATCGGCAGTGAGCATCTTCATCACCTCATCCTCATCGGTGACACGCTGGCCATTGGCATAAGCAAAGCATTCATAGCCCGCTGATGGGGGTGTGTCTGTGAAAAAAACGATGTTGATGGCCAGCGCGCATATCACCACTGCGGCTGCGGCAGCAGCAATCCAGCCACGAGAGAAAGAGGGGCGCGAAGGCTCTGCACACCGCACGTTTCTGAAACCCATAATAGCGCGAACCTCATCAATGGCCGGGTGCACATACCGGGTGCGAGAGATGACAGCGCGCAGCTGGGCCTCTTCCGCATCAGAGAGCCTGCAATCAAAATACATATCAATCAGAGCTAAAAGCTCCTGGAGAGAAAGGTCATATGATATCATATGTCAAAGTTTTTTATTACGATAATATTCGCGAATTAATTTTCTGGCACGGCTTAGAATCATGCGCACGTTTTCGGGAGAGAGGCCAAGTGCTTGGGCTATCTCCGGATATTCCATGCCTTGGATATCATGCATCTCAAATACCAGATATTGACGGTCTGGCAGAAGACGGCGGCTCAGGCTCACCACACTATTATATGTCTGCATCGTGTCAGAGTCATCATCAGAATCAGGGATATCAGGAAACTGACTTGAATCAGGCATACTGACAATGTTTCTTACCTGAGTGCGTCTGAGGGCATCTATAGCCTGATTGCGCACTACCGTGTATGACAGCTTTGCAGCCTCAGTCTCATCATCGATGGATAATCTTTTTGCCCACAGATTACAGAATGCCTCATTTACCACGTCGTCAGCTTCACGCTCTCCGGCAATACGCACAGCAATGCTGTGGAGCCGCGAGCGGATGCTTATGAATGTGGAAGTGAGTATGTCCATTGCTTTAGCTTAAATTTAAAATTTTGTAAATACTGGGGCCTGAATCGGGCCTTACACTTATCTTAACGAAGGCTGATCTAAAATGTAACAGATTTTTCAAAAAAATTTAAAAGAATGGGGAAATGGAATGCCGACTAAAGTCGGTGGCCAAAGACAAACTACCCCTGGGGAAAATAATAAACCGGCACTACCATGAACCGGAATCTAACTATAGGTAATCACACACTTTTTCAATTTTCGCTGATGGCTCGGTGAGGATGGCTGCTGATACGGATAATCTTAGGCTTTTTCAATTTTTGCTGATGGCCCGGTGAGGATGGCTGCTGATACGGATATCTTAGGCTTTTTCAATTTTTGCTGATGGCCCGGTGAGGATGGCTGCTGATACGGATAATCTTAGGCTTTTTAATTTTCGCTGATGGCCCGGTGAGGATGGCTGCTGATACGGATAATCTTAGGCTTTTTTAATTCTCGCTGATGGCCCGGTGAGGATGACTGCTGATACGGATGATAGTGAGCTGCGAAAAAAATTTTGTAGATTCGTGAAAAAATCATACCTTTGCAGTGAGAAAAGCTATAGGGCTGATTAATGCAAGAGAGCATTTGACAAATCCCTTACGGAAATCGGTGAGAATCCGATGCAGTACCCGCTGCTGTAATTTCCATCTTTGCAAAAAGATATAAACTCCTTGATAATATGCCATTGGCCCAAGGGCTGAGAAGGTATCAAGGAGGGAAAGAGCCAGAAGACCAGCTTTTTGACACATACTTTCGCATCCCCACGGGAAAATTGGGCTATGTGACACCAAAATCGCATAATTCTCAGCCTTGCTTATGGCATAGCAGAGACACCGCGACAAGATGACACAGACACTCCACTCCCGTGTGCAGCCTATAAGCTGTATACGGGAATTTTTTTAGGCGCTTTAGAGACCAAACAATAATTCTTTTTCTGCCTTTCTGTGCTATTCGGTATGCTCCCGCTTATCGAATAGCGCAGGATTCTTAAAAAGACAAATTTATCAATAACGAAAATCTGAATAAATCATACATATTTATCTATGAAGAAAACTTTACTTTTTGCCCTTCTGCCTACACTCGCATCACCGGCAATGGCCCAGACAGAAGGCGTGGCTACTTTCGAAAATCTCACGCTCGCACCAGAATCATCATGGCACGGCGACGAGAACGGTGAGGAATGGTACTATGGCTTAGGCTATGCCCAGAGATTTGAGAGCGGAGACTACAGCTTCGCCAATTTCTTTATTCCTGAATACGATTCCTGGATAGGCTACGCATACTCCAACCTCACCTCCACCACCTTTGAGACTATCAGCGACCAATACAAATCATGCGTGGGCCACGGAGTGGACGGCTCAGCCAATTTCGGTGTGGCATTTCCTGATGATGTGATGTGGGGCGAGACACTTGATATCCGCATCAAGGGCGAGGCTAAGGTGGTGCCCGGATTCTATATCACCAACTCTGCATGGGTGGTAGACGCAATCCTTAACGGCGATAATATGACCGAAGGCAGCTTTGGAGCCGGCGACTATTACAAGGTGACAGTGCACGGACATGACGCCGAAGGCAATGAGGTGGGGTCACACCAATATTATCTCGCCGACTACAGATTTGAGGACGAGGCAGACCGCTACTATCTCACCGACTGGGAATATGTGGATCTAAGCGAGCTCGGCGAAGTGTCATCACTGACATTCACACTTGAGAGCACACGCAATTCAGTCTACGGCATGACTACCCCCGGATACTTCTGCATCGACAACTTAGGAGCAGAGGGCACAGAGATCAAACGCGAGGAAGGCACCTACAACGGCCCCACTGACATTATTAAAGATGTAGTGACCGATGATGACACCGATGTGATCTATACCCTGCAGGGCGTGCGTGTAGCCCAAGCCACTGTCCCCGGCATCTATATCATCAACGGCAAGAAAGTGCTGGTGAAATAATCTGCGTCTGTCATGAAAGTGTCAAGGGGGCAAACGCATACGTTTATATCACTTATCAAAGTATTTAATCTATATTGATTACTTACTTGCAGGACCACAAATTAAGAAATAGGAGTGTATACAATATGGTGCACTCCTATTTTTTTTCTATGAATAATTTGCTTGAGGAGGGATGTTTTCGTAAATTTGCAGAAGAAACCAATACACCCACATAAATATGCAATACAACGGACTACTGATCGGAGCGCTGACATTTCTAATTATAGGCATCTTCCATCCCCTCGTGATCAAAGGCGAATACTATTTCGGCACGCGCTGCTGGTGGGCCTTCCTGATTCTCGGTGTGATATCATGTGTAGCCTCGCTATTGGTCGGCGACCTTGTATGGTCGATAATATTAGGAGTGCTCGGATTTTCCTCATTCTGGTCGATCGGAGAAGTGTTCGAGCAAAAGAAGCGTGTGGAGAAGGGATGGTTTCCCAAAAATCCTACAAGAAAATATGAATAAATTGAAAGGAGCAAGAAGTCATGCTCCTTTTCTTATTTGCTGTATTTTAGACATATAACAATTTTTAACACAATTTTGAGGTAAAAATTCATATGTTATAAAACATGATTTAAAAACATTTCGTAACTTTGCAGTGTTATTATAAGTGAATCCAATAGGATAGAAGGTTAAAAAAAGATTGTTTAATTAAAGGTTAAAGTTATGCTACAACGCGCTAAACACGCCGTGGCATGGTTTGTGAAGAAAGCTTCTGAGACATACGCTTGGAATCCGAATTTCACTAACCGCCACTAAAGACTATCGGCCAGGCCGATTAAGTCATTAAAGAAAAGCCTTCCCTCTATGTAATAACAGAAGAGGAAAGAGAAAGTCTAACTTTTTAAATGTTATCTCTATGTTTCAACACATTAAAAAAGCGGCTAAATGGTATTTCACACAGTATGCCGCGTGCTACGAATGGATAGGCATGGACAGGACAACTCAGAGGAAATAAGCATCCCGCCCTACACTATCCGGAAGCTTGAAGCTTCCTTTTTTTAGAAGTTATTTGATTATAAGAATAAAAGCCTCAGGGTGCTTCGGCACTCTGAGGCAATTTTTATGATTTGACAGTTTATTTCACGATGTACTTCTTGCCGCCACGGATATAAATGCCCTTGGCCGACATATCCGGCACTTGAATACCCTGAAGGTTATAGATTGGAAGCGCACTTTCATCCACATCTGCAGCCACATCCACAACAGCATTGAATCCGCCCTCACCATAATATCCCTTCACAATGGCATCCTTCAGGCCCGGCTCAGACCATTTGAGGGCAGAGCGGTCAGCCCCCTCAGAAAGCTGCATCCAATAAAACATGGCGATATTAGCCGTCTTTGCCTTTTCCATGAAATAGCGGGCATAGGCATGAAGATTGTTTTTCAGATTATCTTTATATTCAGTGGCACCCCACTCTCCGAAAATCACAGGAGCGCCTTTGGGTTTCAGATAAGCTTCCGCGTCAGCAATGGCAGCATCCACTTCCTTCTTGGCATTGTTGAGATTAGAGACATCAAAATAAGAGTGGACTTCAAAAATCAGGTGGCCAGCCACATCATCTTTAGGCAGCTCCATCTTCTTCAACGGGTCGTCAAGGTGAGCATTCCATGTGCCGGCACCATTGCAAGAGCCATATGTGTTGAGCACAAGATTGCGCTCCGCATTATTTCCGCCGGTGGAGCGCACCACATCCACAAAACTCTGAGCATAATCATTAATAGCCTTATAAGCCGAATTGGCCACGCTCTCATTGTAATTTCCCGGGGCAGCGAAAGAGGCGAAGCACCAAGAGCTGTAAGGATCAAGCATCTCATTGAAAGCGCTGAATATCAAATGCTGGTCATAATCTTTAAATTCAGTGGCGATTTGAGACCACAGACTCTCATAGCGCTCCTTCTGCTTTGCGAAGTCGGCCTCACTGGCCCTAAGCCACGCGGTGTTAGCCCCGCCTGTGTCGTGGTGCACATTGAGGATACAGTACATATCCTCATCAATCACATAATCCACCACCTCACGCACGCGCGCCATCCATGCCGGATCCACTTCATAAGAAGACCAAGAAGACATGTTCCACACACCAGTGTCATGACTTTTGGCATATACATCGCCCATATGAGGATACCATGTGACAGGCACACGGATAGCCTTGAAACCGGCCTCCTTAAACATATGTATTAACTCGCGAGTGGTCACGGGCTGTCCCCAAGCCGTCTCGTAAGCCGATGGAGAACCATCGGTCCATCTTTCGATCCACATATTCTGGGTGTCACCGCTATTAGAGTCAAGGGTATTGCCAAGACACCAGCCGATGCCCATATTAGCCACAGCAGCATTGGCATCCTCAAAATTTTGGCCATGTACACCGCCTACAGAGATACAAATCATCGCGGCTGATAAAGGTAAGAATTTATGCATAAAAATATAGTTTTCGGTATTTAAAAACAAAATTAGTGAATTTAGGCGATAGAACAAAACGAGAAGTCAGATTGTTATAATAATATGATAATTTTTCACCATTAAAACCCACAATTATGGAAATACAGGAAATAATCACAAAGATTCAAGGCACTGTAGGCGATAAATTTGATATTAGCCAAGTGACAAGCATGCTAAAGGGCATGGATCTCAAAAACATTTCATTCCCCGATATTCTTTCAAAACTTAAGAGCGAAGGCCTGATTGGCGATCTTGACGGCGACGGAGTGCAGGAGACAGTGATTGAAGAAATCAAAGGTAAGGCCGCCAACATGTTTGGCGGAATGTTTGGGAAAAAAGACTGAGAAACAGCATTCTCACAAAAAAACGAATTTTATAAAGCGATGTACGGCGGTCTACGAATATGTAGGCCGCCATACATCGCTAAATTTTCATGAAAATTGAGGCATCACTCCAATGAGATGTGTGCACCTAAGGCATTGAGGCGAGTGTCAATTGACTCGTAGCCACGCTCTATCTGGTCAATATTGCCGATGCGCGATGTGCCGGAGGCCGACATAGCGGCTATGAGCATCGCTATGCCGGCTCGAATGTCGGGCGATGACATATTGCGAGCGCGCAGAGGAGTTTTGTGGTCAAGACCAATCACCACTGCACGGTGAGGATCACACAGGATAATCTGCGCCCCCATGTCTATCACTCGGTCAACGAAGAAAAGACGGCTCTCAAACATCTTTTGGTGTATGAGCACACTGCCGGCACACTGGGTGGCAGTGACCAGAAGCACACTTATGAGGTCGGGGGTGAGTCCGGGCCACGGGGCATCGGCTAATGTGGGGATACTGCCGTCAAGCCCCGACTCAATCACATAGTGGTCTTTAGCGGGGATGAAGAGATCATCTCCTTGCTGGTCTACGGTGATGCCCAATCGGCGAAAACTATCAGGTATAATACCGAGGTCGCGCACAGAGGCGTCTTTGATAGTAATCTCGCTGCGAGTGATGGCAGCCATGCCTATAAAGCTGCCCACCTCTATCATATCCGGGAGGATACGGTGATGAGCACCTCCAAGCTCCTCCACGCCTTTGATGCGCAGCAGATTAGAGCCATATCCGGTGATGTCGGCCCCCATGGCTATGAGCAATTTGCAGAGCTGCTGCACATAGGGCTCGCATGCAGCATTGTATATAGTGGTGTCGCCCTTGGCCGTGACCGCGGCCATGATTATGTTGGCTGTGCCCGTCACAGAGGCCTCGTCAAGTAGCATATATGTGCCGCGCAGTCCTTTATCAGCAGTGATTCGGAAAGCTCCGAGCTCCGGGATATATTCAGCATCTGCGCCAAGATTCACGAAACCCTGGATATGCGTGTCCACCTTCCGGCGCCCAATCTTGTCGCCTCCGGGCTTGGGGAAGAAAGTGTAGCCGCAGCGAGCCAATAGCGGCCCCATGATGAGAACACTGCCGCGGAGGTCTCCGCTGCGCTCGATAAACTCACGGCTATTGATATATTCGAGGTCAATTGATCGGGCAGTGAAAGTATAGGAGTGGCGACTGCGACGCACCACCTCCACCCCAATGCCCTGGAGCAGAGAAATAAGCTTCCTGACATCACTGATATCAGGGACATTGTCAATCGTGACAGGATGGCGGGTGAGCAAGCATGCGCTAATCACCTGCAAAGCCTCGTTTTTCGCACCCTGCGGTGTGATTTCGCCCTTTAGGGAGTGTCCGCCTTCTATAATAAAATTTGCCATGTTTCTTTTTTTTGTGGTGAATAATGATTTTTTATGAGAGCCGACACTGCCCCAAGCGGCATAGCCGTATGGCACAGTGACAACCCTGAAGAGAGGTGATTCCGCCTTATCCGATATGCTCAACCTCAGGAGAGAGATCCACACCGAATTTTCTGTGCACGCCCTCGCGGATAGAATTTTCTATGTGCATCACATCAGAGGCCGTGGCATCTGAAGCATTGTAAATCACCAAAGGCTGCTTGGGCCATACACCCGCCCCTCCATATTTCACTCCTTTGAATCCGGCACGGTCAATAAGCCATGCGGCCGAAAGCTTCACGCGGCCGTCGGCTAAAATATGGCCGGGGATATCAGGGAATTTAGCCCTTAAGGCCTCATAATCCAAGGCAGCAATCACCGGGTTTTTGAAGAAACTGCCGGCACTGCCATATTCATCAATAGAGGGGAGCTTTTCGCCGCGCAGCCTCAGCACAGCCTCCCTGACAATCGCCGGAGAGATGGGTCTGCCATCGGCGATATCTTCGGCCACGGCCCGCATATTGGCGTATTCGAGATTAGGACCAGAATTGGGAAGAGCATACACCACACCAGTGACGATATACCTATCAGTGTGCTTGAGGGCTGAGTCGCGGTAAGACCAACGCATATCATCCGGAGAAAAAGAACGGCGCTCAAACGTAACGGAGTCGATCACATCCACTCTCTTAATAATATCAGCAGCCTCAAGACCATACGCGCCAACATTCTGCACAGCAGAAGCCCCGGCAGTGCCGGGAACCCCCGAAAGATTTTCCATACCCCACACACCCATCTGAGCCATAAGAGCACAGATGGAATCTGTGGTGACACCAGCCGAGGCCTTAACCTCGACAGATGAGTCAGGGCGACGCAAAATATTCACATCCTTACACTCGCTAATAAGCAATGTGCCATAGAAATCATCTAAAAACAGAAGATTGCTGCCCTGCCCAACAGGCTTGAATGGGCGGGGCAACGATTTATCGGAAAGAATCACCACCAAATCGTCGACAGAGGAGAAATACGCCACCGCTTTGGCCCTGGCATGGACACCGAAAGTGGTGATCGAAGCTATATCTTTGTCAAATACTATTCTCATGAAAAAAGCCAAAGCTAAGGATGGGCATTAAAGACGGTCAAGGACGGTGCCGACAAGGTCTTCAATACCGTTCTTGTAATTGGGGTTGGCCTCCGTATTGAATCTGTTGGCAATGATGGAGCACACCGTCATGCACTTGTGTCCCATGAGTCGACCCATGCCCTGGAGAGGGGCGCTCTCCATCTCATAGTTTGTGATGCGGCGACCTTTGTGCTCAAATGACTCAATGAGTCCGTTGAGGTCAGGATTAGCCAGGTCAAGGCGCACATGGCGGCCCTGCGGTCCGTAGAATCCTACGGCAGAGATGGTATTACCGCAAAGCATATCGTCTCCGCCAATACGCTTCACGAGATCAGCGTCGGCGTCCACCACATATGGGCGTGCCCAGAGGGGATTCCAGTGAGTGTGGTGGCATAGAGCGTGCTCGAAATCAAGGTCTGCCACATCGTTGCGGCCAGCGTAGTAGTTAAGCACACCGTCAAAACCGATTGCTTTCTCAGCGATTACTGGTGTGCCGAGAGAAATTTCAGGCTGGAGAGCACCGGAAGTGCCAATTCGCACCATGGTGAGGGTGCGGTGAGAATCTTTAACCATGCGGGTATTGAAGTCCACGTTGGCCAGGGCGTCGAGTTCGGTTATCACAATATCGATATTGTCGGGGCCTATACCATGGCTGATGCACATGATAGGCTTGCCATTATATGTGCCACCGATGGTGTGGAACTCGCGGCTCTGCACCTCAAAAGACTTAGTGTCAAAGAAACCGGCCACCATGTCCACGCGGCCGGGATCGCCCACGAGGATAATATTGTCGGTAAGCTGCTCAGGGAGCAGGTGTATATGAAACGCAGACCCGTCGGGGTTGATTATAAATTCAGATTCAGGAATAAAACGCTTTTCCATACTTGTAAATTATTAAGGTGATACCAAAGAATAAGGCCATCTGCCGTGAAAAAAGCGGATAATACGCCCTATTATTTTCACAAAGATAGCAAATAATATTTAAAAAATTAACACTGCGGCAGCAAAAATAGTTCTTTTTTCACCTAATTTATTTTATATGCCATCAAATACTGTCTCCAAAGCCAGGAATACACTATCATAAATGCGTAAAGACAGCCATCTTTGGTCACGATTTTCAATTACAGAGCGGCTATGCGCTTTCAAATCGAAATCAAATCTGACCATCTTACCACATTAATTATTGAATTATTGTATACTTTTAACCTGACCGGGAACTTGGCATATTTATTTTTATATTCGGACTGTATATATTTTTTGATAATTCACCGATAATGCGTATTTTTGTAGTGAAAATCAGACAACACGCCGTACACGACTTGATAATCGAGTACGCGTGAATTATATAACAACACTAAAGGACGGAATAAACTAAACGACGCTAACGCAGTCTAAATAAACAAAACGAAAGACAAACTATAAAATATGAGCAGAAAACGCAAAGAGCTCCCTGTGCTGCAGGGGGTGAGGATACAAGACGTGGGCGCAGAGGGAAATTCAGTGGCCCGCGTAGACGATATGGTGGTGTTCGTGCCTTTTGGCGCGCCCGGAGATATCGTGGACGTAAAGATAGACAGAAAAAAGAAGAACTATGCCGAAGGCCATATCGTGAATATGATAGAGCCCTCGGAAGTGCGCCTGGAGCCCCGCTGCGAGCATTTCACCATCTGTGGAGGCTGCCGCTGGCAGCACCTTCCCTACTCCCTACAGCTCTCCTGCAAGCAGCAGATAGTGGCCGACGCCCTCAGGCGCATAGCCAAAGTGGAGATACCCGAGATAACCCCCATAAAAGGCTCAGAGGGAATATGGGAATACCGCAACAAGATGGAGTACACATTCTCCAACAAATGCTGGCTCACATATGAGCAGCTCCAGAGCGGCGAAGAATTTCCAGACCGCCGCGCCGCCGGATTTCATATCCCCGGGGCATTTGACAAAGTGCTTGACATCAACAAATGCCACCTCCAGGGCGGCATCTCCAACCCGCTGCGCCTATTTGTGAAAGAATACGCCAAGGCCCACGACTACAGCTTCTACGACCTGCGCGCCAATTCCGGACTGATACGCACACTGATGATACGCACCGCATCTACAGGCGAGACCATGGCCGTGGTGGTATTCGGAGAGGATGACAGAGAGAAAATCAATGCGCTCATGGATGCCATACGCGCCGAATTTCCCGACATCACCTCACTGCTCTATGTGATAAACCTGAAGGTGAACGATACAATAACCGATCAGGAGATACTGCTGCACAGCGGCAAAGAATACATAGAAGAAGAGATGGAAGGTCTAAGATTCCGCGTAGGCCCAAAATCATTCTACCAGACCAACTCACGCCAGGCTTACGAGCTATATAAAGTGGCCCGCGACTTCGCAGACCTCAAAGGTGATGAACTTGTGTATGACCTATATACCGGCACCGGCACCATAGCCAACTTCGTGAGCCGCCAGGCCCGCCAAGTGATAGGCATAGAATATGTGCCCGAAGCCATAGAAGACGCCAAAGTGAACTCCGCCATCAATGGCATAGACAATACCATCTTCTATGCGGGAGACATGAAAGATGTGCTCAACGCGGAATTCATAGAAAAGCACGGACGCCCTGATGTGATGATAATAGACCCGCCACGAGCCGGCATGCACCAAGACGTGGTGGACGTGATACTGGCGGCACGTCCCGGCCGCTTAGTGTATGTGAGCTGCAATCCCGCCACACAGGCCCGCGACTTAGCCCTGCTTGACACCGCCTACCGGGTGGAGGCCATACAGCCAGTGGACATGTTTCCGCACACACAGCATGTGGAAAATGTGGTAAAACTCAAGCTTAGAGAATAATACACCCAATTGACAGATATCAAGGGGGTGTATCACAATCCGATTTTCGGCAACCATGATACACCCCCTTTTGTATAAAAGAATCTCTGATACAGGAAGTTTTTTAGTTTGAAGTGTTAAATATAATGTGGACTACCGCATACTTCTCCATTCCCTAACAGATTCAGCAATATCAATTTTATTTAGCGATTAATTATGAGACATATTAAGCTATTCATAACCTTAACGATGCTTCTCAGCTATATCTTAAGCATGGCACAAGTAAAGAAACCAGACTTCGCATATCCGAAGACCGTAGGAAAAGAAGCCTCTGCCGATTTGAAAGCAGCGGAAAAGGACGGCAACACCCACGCCGTGATAAACGCACTTATACGGCAGACTGTGGCAGAGGGCCTTATTGACCCGGCATCACTGCAATCACAAATCAAGGAAATAGAAGAAGTGTCGCAGAGATACCACAGCGACAAATTATATCCCCTGTTTCCGGCCCTTCTGGCCAACCTATACACATCATACTACAGCGCCAACCGCTGGAAATTCGACCAGCGCGCCGTGCCCCTGCTCCCATATCCTGAAGACATCTCAGAATGGAGCGGCCAGCAATTCCAGGCCAAAATAAAAGAACTCTGCCTGGAATCCACAAGCCAAGTAAATATTGACAAGATGGGCGACACACCGCTCAAGCCCTATAATGATATCGTAAGCTTTGACAACACCACCCTCACCTACTTCCCGACACTCTCAGATTTTGTACGGAGTAATGCGGTGACACACCTTGATTTTGACAGTCATGCCCAGAATGCAATCATCAAGCAGGCACTGAGCGCAGCACAGAAAGGAAGCGCATCAGAGATACAATGGCTGTGGCGCCTTGATGACACAGACAATCAAGAAAAGGTAGTGGCATTTTATGAAGACAATATAACGGATGAGGAGGAAGGCGAAGATGCAGCCCCAAAGGAAACGCGCTTTACCCGCTATCTCAATAAGATACAAGGACATCTTGACAACAAATATTCCAGTCTGCTGATATCCACGCTCGGCCAAATGATATCAGGAGACGATGCCTCACGAATACAGCAGGCACGCCAATATGAGTCACTGGCAAAGGACTTCCTGCAAAAATACCCCGACGCTCCATTTAAGACATTAATCACCAACTGCATAGAGCAGCAAAGACTGGCGCGAGTGGTGGTGACAGCACCCGATGTGACACCTCAGGGACAGGAAACCGAACTCAAAATCACCAATACCAACGCCAAGAGCTTCAAACTCAAGATATACTACTCTCAAAATAAGGACTACTCATATAGAGAATTGAGAAAATTCCTGGCCTCAGCCACCCCGGTGAAAACAATCGACATCAAATCTGACTCCACCGGACTATTCACAGAGACCATCTCCCGCAATATAAAGCTGGACAAAGCCGGATACTACTATATCAGGCCCACATTTGATGGCAGCAACATAAAGGCCGACGACGACCTGGCATCAATCACAATACGCGCCGTGGCCATCTACCCGATGACATTCAATATAGACACACAGGCAGAAGTGCTGACAGTAAATCCCCTGTCAGGCAAGCCCGTGTCACAAGCCAATATTGTGCTTTACGAAAACGGCAAATCCACTATACAGGCCGGGCACACCAATGAAATAGGCAGCCTGGATGTGAGTGGCAAGATAACTCAGAATAACTCCTACAATGTGGGGGTAGACATGGACGGAGCCAAATACAAATTTGAAAATGTAAGCTTTTACGCCCACACAAATAATAGATCGGAAATACAGCAAGCCACACTGCTGACTGACCGCAGCCTGTACCACCCCGGCGACCAACTTGATATGCTGGTGGTGGCGCAAGAAGCACTGCCCAACGCCGACAAATCATACACCACACGCACACTGGCCAACAAACGCTTAAGAATAGAGCTGAAAGATGCCAACTACGAGATAGTGGACACTGTAAATGTGACCACAGACTCCTACGGACGCGCCACCCATACATTCACACTACCTACAAGCGGTCTGACAGGCAATTACGTATTGATAGCTAAGGATAGAGACAGCCGGAACAACATAGGCCGCACATCTGTGACTGTAAGCGACTACCGTATGCCGGATTTTGAGGTGGAAGTCTCAGAAGTGGCTTTCGACTCTCCAGAAAAAGGCAAAATAGAGATAAAAGGCAAAGCCACATCATATTCAGGCATGCCCATGTCAGGAGCAAAACTCGACCTCACGATAAGCCAGACCTCTTGGGGATGGTGGAGATGGCACCATACCGAGGACAAACTGTATTCGGCAGAAGGATCCACTGACGCAGAAGGCAAATTCTCCATCATCGTGCCCGACAGCGTGATTACAGACCGCATGAGCCTATATATGGCCACTATCGACGCGGTGTCGGCCTCAGGCACCACAGCGTCAGCTTCAAAGGCCTTCTCCAAGACCAAGCGCTACGACATAACCCTCAACATAGGCAACAGCAACGTGGACGGCCAACGCACATTCACACCCGACGTGAAAGTGTACGCCCCCGACGGCACCACCGCAGACGTGCCCCTAAGATGGACACTGAAACGAGAAGGCACGACTGTGGCAGAGGGAAAATTCGATGGCAGCATTGACCTAAGCACACTGGCGCCTGCCACATACACATTAATTATAAATACAGAAGAAAAAGACCTGGCCAACCCCGCCAGCCAAGCCATCACTGTGTACAACGCCTCCACCGATTTGGCGCCAGACGGCCAAACACTGTTTGTGGCAGAAAACAATGTGAAAACAAGCTCAGACGGCAAGACGAAAATCATGATCGCCTCTGCCAGCGATGAGGCATACATGTACTACCGACTCTCTACCACGGCCGCAATCGGCGCACTGAACATGAAGAAAATATCCAAAGGATATGACACCTTGAACATCACTCTGCCCGAAAATGCCGACAACGCCACCCTGACAATATTCACCGTGAAGAATGCCACTACCTATCAGAACTCTGTGCAGATTTCACGCGACAAGAAGAGCGGCCTTAAAATCATCGGAGAAAGCTTCCGCGACAACTTGATACCCACCAAGGCAGAGACATGGAACATACGAGTGACCCACGCTGACGGCACCCCGCTGCAGACTGCCTTAGCTCTGGATATGTACAACAAAGCGCTTGAGGCACTCGCCCCCCACTCTTTCAATCTACAAAAAGCAGGACCGACATATGTGCAGGTACCCAACATATCATATATGTACCGCGGTACAGACATGGTGCACCTCTCACAGAAATACACATGGAAAGATGGCAAATGGCTAACTCTGCCAGAATTCTACTTCTACGGATACAACCCCGGACAGCCAAGGCTACATATCCGCGGAGGAGCAAAAATGCGATCAATGAGCTTTAGCGCCTCTGATGCGGTGATTGAGGAAGAATGCGTGGTAAATGAAGTATATGACATGGCCGCTCCCACAGCCATGAAAGCCGCCGGCGCCACAAATTCGAAAATGGAAGACTCCCTTGTGCAGGAAGAGCCAATGGGCGACGGAAGAGACAACGGTAAAGGCACCAGCGAAGCATCCTCCGCACAAGACTTTGACTACCGCGACTCTGATGTGCCTATGGCAGTATGGGCGCCCATGCTCACCACCGATGCCTACGGCAATGTGAGCTACACCTTCACAGTGCCTGATGCCAACACCACATGGCGTCTGCGCGCCGTGGCCTGGAGCCAGGATATGGAGGTGGGCACCCTGATGCGCGACTTCGTAGCATCCAAGCCCGTGATGGTACAGCCCAATCTTCCAAGATTTTTGCGTAGCGGTGACACAGCTGAGATACAAGCCATAGTGATGAACAACACAGACACCCTGCAAAGCGTGACCACCACAGTGGAAATCTTCGACCCGATGAGCTCCACTCTACTGAAGACCAAAACATACACCCAAGATATAGCGGCCAAACAGCAATCGACAGTGAACCTCACAGTGTACGTGGAGCAAGACACACCCGCCCTGGGCTACAGAGTGAAAAGCAGCAACGGCGAATTTGCCGATGGTGAGCAGAATGTGATACGCATCCTCCCCTCAGAAGCATCGCTGATAGAAACCACACCATTTTATCTCAACCCCGGCGACAGCGTGTACACCACCACACTGCCGGCCCACGACAACAGCCGCCTGACACTCACCTTCTGCGAGAACCCGGCGTGGACAATAGTGACAGCCCTGCCCGGCCTGCGCTCACAAATCTCCGACTATGCCAATTCAGCGGCCGCAGCCCTATTCTCAGCGGCCATGGCCCGTGGCATCGTGGACAGCAATCCCGAGATAGCCTCAGCCCTGAAGCAATGGGCTGCCAACCCCACCGACTCAGCCCTTGTGTCGATGCTCCAGAAAAATGAAGACCTCAAGCAAGCCGTGCTCAACTCCACCCCCTGGGTGCAAGCCGCCCAGAGCGACACAGAGCGCATGGCCAACCTGACAATGATATTCGACAGCAAAGAAGTGGACAAATCAATCGACTCCGCCATCAAGATACTTACCGACCTGCAAAAGGCCGATGGAGGATGGGCCTGGGGAAAATGGTGCGACAAATCATCATTATGGATCACAGGCAATGTGCTGTCGATGCTCGGAGACCTCAACAAGTATGGATGGCTCCCAGCTGACCCGCGCTTGAATGCGATGATCAGCAAAGCCATAGCATACTTCGACAAAAATGTGAAAGACACAGATTTGGCGTACACCCTGGTGCGTCCGCTATTCTCACAGATAATCAGCGCCAACGGCAGCAAAGTGATAAAAGCCACACTGGCCGACATCAAAAAACACTGGAAAGGCTATTCCGACGTAGCCTACAAGGCTATGGCCGCAGAGGCACTTTACCTCAACGGCGACAAAAAGACGGCACTTGAGCTAATGCGCTCAATCTCAGAGTTTGGAGTGTACACCAAAGACCAAGGGCTGAAATTCCCGTCGGTCAATGCCATCTACAACTATGCCATACTGCTCGATGCATATAGCATGATACTGCCGCAAAGCAAAGAAGTGGACGGACTGCGCCAACAGCTGATAGTGCGCAAACAAGCCACCGACTGGGGCACCGCCGTGGTGACCACAGAAGTGGTGAAAGCCATCCTCTCCTCAGGAAGTAAATGGACAGTGGATGCCCGCGGGGCCGAAATCATGGTGGGCGACACCAAGATACAGCCGCAAGGAGCTGTCGAGACAGCCACAGGATCCCTGCGAGCTGACATATCAGAATATGCAGGCGACGCCCTCACTATCCACACCACCGGCGCAGGGCCAGCCTACGGAGCCATCTACGCCCAATTCCCGGAGCGGATGGAAAGCGTGAAAGCCAATGGCTGCGCCGACCTGGATATTGAGAAGACCCTGCTTGTGCGCCGCGGCACAGAGTGGGCGGCAGCCGACACCCTAGCTGTGGGCGACCGCGTGAAGGTGCAGCTCACCATACACTGCAAGCGCAATCTCCAGTATGTGACTATAGTGGACGACCGCCCGGCCACATTCGAGCCTACACTCCAGCTCCCCGGATGGGAATGGAGCGAAGGCACCGCATTCTATCGCGAAAACCGCGACTCCTACACCTCACTGCATGTGGAATACATGCGTCCAGGCACCTACCTACTCACTTATGAGATGAATGTGGGCATAGCCGGACACTTCACCTCAGGAGTGGCCACCATCCAGAGCCAATACGCTCCAGAAATATCCGCCCACTCCTCAGGCACGACACTCCGCGTGAAGTGAAAGCTCGCCTGAGCACCATAAAAAATCACATCCAACCCCCTTCAATAGGCCAAATTCAGCAGAATTTGGCCTATTTGCTAATAAAAATCCGATTTTATTTCAATTTATCTATAATTTTTCATTAACTTTGTAGAGACAATAAGCTAAGTGTACACAAAGGAGCCACTTGGTAAAAATTTTGCCCTCCGCAGGCATCATACTTACACCCTGAATAGCGATGTGTCCCGCCACATCCGGAAAACATAAGGAACGCGAGTAATACTACAGGCTCAATGAGTGTCCATTAACCAGATATTCAATACAAAAATTTACAAAATGCTAAAGAAATTCTTTATCTCAATGCTTGGAGCGATGGCAGGATTCTGGCTATCGGTGATAATCTTCATGTTTGGCTCTATATTCGTGGTGATGATACTCGCCACCAAATCATGCATCCGCGAAACCGAGACCAACAAGGGCGATAAGATACTGCGCATAGACCTCAGTGGCGAGATAACCGAGCGCCAAGGCGGAGCCTCCCTGTCAGACATATTATCATACATGGACTCACCCACCGAAGATTTAGAGTCAATCACCAAAGCCATCAGAAAAGCGTCAGACGACAAAGAAGTGAAAGGCATTTACCTTGACTGCGCCGGCTCGGCATTAGGTGTGGCTTCACGCTATGAAATAGTGGAAGCACTCAAAGATTTCAGAAAGAGCGGCAAATTCATCTACGCCTACTCCGACAATTTCGAGCAAGGCGACTACTACATAGCCACAGTGGCCGACAGCATATTCCTCAATCCCGTGGGCAGCCTTAATGTGCATGGATTGAGCAGCACCACAGTATTCTACAAAGATGTGCTCCAGAAGATAGGTGTAGACGTGAATGTGGTGAGAGTAGGCTCATTCAAGAGCGCAGTGGAGCCATATATGCGAATGGACATGAGCCCTGAGAGCCGAATGCAGACCCAAGTATTCATCAATGAAATCTGGAATGAAATAGCATCTACAATCTCCACCAACCGCAAGCTCCCCGGCGGAATAAACGATGTGGACATGTGGGCCGACAGCATCTCTTTCGTATGGGCCCCCGAGCGATATGTGGCCCAGAATGCCATAAGCTCGCTGAAATACCGCGCCGAGGTGGATGACCTGCTGAAAAAAGAGATGGGCATGGACAGCGACGACGAGCTCAACTTCGTGACCCCCAGCTCATATATATCCAGCGGCATGGATGCCATGCTTAAATCAGACAAAAAGCACATAGCGGTGCTGTATGCAGTGGGCACAATCACCGACAATGGCGAGTCAGGCATAGTGAGCGCCACCATGGTGCCTGAAATAGAGAGACTCACAAAAGACAAAAATGTGGGAGCCATGGTGCTGAGAGTCAATTCAGGCGGCGGCAGCGCATTTGCCTCCGAGCAGATATGGGAAGCCCTTGAGCGATTCAAGGCATCCGGCAAACCCCTGTATGTGTCAATGGGCGACTATGCCGCCTCAGGAGGCTACTACATCTCCTGCGGAGCCGACAAGATATACTGCGACCCCACCACCCTGACCGGATCGATAGGCATATTCGGAGTGATACCCAATGGCGAGCGCCTTCTCAAACAGAAAATCGGCCTCGGATTCAGCACAGTGTCGACAAATAAAAACGCAGACTTCCCATCATTCTCCACCGCCCCCACAGCCGAGCAGCTCAATGCCATGCAGCAATACGTCAACCGCGGCTATGAGACCTTCACCTCACGCGTGGCCAAAGGCCGCAACATGCCAGTGGATTCAGTGAAAGCCATAGGAGGCGGACGCGTATGGGCCGGACTCTCAGCCTACTCAATCGGCCTTGTGGACGAGCTCGGCTCGCTGCACGATGCTGTGGAAGCAATCGCCAAAGAGAGCGGAATTGATGCGGCAGATGTGGTGAGCTACCCCAATGTAGAGCTCACTCTACTGCAGAATATACTCAAAGAGACAAAGAAAGGCATCAGTGTGGACCTCGACGCCATGGATATAGAGCAAGCCAAAGAATATCTTGAAGAATTCACCTCCATAAAGGACATGGCACCCCTTCAGGCCAAAATGGAGAAGATTATCATCAAGTAAAGCTCTAAGAGGCAGGGTTGAGTGGGCTACAGCGCACAAATACACTGCGACTCGCTTTTGTGAATTAAAAAGGAAAATTAGAAATTTCGCACATACTTAAAAATGTCAGGCAAAGGTATTCTCAAAAAATTGATACTTTATCCGCTATCTCTCGTGTACGGAGCGGTGGTGTACGTGCGCAATAAACTTTTTGATTGGCATGTGCTATCCCAGCAGTCATTTAATGTGCCGGTGATAGTGGTGGGCAATATATCGGCCGGAGGCACCGGCAAGACACCGCATGTGGAATATCTTGTGGAGATGCTGCGCAATGGCTATAAAATAGGAGTGGTGAGCCGAGGCTACAAGCGCACCACCAAAGGCTTTGTGATGGCCACACGCAAATCCACCCCCCTGGACATAGGCGACGAGCCATATCAGATATACCACAAATTCATGGGCGACGTGTCTGTGGCAGTGTGCGAAAACCGAGTGGAGGGCATCAACGAACTACTGCGCGTGGAGCCCGACATCAACCTGATAATCCTTGACGACGCATTCCAGCACCGGTTTGTAAAGCCCACCGTGGCCATAGTGATCACAGAGTTCGGCCGGCCCGTATTTAAAGACCACTTGCTGCCCTATGGCCGACTCCGAGAGTCGAAAAATGCCCTGAGCAGAGCCGACATAGTGATAGTGAGCAAATGCCCCAACACACCTAAAGGAGTGGACATGATGCTCTACGACCGCAATCTTGACCTCTTCCCCTACCAGAAATCATTTTATTCAAAATTTGAATACGGCAGCCTAAAGCCTGTATTTCCGGAGAAAGCCCCGTCTGCAGCCCCCACCTTAGAATGGCTCACAGACCGCGACATGGTGCTTATAGTGGCCGGCATAGGCAATCCCAAGCCCTTTGTGAAATATGTGAGACAGAGCCGAGCGCGGGCATGGATAAATCTATTTCCTGACCACCATTATTTCACGAAAAAAGACATGAATCTGCTGGAGTCAAGATTCTCGGCCATGACCGGGACCAATAACATCATAGTGACCACAGAGAAAGATGCCGTGAGGATGAGCAACTGCCCATATTTCCCGGAGACACTCAAGCCCTACATATATTACTTGCCCATAAAGGTGAAGGTGCTCAGAAATGAAGCCACGGCCCTGCAGGACATGCTGGTGAAATGCATAAACAAAGCGCCCGAAAAAGAGCACAGCTAAAAACAATTTGCAGGACGCAGACGTTAGTGCACAAGAAAACAACCCTTACCCTCAATTACACTACATCAATAATCATCATACTAAACTTCGCACTAAAATGATAGAGAAAATCAAAGAAACCGCCGCATATATCCGCAGCAAAGTGCAGGATATCCCCACCACAGCCATAATACTCGGCACCGGACTCGGAGCCTTGGTGGACCATATAGAAGACAAGCAGTATATCCCCTACTCTGAGATACCCAATTTCCCGATCTCCACCGTAGAGGGCCACAGCGGCAACCTCATATTCGGAAAGCTCGGCACCAAGAGCGTGATAGCCATGCAAGGACGCTTTCACTACTACGAAGGCTACGACATGAAGCAAGTGACATTTCCGGTGAGAGTGATGAAGGAGCTGGGCGTGAACACCCTGTTTGTATCCAACGCCGCGGGCGGCATGAACAAAGAATTCCGCGTGGGCGACATCATGGTGATCACAGACCATATCAACCTCTTCCCCGAGAATCCCCTTCGCGGAAAGAACTACAATGAGCTGGGTCCTCGCTTCCCGGCCATGACCGAGGCCTACAACCACCGCCTCATAGCCCTCGCCGACGAGATAGCAGCAGAAAAGGGCATACGCCTGATGCACGGAGTATATGTGGGCACACCCGGCCCCACATTTGAGACACCGGCCGAGTACGAATATTTCAGGATTATCGGCGGCGACGCCGTGGGCATGTCCACCGTGCCTGAGGTGATAGTGGCCAACCACGCCTCTATGCAGGTATTCGGAGTGTCAGTGATCACTGACCTGGGCGGCAAGGATGTGACCGAGGTGCCCACCCACGAAGAAGTGCAAAAAGCAGCAATGGCCGCACAGCCCAAAATGATGGAAATCATGCGCGAGCTCGTGAACAGGTTCTAAGCATAAAACATATTCATCACCGCCATATTATGGAGTACAAGGAAAAAGAGACAGAAATATCACAGCTCGGAGAATTCGGGCTGATACACCATCTTACCGACGGCATAGAGATGAAAAACGCCTCAACAGAAAAAGGTGTTGGCGATGACGCCGCGGTGCTGACGTATCCCGACAAAAAAGTGTTGGTGACCACCGACTTGCTGCTTGAAGGGGTGCATTTTGACCTCACCTATGTGCCTCTCAAGCACTTAGGCTACAAATCAGCAATAGTCAACTTTTCAGACATCTACGCCATGAACGGCACGCCGCGACAGATTACCGTGTCGCTCGGCATCTCCAAGCGCTTCACGGTGGAGCACATGGAGCAGCTCTACGCCGGCATACGCCTGGCATGCGAAATCTATGGAGTGGATATAGTGGGAGGCGACACATCAGCATCACGCCAGGGCTTAGTGATAAGCATCACCTGCATAGGCGATGTGGAGCCCGGCAAAGAGGTGCTCAGGTCAGGAGCCAACCCCACCGACCTAATCTGTGTGTCGGGTGATTTAGGAGCCGCCTATATGGGCCTACAGCTTCTGGAGCGTGAGAAAATTGCGTCAGCCGGCCAGGCCGACTTCGAGCCTGAATTTGCAGGCAAAGAATACCTGATTGAGCGACAGCTCAAGCCCGAAGCGCGCCGCGACGTGATACAGCAGCTTGCCGATGCAGGCATACAGCCCACCTCAATGATGGACGTCTCAGACGGACTGTCATCGGAGCTTCTGCACATATGCAAAATGAGCAACTGCGGATGCCGCATCTATGAAGACCGCATCCCCATAGACTATCAGACCGCACTTATGGCTGAAGAGCTCAACATGAATCTGGTGACCGCAGCCCTCAACGGCGGCGAAGACTACGAGCTTCTCTTCACTGTGCCACTCCAACATCACGACCAGATATCAAAGATGCCCGGCATACGCGAAATCGGCTATATCACCAAGCCCGAATTAGGCGCAGCCATGGTGACACGCGACGACCAAGAATTCCCGCTGGCAGCCCAGGGATGGAATTCACTCTCATAACACCTCAGCATGCCAATGACACCGCCCAAGAGAGCTCCTCAGGGCCGTCTTGGCATGCCGAAACATAATTTCTGCAAAAACTTTTAGCCAAAGATATGAATTAAGAGAATTTATTCTTAACTTTGCAGAGAAAATAAAAGAAAATTGACTATATGGTAAATCGTATCCTTATCAGAGTGAAAGTGGTGCAGATGCTTTATTCATATCTGCTCACACGAAGCGAGTTTAAAATCGACGAGATGCCCGAAACCACATCCCGCGACAAAAGATACGCCTATACCGCTTATCTCGAGCTGCTATTGCTGCTATTAGAGTTAAGCGGATATTCCGTGACACCCGACGGCCGCAAGCCCATGATCACTGTGCCCACCAAGCTGGGCCTGACCAAAGTGGCCAAGGCACTTGCGTCGAACGACGCTGTGAGGTCAGTGATACTGCGCGCCAACACTAACATCTCAGCGCTCAATCCCGTGCTCGCCGGTCTGATCAACAAAATCGACAACTCACAGATTTATGCTGACTACTCGAAAAAGACCAAGCCGACCCTCGAAGACGGAGTGACACTATGGGTGACTATTTTCGAGACCATCATCGCAAAAGACAAAGCAGTGGAGGAAGCCCTGCGCACTAACCCCGACTTCACCCTACTCGGATACGAGAATGCAGTGGCAGCCGTGGTGAACACCCTGCGGTCATACAACGACTCACGCCAGCTTCTGATCAATGCTCAAAATGATCTTGAGAAATCGCTCACCAAGGCCTATGAGCTGTATCTCGGACTGCTTAAGCTGATAGTAGACCTCACCCACCGCCAACAGGAAAGGCTTGAGGCCGCCAAGGGCAAATTCAACGCCACTTCAGAAGACCTCAACCCCAACACCAAGCTTGCCGACAACTACACGGCCCAATATCTTGCCGACAATGCCGACTTCCAGAATCTGATAAAAGAATATAAGGTGCAGCTGGCATCTCCCACATCGAATTTTGTGGACCTGATGCTTGACCGCATACTTGAGTCGGAAATATATCAGAAATATCTGGAGCACCCGGTAGGCGATTTCAGAAACGACGGATTCTTCTGGCGCGAGGTGATGCGCAGCATCATCCTGCCCTCCGACCTGCTGACAGAGGAAATGGAAGGCAACAGTGTGTTCTGGAATGATGACCTCAACATCATGGGCACCTTTGTGCTCAAGACGCTCAAACAAATCGCAGTGTCAGAGGGTAAGCCTGTGAGCATACTCCCCAAATTCAAGGACCACGATGACGAGGTGTTTGGACGCGACCTCTTTATGTATGCAATAGACAATTATGAAGCCTACCGCAAATACATAGACAGGTTTATCGACTCCACCCACTGGGATCCGGACCGCATGGCCTATATGGACATTGTGATTATGGTGACAGCCATAGCAGAGATTATCAACTATCCCTCTATACCGCTGCCAGTGTCAATCAATGAGTATGTGGACATAGCCAACAACTACAGCACAGAAAAGAGCGGCTCCTTTATCAACGGCGTGCTTTTCTCTGTGACCAAGCAGCTCAACGCCGACGGCAAGATCACAAAGTAAGGCTTTAGGCTTTCGATTTTAGACTTGTCGAAGGCATACTTCCGACTAAAAGAATATTAACGTAAACAATAAATAAAATGCTAAACACAATTTTACTGCAGGCCGCCACAGGCGGCGCAGCCGACTATTCGGGTCTGATCATGATCGTGGTGCTGATCGCGATTTTCTATTTCTTCATGATCCGTCCGCAGAACAAACGCCAGAAAAAAATCCGCGAGGAGCGCGAGAAATTAGAGAAAGGTTCACGCGTGATCACCAGCGGCGGTATCTATGGCAAGGTATGCGACAAAAAAGAAAACACATTCCTGATTGAGATCACCAACGGTGTGAAAATCACTGTGGACAAAAACAGCGTGTATCCCGCAGCTGACGCAGACGCAGCCGTGCAGGACAACGCAGCCAAATAATCAGCCCACCCACAATATCACACATGCGCCAAAGCCGCCATGAATATTAGTATCGAGAAAATACAACAACTCATAAATTCGCCTAAGGGGAGAAATGTGCTAAATTTTCTCCTCTTTTTGGCGATAGCGGCTGTGCTATGGGTGGTGATGGCCCTCAATGAAGAGCAGCAGCGAGACCTGCGTTGCGCAGTGACCATCTCTAATGTGCCGGATACGGTGACCCGCATCTCCCCCATTCCGCCTTACCTGAATGTGAGCGTGAGATCCAAGGGCACATCTATGATGAAATACCTATTCAGCGACAATCTGAGTATGAATATAGACTACCGGACATACGTCAACGGCAATCATTTTATACTCAACGATTTGGCACTAAAGGCATTTTTCAGGTCAAGACTCGGGGCAGATGTGCAGGTGCTATCCGTAAGCCCCGACTCCCTAAGCATCTACTTCACCACTTCCCGCGGACTCAGGGTGCCTGTGAGAGTAGACTCCCATGTGGTGCCCGGCCCACAATTTGCCATAATAGGCAAAGTGAGGTCACTAACTGACTCAGTGACCCTCTATACCTATGGCAACAACACCAAAAAAGTGAGCAGTGTGAGCACCGCCCCCATTGTGCTCAATGATGTGCGCAGCTCTCAGACACTGAAAGTGCCTATTGTGACAGGCCCCAAGACACGCGCCATCCCCGACAGTGTGGAGGTGCATATCGAAGTGGAGCCCCTCATCTCGAAGACGCGCAAGGTAGACATCACTCCGGTGAATGTGCCCGAGGGCTCACGCCTGATACTCACTCCAGGACAAGTGGAGGTATACTATATGGTGCCGATGAGCATCTATAAAAAGACAGAGTCAAACCCGAAGTTCGTGATCAAGGCCGATTTCAACACCGTGCGTAAAGGCAGCGATAAGATAGCAGTGTCACTGACCTCCGCGCCCGATGACTTCCTGAACGTGTTTCTTGAGGCGGACAGTGTAAACTACATACTTGAGCAATGAGCGCAGAAAAAGTAGTGGCAATAGCCGGAGGCATAGGCAGCGGCAAATCTGTGGTGAGCAGAATCCTCACGACCCTGGGGTATCCGGTGTATGACTGCGACAGTGAAGCAAAACGAATAATGGACTCCAATCAGGAGCTCAAAGACCAAATCAAGAAAGAAATATCATCCGAAGGGGTGGACAGCCAAGGACAGCTTAGACGAGACGTGATATCAGAAGTGGTATTTCACGACGCAGAAAAGCTCCAGGCTCTCAACCGGATAGTGCATGCAGCAGTGAAAGCAGATCTGGGAAAATGGATTTCAGACCTACCTTCAGGCCCCGCCTTTGTGGAGACAGCCATACTTTACCAATCAGGACTTGACCGGATGGTAGACGAAGTGTGGGAAGTGGAGGCACCGGAAGAGCTGCGCATCTCCAGAGTGTGCCGACGCAACAACCTGACCCCCGGGCAGGTGAAAGCCCGAATAGAGTCACAGAGAATCACTGTGGCCACCCCTCATCCCCAAATTAAGACTATTAATAATGACAATACCCGCTCCCTGCTGAGACAAGTGGCAGAAATGCTATCTACACTCCAAAACACAGAGGATCGGCCATAAACACATATCCCCATGAAAGGCATCGTACTGGCCGGAGGCACCGGCACCCGACTATACCCCATCACCAAAGGCGTGAGCAAACAATTGCTGCCTATCTATGATAAGCCCATGGTGTATTACCCCATTTCTGTGTTGATGCTCGCAGGCATACGTGAAATACTGATAATATCCACGCCCAATGACCTGCCCGGATTCAAGCGACTGCTTGGCGACGGCAGCGACTATGGAGTGAGATTCAGCTATGCAGAACAGCCCTCGCCCGACGGTCTGGCGCAGGCATTTCTGATAGGCAAAGAATTCATAGGCCACGACTCAGTGTGTCTTGTGCTTGGCGACAATATCTTTCATGGGGCCGGATTCACCGGAATGCTGAAGCAGGCCGTTGAGAATGCCGATGGCGGTGAGGCCACAGTGTTTGGCTATTGGGTCAACGATCCCGAGCGCTATGGTGTGGCTGAATTTGACGAAGATGGCAAATGTCTCTCTATCGAGGAAAAGCCCGTGAAGCCAAAATCAAATTATGCAGTGGTGGGCCTCTACTTTTACCCCAACAAGGTGGTGGAAGTGGCAGAGACGATAAAGCCCTCGGCTCGCGGCGAGCTTGAAATCACCAGTGTGAACCAGCGCTTTCTTGACGATGGCGAGCTGAAAGTGCTGACCCTTGGACGCGGCTTCGCCTGGCTCGATACCGGCACGCACGACTCACTGAGCGAAGCCTCCACATTTATCGAAGTGATAGAGAAGCGTCAAGGACTGAAGATAGCGTGTCTTGAAGGCATAGCTTACCGCAAAGGCTGGATAGATGAGGATAAGATGCGCCAATTGGCCCAACCGATGATAAAAAACCAATATGGCCAATACCTGCTTAAGGTAATCGATGAGCTGAAACAAAATGTGCGGGATTGATATCTTAGAGACATATCTTCCCATGATTTTCATCATTCATTTTACACTTTACACTAAGACAGATGGAATATAAGACCACCGACATAGAAGGGCTCGTGATTATAGAGCCAAAGATATTCAGAGACTCGCGAGGATATTTCTTTGAGAGCTTTTCAGAGAGAGACTTTATCGAGCATGTGGGAGATGTGCATTTCGTGCAGGACAATGAGAGCAAATCCACCCGCGGTGTGATGCGCGGGCTCCACTTCCAGTGTCCGCCTTACGCGCAGGCCAAACTGGTGAGATGCGTGCGAGGAGCCGTGTTGGATGTGGCTGTGGATATACGCAAAGGCTCGCCCACATATGGAAGACATATGGCAGTGGAGCTCACAGAAGACAATCATCGGCAATTCTACGTGCCCAGAGGCTTTGCCCATGGTTTTGTGGTGCTCAGTGATGAGGCAGTGTTTCAGTACAAGTGCGACAACTACTACGCACCCGGCAGCGAAGGGGGCATATCCATCTTAGACAGCAGCCTGGGCATAGACTGGCGGATAGATCCGAAAATCGCCATACTAAGCGACAAAGACTGCAAACATCCGCTATTTAAGGATTTTGTCAGCCCCTTCGAATAACAATACAGTATATTCTTACGTTTTAAAATAGGTCACGCACAAATAGAATGTGTGTGGCCTATTATATAATCAACCAAAATCAGATAATAATGCTTGATACAATCGGACAAATAGGAGCGTTTCTTTCAGACAATGTGCTGATAGTGCTTCTGCTGATAGCCGCTATATATTTCACCGTGGCCACCAGAGGCGTGCAATTCCGCATGGCGGGACATATGATAAAACTACTTGCGAATTCAGGGCGAAGGGCCAATGACTCCCGCGACCACACAGACAGCCATCACTCCATCAGTTCGTTTCAAGCATTTGCCGTGTCTATAGCGAGCCGAGTGGGCACAGGCAATCTTGCAGGTGTGGCGTCGGCCATAGCCATAGGCGGCCCCGGGGCAGTGTTCTGGATGTGGGTAATAGCCCTGCTTGGAGCAGCCACCGCCTTTATAGAGTCGACTCTCGCACAGCTCTACAAGGTGAGAGGCGAAAAATCCTTTATAGGCGGCCCGGCCTACTATATCCAGCTTGGCACAGGCAAGCGATGGTGGGCAGTGACATTTGCCGTGCTCATCACACTGACATTCGGTATAGCATTTAATTCTGTGCAGAGCAACACCATAGCCGATGCCTTCGCCACCTCATTTGGCATACCGCAGTATCTCACCGGCATATCAGTGACCGTGCTCACATTGTGCATCATCTTCGGAGGCATACAGAGCATAGCTCGCTTCAGCCAGTGGGTGGTGCCCATCATGGCAGTGGCCTATATGCTTGTGGCCATAGTGATAGTGTGCATCAACATCACACATATACCGGCCATATTCGCCCTCATCATTGACAATGCCTTTGGTATTGACCAGGCCATGGGGGGCACTATAGGAGCCGCTATGACCATGGGAATTAAACGAGGCTTATTCTCCAACGAGGCAGGAGAAGGGTCCACACCTAACGCCGCCGCCACAGCCTCAGTGAGCCATCCGGTGAAGCAGGGCCTCATTCAGGCTTTAGGCGTATACACCGACACACTGGTGATCTGCACCTGCACAGCATTTATCATACTATGCAGCGGAGTGTGGGAGGAAGGCCATGACGGCATCGTGCTGACCCAGCATGCCATAGACAGCCAAATGGGCACACAAGGGTTAGGAGCTTCGTTTATCAGCGTGGCCATATTCTTCTTCGCCTTCACATCGATAGTGGCAAATTATTATTATGGAGAGACTAATCTTAGATTTATCAAACAGAGCAGCCTTCTGATTAATTTTTACCGCATATGCGTGGGCGGCATAGTGATGATCGGCTCGGTGGTGTCACTGGATTTTGTGTGGAGCTTCGCGGATGTGACCATGGCTATGATGACCATCTGCAATCTCGCAGCCTTGGCCGTATTAGGCAAATTCGCCCTCATCTGCCTAAAGGATTACCAGAAGCAGCTTAGGGCTGGTGTAGACCCGATATATAAGTCAGATGTGATACCCGAGATAGCAGATAAGACAAAGTGCTGGTGATTTTAAAAGATTACATTTCGTAAAAAAGTGATTTAACGCACAAAAAAGCGAGGAAGGCTCCTTCCCCACTTTTTTTGTGCGTTATATTCTTAATGAATCTTCGGTATCGTTTAGCAGATTCTTCTTATGGCTAAGTTGATGCTCCACTATCAGCTCGTAGTCGCATGATTTCTCGCCTGCTTTGATGGTAAGGACGAATAGCTCAAGGAAAAGGAGGAAAAGAAATACCACCATGTAGAACGCAAGAGATATCGAGCTCTGAGAAATCACTCTATATGTCGCCTCGAGTTCTTCTATGAAACCTGTAGGCCTCGCATTTATCTCATCACGTGTATTTTTTTCAATATCCCTTTTCTCTAAACGCAGCTCTTTGAGCTGTTCCTCGTATATAAGGAGTTGATCTTTATTGCCCTCAGCTTGAGCAATAAGAGGATTCTGGATTGGATTATTATTAACATTTTTCAGAGTAGTCTTTTTGGGCTTACCCTCATCATCATAACCATCAATCTGTTCTGAAGTGTCCACTGTAGTTATTACAATAACAGGCTCCGCTTGTATTTGTTTATAAAGCTCTTCATTATAGCGTCTGATAGAGTCTTGCGCTTTACTAATCTTAGCAATATCAGCATCATATATAGCCAAACGCTTTTTCACCATTTCCGAAATCAAATCTTGACGATGTGAGGCTATTTCCTGTTGGATATCGTTTCTAAACATCAATTGATCAAAAATGCTTGCGCCTATAATAGCCATACATAAAGCGAGAAATACCCTCATCAATGGCATCCAAAAGTTTTTCCCCACAGAGAGGATGATGACACGCTCGATACACAGCACTATTGTCATAAATACCAAAGCTGCACCTAAGCATCCTAATACACTCGTGAGGTTGAGATAATTGTTAGCAAAACAATATCCCACTGTACCCCAAAGAATCATCATGATTGTCAGTGCAGACACAAGTTTTCTAAACTGACGAAAGCTTGCCTCGCCGCAAGTGGCAAGAATATTAGGATTCCAGCCAATCAAAAGGCAACCAAATTTAGTGGCTATACTCATAGTTTTAATCATTTAAAGAGATTGGTTTTAGGAAATTTTCGTTTTGGGCAGCACAACCTTTAGTGAAGCCGCGGCGATACGACTCGATCATATTCAACATCTCGGGGTCTTTAGCCTTCAACTTCTCAATCATAGCGTTGATTTCAGAGATATGCTCCTCGCAAGTCTCCCTGCGGGCTGCAAGATGAGAAGCACTCGTAAGCGCAAAGAGCTGCTTGGCATTTTCAATTTTTACGTCTATTTCACGCATATCATCCCGATATCGGAGCAAGATACGACGGAAAAGCTGATTAAGATCATTAAGGATAATATTTTCTTTAGCCTTACAATACTCCACACCGGGATTAATAAGCGCATCCTCATATCCCACTTGTTCAAAATCGCGGGAGATGAACGCATATATCACATCAATAGGCAAACCTGTGCCATAAGCGATAGTGATGATTTCACGCTCAGGCTTGCCCTGAGGCTGCTCCGGCAATTGGGGCTCCGCATCATCTCTTTTAGCGGGAGCCGACGACTTTTTAAAAAAGCTGAAAAAACTCATAAGATTTAAAATTAAGTTTGAAAATATTTTAGAAACACGCTGCAAAGTTAAAAACCATACCCATATATGGAAAACACTAAAATGTTTTAACTAAATATATTCATAAAAGCGATATAAGAATTGAAAGATTGCAATAATTTTGCTGTAACTGCAAATGGCTTGAAAATTTTTGATATTTCAGCGATAATGCTTACATTTGTAGAAAATTCAGAATAGGCATGGAAAATAATGTAAAATACCCCATTGGCGACCAATCCTTTGAGTCAATCAGGAAAGGCGGGGCTCTGTATGTGGACAAATCCGCGTATATCGAGAGCCTCCTCAGAAACAGCAAGTATTATTTCCTTGGCCGCCCGCGCCGCTTTGGGAAGAGCCTTTTCCTGTCGATGCTGAAATGCTTTTTTGAGGGAAAGAGGGATCTCTTCAGGGGCCTGAGCGCCGAAACGATGGATTGGGACTGGCAGCCGCATCCCGTGCTTCACCTTGACCTCAATGTGGAGCAGTATAAATCACCGGACACACTCAAGGACGTGCTCGATTACCATCTTAATAAATGGGAAAGCCTTTACGGGGAGCCAAGCCGGTCCGAGAACCTCGCCCTGAGATTTAAGGATGTGATAGAGGCTGCTTACCGCAAAACAGGACGAGGGGTGGTGATACTTGTCGATGAATACGACAAGCCGCTTGTCAACAATGTCAACGACAAAGAGCTGTTCTCTGAATATAAGGCCACACTCGCCGCATTTTATTCAAACTTCAAGAGCAGCGCCGACTATATAAAGATGCTTTTCCTCACGGGTGTGAGCCGCTTCGGCAAGCTCACCGTGTTCTCAGGTCTAAACAACATATGGGACCTATCCCTTATGGACGAGTACAGCGCCATATGCGGGATCACCGAGGACGAGCTCCGCTCATACTTCAAGCCGGGCATAGCGGCATTCGCACAGAAGCTCGGCGTATCCGGCGAGGAATTGTTGGAGAAGCTCAAGCAGTATTATGACGGATACCACTTCTCAAGCTCCATGGTGGACATATACAATCCATTCTCAATACTAAAGTCAATGGCGGAGAAGGAATTCAACAACTACTGGATAGAATCGGGCACGCCCACACTGCTGGTGGAGCAGCTGAAAAATTGCGACACCTCTCTTGAAACATTCATGAATGTGGCATGCTCGCGCAGCGACCTCATAGGCATCGAGTTTGACAGCAGATATCCAATAGCCCTCTTTTACCAGACCGGTTATCTCACGATAAAAGAGTACGACCCGGAATTCATGCTGTACACCCTCGGAGCGCCCAACAAAGAAGTGCGTGACGGCTTCTTCAAATTCATACTGCCCTACTACACCGGGCTCAATGGCCCGCAATCGGTGTTTGCCGCCGCTCAGTTTGTGCGTGAGATGCGCAAGGGCGACGCCGAGGCCTTCATGAGGCGCATGCAGGACTTCTTCGCGTCAATCCCCTACGAGATGGGGATGGAAAATGAGCGTAACGTGCAGAACGTGATGTACGCCATGATGACAATCGTGGGCCTGAACGCCAAGGCGGAGACGCGCACCTCAAACGGCCGAATAGACATCACCGTGGACACCCCGGGATACGCCTACATAATAGAGCTAAAATTCGGCAGGTCCGCGCGGGAGGCCCTTGACCAGATCAACCGCAAGAAATACCAGAGGGCATTCGCCCACTCCGGAAAGCGGGTGATCAAGATTGGAGCGAACTTTTCCCCGCAGGAGCGCACGATTGACGAGTGGATAATCGAGCAAGAATAACCTACCGACATAATCAATTCAGTGCAATTATGGATTATAATATGAAATATCCCATAGGGGACCAGTCCTTTGAGTCAATCCGAACAGGCGGGGCTTTGTATGTGGACAAATCTCACCTATGGTACTTATCTGATGCATATATTGTGGCTTTACTTCTGGTTTGACATCTTCAAAAATACATTGGAGCTGTCATCTGCGGCCACAATACCCTTGTCGGCAATCGTGACCTTCGCATGCTGCAATATCACATGCCGGCTATTAGAGATGCTGCCCGGCGGCAAATGGGAGATCGGCACTGCAGGAGCCATGAAGAAAGCTACATAGAAAAGGTAAAGGCTAAGGCCTCCAAGAAGACGCACCTTGGAGGCCTTAGCCTTATTATATACAGGCATCTATATCATAGACTCCTTTGGCAGCAAATCTGCTTCAACCTGACCCAGAGCTATTTTCTCTTTAAGTCTGGCTATCGCATCTTTGATGATCACATCGTGGTCAAAGGCCAGAGGCGGGAGCGAATCTATGGGGAACCAGCGCACATCAGCCGCATCATCGCCTGCTGTCACTTCCGACAATTTTACGATAGCGATATACGCTATGCTTATCACCCTCTCGCGCGGGTCTCTGCCAGGCGCAGAATAGGTGTGGAATTGCTCAATGAAGCCAGGCACGAGCTGTGTCTCCTCATGCAATTCCCTTAGGGCGCACTGATCGGCATCCTCATCCGGAGTTAAGAATCCTCCGGGGAAAGCCCAACTTCCTCGATAGGGCTCAAAGCCGCGCTTAATAAGTAATACATGGAGCTTTTCGCCGTCAAAGGCGAATACCACACAGTCAGTGGTGACTGCGGGATGTGGATATTTGTAGCTATACATAATGCTTTTTGGGGGCTGACGCAGCCCCATGCGGCGAAACTGCATGGCACATGGACTGCCCTAATGATTTATTAATTGATGACTGTGTTAAATTCAAGGATAATGCCTTTCAATGCATCAGGGATTCTGGTCTCGCACTCCTTCAGTATATTTTCGGGGATGCTGCCATAATAAGCCGCCGCTATACCCCCTGCTATTGCCGCCTGTGTGTCGGCGTCACCACCCAGAGCCACCGCGTGGCGGATCGTGGACTCATAGTCAGAGGCAGAGAGAAAAGCGATTATAGCCTCAGGCACACTTCCCTGACAGCTTGAATCAAAACCGTAGGCGCGCTGTATTTCATAGTAATCTCGAGAGAGTTTATAGCCGAATCTTGTCTCAATCTCATCCTTGATTGTGTCTTTTGTGGTCCCGCTTAAAGCAAGATAAATGGCGAGAGCAGTAGCCTGCGCTCCTTTGATGCCCTCGGGATGATTATGCGTAATCTCAGCCGAGCGTTTGGCCAAGTCAAGCACCTCGTCAATTGATTTGGCATACGCCCCCACCGGGCTCACACGCATAGCTGATCCATTGCCCCAACTATTATATGGCTGAGGATTATCTGACGCTATCCAATGCCTGAATTTCCCGCCATATCCGGCGTATGGATATTTTCGGCACCAGTGCAGCATCTTGGCCTCAAACTGCATGTCGCTCATCAAGGCATCGGCCACAGCAATGGAGCACACCGTATCATCAGTGAATCGGCTTGCACCAGTGAAGAGCTGAAAACCAATATTCTTCGTGCGATTTCTCTCGTAAGTAGAGCCAACGATATCGCCGCAAATAGAGCCCAAAAGCACCAGGACTGAATTATCTTTTTTCATATTATTCATCATTGTGTGTTTTTTACACCGCAAAGGTATAGACAAAATTCCGAATAAACAAATTTTTTAGTGTAAAAATCACACATGCACAAGCGCAGAATTGTTTAAAAGCTAAAAATCAGGCATTAAGTAGCTATGCAGCAAATAGTCTTTCTGCTGAAATAAGTCGCAAAAAATGATAGAATCCCTATCGCAAACGAGGTATTATTGAAATTTGCTGAACATCAACACAGTGTTGTCACTCTCCACATGACGGTTTACAGAATCTGGATATTGCTTTTGGGCAGTCTGCACCACACTTACAAAAGCGTCGTCGATATACGCTGAGCACTGCTCCCGCCAATCCACCTCATCTCCAAGATATAATATTTGAGCGTCCCTGTCTATAACGAATGGTCTAAGCACACCCCCCATTGACATACGGCCAACGATCCGGCTGTCAGTGACACTGAAAATATCCTGGATTCTGTTGCATCTGTCTATCTTGGCCTTATTGCCTTCAAGATTATCCTTAAGATTATCGGGCACAGCATAATCACCAAAATCAAACAGCACCTTCTTCACGAGCCTCCCATCTGCCGGAGAGAACAGCATCACATCATCTCGCACCTCATAAGGCGACACGTAGCTTACATATCGGCCTGAATTGGCGAAACCCGTGCCGCCGAATATCACTTCGATATCGTAGACGCCAATCTCACCATAGATGTCAGCCATTTTGAACTCCGGGGTGAGACGAGCCACTGAATGCCCCTCACCCACCCCCTTGTGCCAAGGGCAGACACCTACGAGCACACTTCCATCTCGAGCAATTAATATATCTGTGCCCTCGGGATTCGCAGGGATTTCCTCTATTGGCTGCAGGTCAGGGGCATATTTTATATACTTGTCGCTCATACCGTCTGACAAATACACATTCCCATCTCCATCCGCAGCCAAATCGTGGCATCTGAGATATTCAAGATGTCCTTTTCCCAAGGCCCCTACACTACCTATGCTCATACCCAGAGAGTCATAGACCACCGTCTTCTTGCAGAATCTGTCGATGAGGTAGTATCTGCCGTCGCTCTTCTCAATTTTGGAGACATCGCCCACTAAATATTCCGGTGAAGACGAGCGCAGAAGCAAGTAGGCCGTGTCGGTTTGCAGCTCAGACAGGGGCATCTGCTTGAGAGAGCAGAAGTCAATGGTTTCTGTCTCCACACCCTCGGGATGCCCGGATTCATTGCAGGAAGTTAGATATGATGCGGACAATAGAGCGAGAGGTATTAGAAATAGGGATTTCATAAAGTATTTTGTATTTATATCAAAGGACAGTATATTAATAATCAATAGCTTTTAGCTGTCAAAAAAAGATATTTGTCAATATCTTTGTGCAGCCATCTCATTTCGCGGGGCTGAAGCTCCTTAGCCGGAGACAAACTATCTTTTGACTGACTGGCTGCATGGGTATCCGGGCGGATTCTTTTTTGGGGCTATTCGCCCTGTAGGATGATGGCCTCGAATTCTCTGGGCAGCCTTATGTTCTCTATCCCAATGGCGCCTTTGAATAGCGGGGCTATTTCCTGGAGGGTGAAGCCTGCTATGCCGCAGCCTATCTTGGTGACGTAGAAGGTGAGATCGGGGCGCGACTGGGCAAAGTGGATGAACTCCTGAGTATAGGGGGCTATAGTGTCTACGCCTCCCTGCATTGTGGGGATGGCGTAGGAATTGCCTTGGAGGCCTATGCCCTGGCCCAGGATGGCTCCAAAGCGGCTAAGGGCTATACGGGCGGCTCCTCCGCCGTGCATCCCTTTGAGGTTGCTGCCGAATACGAAGATATCTCGCTTGCCTAAGGTGGCAATTCGGTCGGGGGTGTAACGGGTGTTTAGAGGGGTGTCGGTGACTCCGGTGAAGGATTGCAGAGGGGCGGCAAATTTGTCTGATATATTCATGAGTATTTTATTTGTGATTATTTGATTATTGGTGATTTATCTTGCGGAGCTAAAGCTCCTTAGCCATAGACAGACTATCTTTTGATGGATTTTTTCTGCCTTTTGATGGATTTGCTTTCATATGGAAGATTTCGAAACGGAGCTAAAGCTCCTTAACCAAAGACAGACTATCTTTTGATGGATTTTACTGCCTTTTGATGGATTTGCTTACTCTTTCAGATTCGAGATTGCATTGTAGCAGAACCAGCTGTTGAGGTTTTCGAAGAACATGGGTTTGTCGTTGGTTCCGTCTTTTTGCAAGCCCAGGCCGTTGGAGTATGGGTCAAGAGACAAGATTTTGGTGAAGGGTATTTTCAGGGATTTCTCCGGGCAGTGAAAATAGAGGTTTTTGTCGGTGAGACATACGGTGCCGGTGCCGATGCGCTGCATGTAGGTGGTCTCTACGGGAGTGCCCTTGAATCCACCGGTGCGGTAATATACCCCACGGCATATCCTGACGCTTACGCCGCGTGTGCGGCCTACGGTCTCGCGGCGCACCTTTTGCATCATCAGCGTGACATCGCGGAAGAGCCACAGCAAATGCTCACTTTTACTGAGCATGAACGGGAAGTTGCCCTGGATGGTGATACGCGGAGCCGGCACCTGTCCATTAAGCAGATCCTTAAGCACTTTTGACTGCACTACCTTCTCGAGCGACTTATTTGCATTAAGGGCCTGCTGAGAGAGGCCGGTGTACTGCATATATCGGGCCACCGTGCGCTCCTCCTCCTGGTCTATAATACCATCTTCAAGATACTGCTCAATGGCAGCGTCAAATACCTCACAATATGCAGCATGCATCTCATCAGGCGAGATAAAGCACTCAGAGCTGATGCCCCTTATTTCATTTTGGTGAAGGTAAAAATCCTCTTTTCTCTGAAAACAGTCAGACAATATGCCCTTGATGCGGGCAACGCCATTGATATGGCGCTGCTCACATTCGGAATGTCTGCTGCGGAAAAAACCGGCATCCTTTCCACAAAAACAGCACTTTCCCATAATACTCAATTTATCACAAGTTGTACTACAATCAGGCGTCCACCGTCCTGTCCGGAAAGCAAAATCTTACGACCCTCGGTTAGCTCCACATACTCCCCTACCTTGATTTGACGTTTGGGCTGCTCAGTCACATCCCACATATCGGGAAGACGGCGGTTGATTAGTATCCATTTACCATTAAAGAAATGGAAATCACCCACGGGCTTCTTATCCTCAGGCTTTATACGCTCGTTTGGGGTGACAAAGCGATTGGCGTGCCACATGTACAGCGACTGTTTGTCGTAGACCATCAGCCGGTAATTCTCAGGCAAGAATTTACCATGCGAGGGCGAATAGTAGAGATTCAGCACCGGGAGCTGACCGTGATATTCGGTGCCGCAGAATGGGCATTTAGGCTTTGTGGTATTGTCAAAGACAAACCAGTGAGCCTCGCAAGCAGGATTCTGGCATGGCTGGATCAGGTCAGTGGTCTTCACCAGAGCGGTCTCCCACTCGTCGGCCGTGGGGCGCTTCGAGGGGTCGTGAAGCCCATCGATAAAAGCACGGTCAAAGAGCTCCTTTAGATAAGGACCACATATGGAGTAAGGGCGCTTCTCCACATCGCCCTGAGGCAACTCGCTCGGAGCCATACTCTTTATCTTCGGGCGATTACTCTTATCGGTAGGATGCTCCACGAAAAGAGCCTTCTCACCCATAGACAGCTCCTCGTCTTTTGCCGCGTCAAGGTCGTTGACCTTGCCTCCGCGCAGCGGGTGACGATTGAGCAAATACATGTAAATCAGTACCGCCAGAGCATGTCGGTCAGTCTGGATGCTTGGCAGCTTCTTATTAGGGTCACCCAGCTTCAGGGCACGGGTCTGCAGCACCTCCGGTGCGATGAAATCAGGAGTGCCCACCACATCCGGCGGATACTTACCGGGCACCACCAGCCCGTCGCAGTCAATCACAGCCGCCTTTCCAGACTCAGGATCCACCAGCACATTTTTATATGAGAGGTCAGAATGAGCGAGCCCGGCAGCGTGCAGCCTACGCACAGCTCGAGCAATCTGCAGGCACATATGATAATGCGACAGCCACGTGCCCTTCTGCGCCGGCGACAAAAACTTATTTCTAAGCTTAGCCGATGCGAACCACTTACCCTCCTTTTCCTTGCCCTTGAACATACCATCCTTGAAGAAAAAATGCTTCTGATATGCAGGGCACACTATACCGAGCTTACCGTTCCACTCCACCAGCTTAGTGGGCCAGCAGAAAAGATTCTCCCAATAGTCACCGCCTATCTGGCCAAAAATCTTGTCGCGATATTTACCCACGATATTCTGCAGGCGGTCTTTAGCGTTGGCATCCTGCGGCTCCCGGAAAAAACCGACCACATAACTTTTATCAGGACTGAAATACACATCCTTCATAGCGCCGCTACCAATCACCTCGTCGACAAATTCCACATTTGAGCCATCAGTAGCTTTAAGTTTAATAATATTTGCCATAATCGAAGAAAATTAGTAAAGTATTGCTATGGTGCGGTCATCATGATTGCCCGGGCTCCAGAAATCAAGCCAGCCAAGCAGTTGGTCTTTTGCCGCCGCATTATCATCGGAGAGATCCACCCCACCGATTTCATCCTCCGGGAAGCCATTTTTAAGATTCTTCCAGAATTCCTCCCACTTAGCATAGTCATTGAGATTTCTGTCAGTCTCAAACATAGGGTCAGAGATACCGTCGGTCATAAGGAAGAGAGCAGTGAAATCAGGCACGATAGACATGCGCAGACGCTTTGCCACCACATCCTTGTCGCGGAAAATCTCCGGCATGGTGAGGAAACGAGTCTGACCGGAAAATTCGCCCTCGTCGGGGGTGCCAAGCAATTTAGAAGACTTGCTCTTCTCATCGAAGATACACATGGCGCCATCACCCACCCAGAAAGAAGCAATAAACCATCCAAACTCATACTTTTTGCAAATGGCAAACATCAGAGTGGTGGCGAAATCCTTCAACTTCGACCCCTCATTTGCCTCAGCCACACGCTTCACCGCCTCATGCGCCTTCAACGCGCCATTGAAGATGATATCAATCACCTTCCTTGTGAGCGCAGTCCTCTTATCGGCATCCTCTCGGTCAGCCTCATATTCGCGGATAGCAGTCTCAAACTCAGGATTCTGAGAGAGGAGACTCTTGCAGTGGTTTACCACCGTATTGCACGCCACCTCAGAGCCCTTTCGCGAGAACTTAGCAGAACCGGCTCCATCGGCCACAGCCATCACATACCATTCAGAGTCAGGACAATAGAAAAGAGAGAAATGATCATCACGCGGCTTTCCCTCCTGCGCATGGCTGCGTCCACGCTGGCTCGCCGCCACTATATCCTTTTTAGGCACACCGTCGGCACCAGCCTCCACCTGCACATACTCAGTGTCTGAATCCATCTTATAGTAAGGGATATTCTCATCAGTGGGGATATTACGCCACAGGCTGCGCGGATTGGGGTTGAAAGCCACAGGTATATTCAGCATAGAAGGCTGCTCGCCATCCACCGTGTCGTATCTGAGAGTGAGGGTGAAATCACCTGATTTATTCGGCCTGCCGGATAGAGAACATTCACCATCCTTAGAGATAGCAAATATAAGCCCGAGCTCATCGGCACCGATTAGATCCACATTGGAGATCTTATCCACCGGGAGATCAAAAAACACACAATAATCTTTTTTTACGGTACCGTTAGGGAAGCGAATCCCGAGGTTCTTAATTTCGTTTTCTATAATAAGTCTTTTATTCATACGATCTTCATTGAATGCATTCCACAGATGTGAAACAGTCCAGTTGATGAAAGCCTCCTTTTCAGAGGGCTTTACTCCGGCATTAACGATAGCCCGGTCTATAGCTCGAGCCGTCACACTAAGGCGCGCAGCCGCAGGGCTGCATTTGCGAGCGATACGATTCTTTCTGTCCATATCTCTATAATATTATCCCAATCCACGGGTGATATCCATACCATCAGGGCCAATATTTCCCAGCTCGCCATGCATGCCGCACCACGGGCACTCATTGTGGCTTTGCTCTCCGACACAGAAAATGCCACCGCATTCACACACCACCACACCGAGCTGATTGCCGCAGCATGGGCATGTGGGAGCACCCACCAGCTCCATAGTGCTGATAAAAGCACGGTCGCCAGAAGAAAGAGCGGCATACGACTCCTTATCGATAGGATAAGCCCCCACGAGCTTAAAATCCGTGGCCTTATACATTTCCATGCCCGGGATAGGCTCACTGCGCTTGGCATACTTCACGAGATAATCATTTTTAGTGGTCTGGCAGCGGCCATGGAGCACCACAAAATTCTCATCCACAGAGCCTCTGCGCTCATTTGGCTTTACCTTCTCCAGATTAATGCCAGATGTGGGCGCGAGTTTCAGCTCATCGGTATTCTGCTCGCTCACCGACATACTCGTGGTCTTTATGGAAGCGGTGACCCACTTAAAGAACTTCTTGAACGACTCAGAATCCGTGTTTTTAAGCAAGAGGATATCATCGGTGATTTGTTGGAGGATAGACACATTCACATTGTCGCCTATAGAGATGGCTATAAGGCTGCAATGGCGGCGATATTTATCATTCCAGCGGCGGAATGCGGCTTGATAATTATCGGTGGGGTTTCCGTCGGTGAATAGGAAAATGATGGGCTTCCAGTCGCCCTTCTGCTCCATAGTGGTCTTCTGCAC